>ERZ1673752.1419-NODE-1419-length-33551-cov-19.007852_pt1 | contig 33551 bp, 29 predicted proteins | sample MGYA00580195_ERZ1673752 | MGnify/ENA primary metagenome ERZ1673752 (study PRJEB41218, sample SAMN15661744) | gut metagenome | host: Homo sapiens | place: Canada: London | collected 2015-08-20/2019-03-30 | study: EMG produced TPA metagenomics assembly of...
GCATCTGACTACGGATCAGAAGGTTGTGGGTTTGAATCCCGCCGGAGTCACAAAAAGCAGGGCTGCCAATTATAGTGCAGCTCTTTTTTATTTTCGTTACTTTACAAGCCAACTCCATCCACCCACCACCGTAATTCGGTAACAAATTGAAAACAAGCAACTTCTCAAACACAAAAACTAACCTTATAAATGGAAAAAAAACAAAATAAATTTCCAAATAAGAAGAAAATCTTGTACCTTTGCAATTCAATTACAAAGGAATATCAACAATATCAAATAAAAAATATATCAGAAATGACAAAAGCAGATATTATCAGTGAAATCACAGAGCAAACTGGATTGCAAAAAAAAGAGGTTGCTGTTGTAATCGAAAGTTTTATGGAAACAGTCAAAAGGTGCATGCTTGACAAAAAAGAGAATGTATATTTGCGCGGATTTGGCAGTTTCATCATTAAGCGTCGTGCCGCTAAGACAGCGCGAGATATCGGCAAAAACACCACCATCACCATTCCAGCACACAATTTACCCAGCTTCAAGCCTGCGAAAGCATTTGTTGATGAAATGAAAGGCGAATAAGGAATACCCTACATAATATTATTAAAATAACATTAAAATTTACAGTTATGCCAAACGGTAAAAAAAAGAAGGGCCGCAAGATGGCCAACCACAAGCGCAAAAAAAGATTGCGTAAAAATCGTCATAAGAGCAAATAATCATTGATTTGCTATGAGAAGGGGGAAGCCTCGGTGGCAAGCCCCCTTACTTTTTATAGTTTAATGTCCAAGAAATGACAAGTGAAGTAATTATCGACGCAAAACCTAAAGAGATTTCCATAGCTCTCTTGGAAGACAAGCGACTGGTGGAATATCAGAACGAGCCTCGTTCGATAAATTTCTCGGTAGGAAACATCTACATTGCGAAAGTAAAAAAACTCATGCCGGGTTTAAACGCATGCTTTGTTGATGTTGGTTACGAACGCGACGCTTTCTTGCATTATCTTGACTTAGGAAGTCAATTCAACTCTTACGCTAAATATCTAAAGCAGGTACAGAGCGACAGAAAAAAACTCTTTTCTTTTAGCAAGGCCTCTCACCTACCCGACCTTAAAAAAGACGGCAGCGTGCAACAAACTTTGCAGGTAGGACAAGAAGTTTTAGTACAAATCGTCAAAGAACCGATATCCACCAAGGGACCTCGGCTTACCGGCGAGCTAAGTTTTGCCGGTCGTTTTCTTGTTCTTATACCCTTTGGCGACAAGGTTTCCGTATCTTCAAAGATAAAAAAAAGCGAAGAAAGAGCACGGCTTAAACAACTCATCCACAGTATCAAACCAAAAGGTTGCAGTGTAATTGTACGTACCGTAGCACAAGGCAAACGAGTAGCGGAGCTTGATTCGGAACTTAAGATTTTAACAAAACATTGGACAGATGCCATTGTTAAAGTTCAAAAGACACAAAACCGACCACAACTCGTATATGAAGAAGAGGGCAGGGCCATTGCCTTGCTTAGAGATCTTTTCAACCCAAGCTACGAAAGCATTTTTGTTAACGACAAGGATATTTTCAAAGAAGTAAAGGATTACGTTTCCATGATAGCCCCCGAAAAGGCAGCCATCGTCAAGATGTATAATGGGAAAACACCTATCTTTGATAATTTCAACATTACAAAGCAGATCAAATCAAGCTTTGGCAAGACGGTGAATTACGCTCACGGAGCATACCTAATCATCGAACACACCGAAGCAATGCACGTTGTGGATGTGAACAGTGGTAACCGTTCAAAAAACGAAAAGGGACAAGAAGGCACAGCATTGGATACCAATCTTGGTGCCGCCGATGAATTGGCCAGGCAGCTCAGGCTACGTGATATGGGAGGAATCATTGTAGTAGACTTTATCGACATGAATTTGGCGGAGGATCGACAAATGCTCTACGAACGCATGTGCAAAGCCATGCAAAAAGATAGAGCACGTCATAACATTCTGCCTCTGAGCAAATTTGGCCTTATGCAAATAACTCGTCAACGTGTGCGTCCTGCCATGGATGTCAATGTTGAGGAGGCATGCCCCACTTGTAACGGCACTGGGAAAATCAGGGCGAGCATCTTATTCACGGACCAGCTTGAAGGAAAAATTGACCAATTAGTCAACAAGATTGGCGTCAAGAAATTCTACTTGCACGTTCATCCGTATGTAGCAGCTTACATAAATCAAGGCATACTCAGCCTTAAACGTAAGTGGCAATTAAAATATGGAATTGGAGTGCGTGTCATCTCTTCAGAGAAACTTGCGTTTTTGCAATATGAATTCTACGACTCAAGAGGAGAATTCATTGACATGAAAGAAGAGATAGAAACAAAGTAAGAAATCTAATAATCGAGCAGGAGATAAATACCAACAGTGGGCATTTATCTCCTGCTTTCGTATTTACAGCCCACTCACATCACCTTACACGCGCTTTCGCATACGGCATACCTATTGCCGCAATCACAATCCAATCTCTTGCAAATTCCTCACCGGGAGACAGCGCTTTCCCACTCGTCATTATAGTTTCATTTACCGGCGACTTCCGCATAGTTGTCGGCATTCTGTCGCAAACAGTTCACAATCAAACTATTTGCCGATGCAAAAGTGATTGAATATATTATGTATCACCTCCGTGGAAGTTATGGACCCACCTGTGATTTCCGCCAACTCATCAAGGCATTGGCGCAAGTCCTCGGCAAGCAGGTCTCCACTCAGGTTCATGTCCATGCTCTCGATGAGACGCTCAACACTTGCTTTTGCTTTCGTGAGGGCTTCATAATGACGTGTATTGGTTACTATCACCGAGTTCTCGTCTATTTCAGGAATATCCGCCACTTCATAGACCTTTTGTTCCAAGGTGTCAAGCCCTATCGCATGCTTGGCACTGATGTAAACATGTGTCACATTGGATGGGCAGGTGGAACAATCTGTCTCTATAAGGCCCACAAGATTATCCTTGCGAGAAGACAAGTCTATCTTGTTGTGTGCGATAATGATTTTTTTATCCTTGGCGTGTCGCATCAGTTGTTCCAACTCCGAAGCGGTCGGGGCTGCGTCGACAACCCATAGGATGATGGCGGCTTCGCTCATTTTATGATATGTGCGCTCTATGCCTATACGTTCAACCCTGTCTTGTGTCTTTCGCAATCCTGCCGTGTCAATAAACCTAAAAGTTACGCCATGTATATCTATCGTATCCTCTATAACATCGCGGGTGGTGCCATGCACGTCACTAACAATGGCTTTGTCTTCGCGTAAAAGTTTATTGAGCAGGGTGCTCTTGCCAACATTGGTCTTGCCAATAATGGCAACAGGGATGCCTTTTTTTATTGCGGCGCCCGTTTCAAAGGAGCGGGCCAAGGTGGAGAGACGGCTATGTATGGCCGTGGCAAGTTTTTTCAAGTCACCGCGATCAGCAAATTCAAGTTCCTCGTGGTCGCTGAAATCCAACTCAAGTTCTATCAAGCTGGTCAATTTCAGCAATTGCGCGCGCAGTTTTTCCAATTCGCCGCTAAAATGACCTTTTAGTTGGCTTAGGGCGAGTTTGTGCGTAGCCTTGTTAGTTGCCGCGATAATATCCGCGACGGCCTCGGCTTGCGACAAGTCCATCTTGCCATTAAGATAAGCTCGCAACGTGTATTCTCCCGGCCTCGCTTGGCGTGCGCCCGAGGCGACAAGACTTTGTAACACCTGTTGGAGTATGTAGGCCGAGCCATGACAGCTTATCTCCACACAGTCTTCGCCTGTGTAGCTGTGTGGGGCTCGGTACACGCTCACCACGACATCGTCGAGCTCTTCTCCATCTTTTGAGCGCAACACACCATATTGCAGCGTATTACCTTTTGCCTCCAAGAGAGTGCAATCTTTTCTTGTGGCGCAAAAAAGATTGTTGGCAATGGCGATAGCCGATGGCCCACTAAGCCTTATAACGCCAATGGCACCACCCGAGGGTGTTGCCAAGGCTACAATAGTGTCATTATCTAAAATGTTCATTGATGAGAAAGGCCCGTGTCGTTTATTGTTAAATGCGGTCGAGCACTTTTACGATAAGATCGTCAATGGAGTTTTTGTAATTACTGTTAACCTGTTTTTCCAATCGATTTGCAATCACCATGCAACATGTCAAGGCCTTGTGCCCCATCAGATTAGCCAGGCCAGCGACCGCGCTTGATTCCATCTCAAAATTGGTGATGCGCAATCCATCGTATTCAAAAGACTCTATTTTTTTGTTCAAATCTGGATCTGCCAATGGCACACGCAACTGTCTGCCCTGTGGCCCGAAAAATCCTCCGCATGCCACCGTATATCCGCGAACCATATCGTTTGCCGCGATTTGGTCCAAAAGCGTCTTGTCAGCTGGCGCCACATAAGGGTTCCCCATTGTGTCTTTCCACCCCACGTGTTCCTTAAACGCCTTTTCCAAAGCGACGTCGCAGTGTTTGTCACGGTTGGCATAGAAGTTGATCAAGCCGTCAAATCCGATACTTTTAACCGATGCCACATAAGTGCCTGTTGGCGTATTGGGCTGCAATCCGCCACATGTGCCCACCCTGACGAACGTGAGCGACTTAAGTTTGGGCTTGGCGGTCCGGGTCTTGAAATCGATATTGGCCAACGCGTCCATTTCGTTGAGCACGATATCTATGTTGTCACACCCTATTCCCGTGCTCTGTGCGGTGATACGTTTGCCTTTATATATTCCAGTAACTGACCGGAACTCGCGATTGTTCACCTCACATTCCTTGGTGTCAAAATGCGAGGCCACTCTGTCCACTCGCCCAGGATCACCCACAAGGATAATCTTGTCTGCCATTTGTTCCGGACGCAAGTGCAGATGAAAGATAGATCCGTCACTATTAATAATCAATTCGGATTCGGCAAAATAATTGTTCATATCTATTAAATTTGGTTTTTCAAACTATATTTTACATTGCCCCATCCTTATGGTTGGAGCTCTTCTTGTCTAATCTTTTTGGCTATAAGATGGATGTCGCGATATTGCTGTTGCAGCTCTTTTTCAAGTTGACCGATCTTTCGGGCCAGCGATTGTAAGTCGGCGTCGTTTGCCCTTGAATATGCCGAGCGCGTTAAATCTAAGTCTGATTGCGTTTTTTTAATCATGGATTTAAGTTCTCGCCATTGCTTGAATAATTTTCGCGCTCCTAAAAATTTTAATTCAGTTGGCGAAGTAATAATTCTTTTGTTGTCAAGGACAAACGGCACCTCGGTCTCAGATTTTGAAAGAGACTGATTTTTTTTAAGCATGTTGTCTCGCCGTTCCAAGGCCTCGTCACGATCTCCGAAAGACCACGTGCTACTAATATCGGTGATTTTGGCAAATTGCTCAAGCTGATTGTTTGTAAGGTTATCCGCAGAAAAATCAAGCCGTGGGTAGGTGGGAACGAAGGTGTAAATGCAAACCTTGTCGTCCGTTTGAAATCTGTCGGTGACCAACCAGCCCAACGAATTTACGTCGTCAATGACCAACATATAGTCGTTTGCGGTAGAATTGTATGGCAACCCATAGTTCTGAGGCTCATTCCAACGCCCCCTGTCACTGTCATACGTGGTTACGAAAATGTCGCGTTTGCCTATGCTATTTGGGCCGCACGCGGAGAAATACATGGTTGTGCCATCAGCGCACAAAAAAGGATAGTTGGGAAAAGTGAATGTATCACCATCAATGTCCGCGATTTCAGACGGCTTGCTCCAGCCATCACCTAACAGAAACTGACTGTAAAGCGAAGTGCCGGTGGTGTCGCCATCCGCATAAATACGCCGGCCTCCAAAATCATTCTGAAATTGCACGAATGCCTGTTTCGCATTGCCATCTTGTTTCACTGTTATTTGCCCAATATCTTTATTCAGAGGTATTTTGGATAAAAAAGCAGCCTTGCTCACCACCACGCTATCAATAAACATGACTTTGGCCGTAGCCGGCAACATGCTTTTAAAGATTTTAAGGCTATGCGTATCTGCCTGAGTTGCGCTCGACGTATGTCTCGCTGATGTTGGCCGCGTTTTCTGCGCTGAAGCGTTCAATGCTCCCACCAACATGATTACGATAAAAAAACAGATAGGGTATCTCTTCATTTCCATCCTTTTGATAACAAAGATAAATAATTTCTCGCATAGCGATCAAGTCAACCTTTATTATTTTAGAAATATTAACCCATGATTTTGCTTTCCATTATTGCCACGTCCCTGCCATTGCCAGGGCCCGCGTTCGGGTCTTTGAAACCTACACTTTTATGTTTGCCCTGTCATAATCTTGCCAAATGATTGGCAAGGCGCGCCTTGTATTTTGCGCCCGCGATGGCTGACGGTAAAACTTACACAGGCTATTTTGTTAAAAAACAATCATGAAAAATGGCATCCTCAAAATTGGCATTCCGTGGAAACAATGGTTAAGTTTGTCGCCCAAACGATGGAACAATGCGGTGAAATTTTGTTGTATCTATTTCGATTCGTATCTCAAGGCAGGGTGATTACGTATTAAACGCCATCCGTTTAAGCAGTATTTACATGAAAAATAAGGGTTAATCACGGTGCCATTAGGCAACAATGGCAGTACGGCAAGAAAACTTTCTCGAAGAAAAATATAATTTATCGCTACAACACAATGATATACAAGCACTTGTGAAAAACTCTCATTTTTCGCTTATTTGCAAGCGACAACCCCTTTGCTCCTAAATATTCAAAAATCCAGAGGCCTTTTGTCAGATTATTTCATCATCCATTTCATGCTACACCTTATTCGTTGGTGTAGAGCCAAAAAACGGCTATGACAATCGCTGTGGCAATAACGCATCCGGTAGCAAACAGTACCTTGGATAGTATTGCCCTTCTTTTTTTCGCGGCTGTTTGTCGCTCATTAAATGTTCTTGCACCATGTCTGTGATGGTGATGGTGCGTGTGGTATGCCTGTAGCTTGTTATTTTGCATTATCGTATTGTTTTAATAGAGTGAAAACACATGTCTCAAACTATTTGCAAATAGTAAGATTATTTTTTTACTTTCCACACATTGCAACCTGAAATTTAAGCGTAAGCGCAGTGTGCGGTTTTCTTTGTAGCATTCTCGTTATAGTACTAAGAGCAAGTAAGGCATTTATAAAATTTATATTTGTAAACGTCTGTCGCATAAATTTTATCAGTGACTCACTCGGTTGCAATTCCTCACAAAAACCATCTCTTTTGGCAGTTTGAGCCACTTTCGGTTTCTTGCAATTTTTAGATTGCTCCCTTTCTCTTGTCTCAAAACATAAGTACCATCTTTTGTGAAAGAAAAAGTGGCTGTAAGATCCTCGCTCCCATAATCGTTGATAACACTGAGCTCAATGGTTTTGGCATCCTTGATGGTAGAGGCGGTGAACAGCCATTTACGTCCGTCTTGATAATCGCCAAGATAGCCCGACATCTCACCGTACACTTCTTGGCGTGGTACAATCACGTTGTTGTGATAAGCGTCGAGCACAATATAAATGTTAAATTCTTTGTTGTCAAACCTGCCTTTGAACGTCGTCGAGTCCAAATCGCTTGTTGTATTTTGTGCAAATGCCGACACAGCGGACAGAATGCACACAAGGACGAAAATGAGCTTTTTCACCATAATGACTATTTGTTTTTTGCAAAGATAATGTTTTAAATCAAGAAGTGGTTTGTTTTTAATAAATTATAGCATTGAAAATTTGTCTTATACATTATTTATCTTATCTTTGCATGAAAAGTATCGATTAATGACAACAACAGAAATGCTGTTTCCTGATTATATTTTCGAGTCGAGTTGGGAAGTGTGTAACAAGGTCGGAGGTATATACGCGGTGCTATCTACGCGAGCCAAAACACTACAAGATAAGATAAAAGACCGTATCATTTTTATAGGTCCCGATTGTTGGAAAGAAAAACCGAGCCCCTATTTTATAGAAGATTCAAACCTTTTTTCGGATTGGAAAGAACAAGCAGACACTGACGGATTGCATGTCAGGGCCGGCCGCTGGGACATTCCAGGGCATCCTATTGCCATCCTTGTAGATTTTGATATCTTCTACAACAACAAGAATGACATATATGCCAAGCTCTGGGAAGACTTCCAAGTGGACAGCCTCCACGCTTACGGCGACTATGACGAGGCGTCCATGTTCTCTTATGCCGCGGGGCGGGTGGTAGAAAGTTTTTATCGATTTTATCTCAATCGCACACTCAAGGTGGTTTATCACGGCAATGAGTGGATGACAGGGTTGGGATTGTTGTACATCAAAAAACACCTGCCAGAGGTTGCCACAATTTTTACCACGCATGCCACGAGCATAGGTAGAAGCATCGCTGGCAACAACAAGCCTCTCTATCAATATCTCGACGCCTATAACGGCGACCAAATGGCCGGCGAGCTCAACATGCAGAGCAAGCACTCCATCGAGAAGCAAACGGCCTATCACGTGGATTGTTTCACCACCGTGAGCGACATCACCGCCCAAGAGTGCGCTAAGTTGTTGGACAAGCCAGTGGACGCGGTGCTGCCCAATGGTTTCGAGGCTAATTTTGTAGCCAAGGGCACAGCCTTTTCGGTCAAGCGGCGTCAAGCCCGCAAACGCATGCTCGAGGTGGCCAACGCGTTGTTGGGCACGAACCTCAAAGACGACACCTTGATTGTCTCCACAAGCGGGCGGTATGAATACCGCAACAAGGGCATCGACGTTTTCATAGAGGCGATGAGCAGGCTGAGGCACGAACCAAAGCTAAACAAGAATGTTGTTGCCTTCATAGAAGTGCCTGCGTGGGTAGCCGCCCCAAGGCAAGATTTGCAACAGCGTTTACAAACGGGCAATATTTTTACAGAGCCACTACCACGTCCCATCGTCACCCATTGTTTACACAACGCCAACGAAGACCGTGTTATGGGCATGATGAACGCCCTTGACATAAGAAACGACGCGGACGACAAGATTAAGATAATCTTCGTGCCATGCTACCTCACCGGCGACGATGGCATATTCGACATGCCTTATTATGATATAATAATAGGTGGCGACCTGTCCGTCTACCCATCTTATTACGAGCCATGGGGGTATACACCGTTAGAGTCCATAGCTTTCAAGGTGCCCACGATAACCACCGATTTGGCAGGATTTGGTCTTTGGGTAAACACTGTTATGGGTCATTATGGTGAGATAGAAGATGGCGTGAAAGTGGTGCGACGCACCGATTACAACTACAATGAGGTGGTCGAGGCTATCAAAGATACGGTTGTGGACTATGCCAACATGGCTCCGGCAAAGGTTAAAACCATTCGCGAGAAAGCCGGAAAACTATCCAAAAAAGCATTGTGGAGCCATTTCATAGCTTATTATGAACGAGCTTACGACATGGCTTTAAGAAAAGCGGAGAATAGAAAAATACAAAAACAATAATAAAATAGATAGACAGTTATGAAAATCAAATCTAATTACACCGACACTCCCAAATGGAAAGAGGTGTCGATTAAGTCTCGTCTACCCGAAGAGTTGAACGGTTTGAATGAGATAGCGCATAATCTTTGGTGGGCTTGGAACTACGATGCTCGCAGCCTGTTTAAGAGTTTGGATGAAAATTTGTATGAAGAGGTGGGGCATAATCCTGTCATGCTTCTTGATCGTCTTAGCTACGACCGCAAAGAAGCGATAGTGAAAGATGTGGCATTGATGCGAAAAGTTAAAAAGGTTTATGCCAACTTTCGTGCCTACATGGATGTTGAGCCTGACAAGAAACGACCATCCGTGGCCTATTTCTCTATGGAATACGGTCTTAACCAAGTGTTGAAAATATATTCTGGCGGTCTCGGAATGCTTGCTGGCGACTATTTGAAAGAGGCCTCTGATTCTAATGTTGACCTATGCGCCGTGGGCTTTTTGTATCGTTATGGCTACTTTACCCAAACGCTATCCATGGATGGTCAACAAATCGCCAAATATGATGCGCAGAACTTCAACTCATTGCCCATAGAGCGAGTACTTGACGCTAACGGAGAACAAGTGGTGGTAGACGTGCCCTATCTCAACTACCAAGTGCACGCCCTGGTATGGTGCGCCAATGTGGGGCGTATCAAATTATACCTGCTGGATACCGACAACGAGATGAATTCTGAATTTGACAAGCCTATCACCCACTCCTTGTATGGCGGCGATTGGGAAAACCGTCTGAAACAAGAAATCCTCCTTGGCATTGGCGGAATACTCACTTTGAAAAAACTTGGCATAAAAAAAGATGTGTACCATTGCAACGAAGGCCATGCCGCTCTTTGCAATCTACAACGCCTTTGTGACTATATCGACGAGGGATTGACCTTCAATCAGTCTATGGAACTGGTTAGAGCATCGTCGCTTTATACAGTGCACACGCCTGTCCCAGCAGGTCATGACTATTTCAGCGAGGACCTGTTTGGAAAATATATGGGTGGTTATCCTGAGAAATTGGGTATTTCATGGGATGAGTTTATCGGCATGGGACGACAAAATCCAGATGACCACAGTGAGCGTTTCTGCATGAGCACGTTCGCTTGCAACACATCGCAAGAAGTAAACGGCGTGAGCAAACTGCACGGATGGGTAAGCCAAAAAATGTTTGCGCCTATCTGGTCAGGCTACTATCCAGAGGAAAATCATGTGGGATATGTTACCAATGGCGTCCATTTCCCCACATGGGCTGCCACAGAGTGGCGCAAAGTGTATGATAAATACTTTGATCCGAGCTTTATGAGTGACCAAAGCAACGAGAAGATTTGGCACGCTATATACGATGTTCCAGACGATGAGATCTGGAAAACACGTATGGCCCTGAAGAAGAAATTGGTGGATTACATCCGCGAGAAGTTCACGCAGTCGTGGCTTCGAAATCAAGGCGACCCTGCCCGAGTGGTCTCATTGCTCAACAACATCAACTCCAACGCATTGATGATAGGCTTCTGCCGTCGTTTTGCCACTTACAAACGCGCCCACCTGCTGTTTACGGATATAGACCGCCTAAACAGCATCGTAAACAACCCGGACCGCCCCGTGATATTCCTTTTCTCAGGAAAGGCGCACCCCGCGGATGGCGCAGGTCAAGGCCTGATTAAAAAAATCTACGAAATAAGTCAACGTCCCGAGTTTCTCGGTAAGATTATTTTCCTTGAGGACTATGACATGCAATTAGCTCGAAGATTGGTATCAGGTGTAGACATTTGGATGAATACCCCCACCCGTCCGCTTGAGGCATCTGGAACATCAGGTGAAAAAGCCGAGATGAATGGTGTTATAAACCTCTCCGTTCTCGATGGATGGTGGGTGGAAGGCTATCGTGAAGGTGCTGGCTGGGCATTGCCACAAGAGCGTACGTATCAAAATCAGGCATACCAAGACCAACTGGACGCAGCCACGATCTATTCACTGTTAGAGAACGAAATCATACCGCTCTACTATGATCACGGCAGGAAAAGCTATAGTGAAAAGTGGATAAAAGTTATCAAAAACTCTATCGCCACCATCGCTCCACACTATACCATGAAGCGTCAGCTGGACGATTATTATGACAAGTTCTACAATAAGGAGGCTGCTCGCTTCAAAAAACTATCCGCCAACAACAACCAATTGGCTAAGGACATCGCCTTATGGAAAGAGACAGTGGCTGAGCGTTGGGATAGTATAAAAGTGGTGAGTAAGAGCACCGAACTGTTTGACAATGGGGGTGAAACAGGCGTTAAATTCCATTTGAGTTATGTGATAGACGAACAAGGACTTGATGACGCCATCGGATTGGAACTCGTCACGATGAAACCAGAGACTGATCCCTCAGACTATCAAATACATCGTGTATTTGAATTTAAGCAAGTGGGCCACGAGGGCAACAACTACACCTTCGAGCTTGAGGTAGAACCCGATATCGCAGGAACTTATCGTAGCTGCGTACGCATGTTCCCCAAGAATGCTAACTTGCCTCATAGACAAGATTTCTGCTACGTAAAATGGCTTGATTAATCTAATTAGTGAACAATATATAGACAAGACGGATGCCTACATACATAAAGATGTAGGCATCTGTTGTTTTGTCATTATATTAAAAATATTTACCACTATATGGTTTCATACTTGCTGATCAATTTGTATATTTGCAAAGAGTAATGATTATGCACAACCCATCCGTGGTCTAATCCACGGCAAAAAACAATAATATGAAATACATGATGATGTCAATTTTAACCGCATTAGGGCTCGGGACAAGTTCTTGCGCCCAGCAAGAAAACATCACTTCGGTAGATGCTAACCATTTTGAAAATGCCATTCATGCCAACAATGTCCAGTTACTCGATGTTCGCACCGCAAACGAATATGCCGAAGGGCACATAGCCTATGCTACCAACATCGACGTACAACAAAATGATTTTCTTGCCAAGGTGGAACAATCATTCAGCAAAACAAAGCCAGCATACGTCTATTGTCGTAGTGGCAAACGCTCGATGATGGCCGCCAACAAGCTTGCCAAGACAGGCTACAAGGTCATAAATCTGCGTGGCGGTATCTTGGAATGGATAGACGCAGGCAAACCTATCAATCGATAATCGGCAAGAAACACCCCTCCACCAGTCGCATAGCCCAAAACATTTGGGCGACCGCATGGCTTGATGGAAAACTTGTTCGAAACTTTGCCACTTAAAAAAGCAACAAGGCATGTGGTTAATATTGGCTTTTCTCTCAGCGGCATTATTAGGCTTTTACGACTCGTTCAAGAAAAAATCGCTCACGGGCAACGCCGTGATACCTGTGCTCTTTCTTAACACCGTATTCTCATCACTTATTTTTTTGCCATTCATCATTATCTCAATGATGAGCCACCAATTGGATGGAAGCATCTTCCATGTGCCATGTGTCGGGTGGGAAACGCACAAGTACATCATTTTGAAAAGTATCATCGTGCTGTCAAGCTGGGCCCTGGGCTACATAGGTTTGAAGCATCTGCCGCTCACCATCGTGGGACCAATCAACGCTACGCGCCCCGTAATGGTGCTTATTGGCGCCCTCTTGGTGTTTGGCGAGACACTCAATGGATGGCAGTGGGCAGGCGTGTCATTGGCTGTTATGTCATTTTTCATGCTCAGTCGATCTGGTAAGCGAGAGGGAATAAACTTCAAGAGCAACCGCTGGATATACTTCGTTGTGTTGGCGGCCATATTGGGAGCCGTCAGCGGACTGTATGACAAATTTCTGATGGCGGCGCCCAAAGATGGCGGTGTGGGCATTGACCACATGGCTGTCCAGTCGTGGTACAACCTCTACCAAATGCTCATGATGCTCATAGTGCTATTTGTATTTTGGTGGCCCAAACGCCAATCGGACAGTGTTTTCCGTTGGGATTGGAGCATCGTAGGCATTAGCGTATTTCTATGCGCGGCCGACTTTTTGTATTTTTACGCACTGAGCCTGCCCGATGCCATGATATCCATCGTGTCGATGGTGCGCCGTGGCAGCGTTATCGTGAGCTTTCTGTTTGGCGCTATCGTATTTCGAGAGCGTAATCTCAAGGCTAAAGCCGCCGACTTAGCCTTGGTATTACTGGGCATGGTGTTACTCTATATAGGTAGCCGATAAATTAATTTGCACTTTGTGCTGTAGTATTTTGCATATTGAAACTAAAATGTTATCTTTGTAGTTGATTTGTAATATACACCGCATTAACCAAACTAAGCATTATATCATGGCACAAAATATTTTTAAGGGGTTGGGAATAGCCCTTGTAACCCCTTTTAAACCCAATGGAGAGGTTGACTATGTTGCTTTGAAAAAACTCGTGGAGTACCAGCTTGACAATGGCGCCGACTTTCTTTGCATACTTGCCACGACCGCTGAGACCCCGTGCTTGACGCATGAAGAGAAAGATGAGATTACAAAACTCATCAAAGAGTTAGTTCGCGGTCGTATTCCCATTTTGAAATATTGCGGTGGCAACAACACTGCCGCGGTGATAGATGAGATCAGGCATACAGACTGGACAGGCATTGACGGTATGCTGAGTATCTGCCCATATTACAACAAGCCATCGCAAGAAGGCTTGTATCAACACTTCAAAGCCATAGCTGCCGTAAGCCCATTGCCCATTGTTCTTTATAACGTTCCAGGCAGAACGGGGGTTAACATGACGTCGGCCACAACGGTAAAAATTGCCAGACATTGTCCCAATATTGTTGGTATAAAAGAAGCCTCGGGCAGATTGGAGCAGGTGGACGAAATAATCAAAGACAAACCTGACAATTTTGACGTTATAAGTGGTGATGACGCACTTACATTCCCGATGATAGCCAGTGGTGCCGCTGGTGTCATATCCGTGATTGGCAACGCACTTCCCAAGCAGTTTTCACGCATGATACGACTTGAGTTTAAAGGTGAATACGAGGCTGCTCGCAAGATACACCACATGTTTACAGAGCTGTACAGCCTGCTTTTCGTAGATGGAAATCCAGCAGGCGTTAAGGCGTTGCTTAACGACATGGGGCTTATTGACAACGTGTTGCGCCTGCCATTAGTGCCCACAAAGATAGAGACAAAGGATAAAATGGCTGAAATATTAAAAAGAATGACCATTTGACATAACCTACACGTGTGTCTTTTTCCCATTTGCAGCACATTCTGCCCCCTACTTTTTTAAGGCATTGTGGATAAAAACAGAATGTATTTATGCGTAGCTTAGCCGCCCAATAGTTCGCTTTGGGCGTATCTTGACATTTCGCAAAAGTTCATAAAAACCGAAGATGGCCTGCCATAGGCTTTATATCAAAGTGCAAAATAGGGCGTAATATTTACATATCTCATGTCATATTGCGCTTTAAGCCTACTGAAATAATGTTACACGACGTTAAACACTTGTTCCATTTTTCTGATCGTATCATTTTTTGCATAAAAAAATATAACAAATATCGCATTTAAGAAAAAATTTACATAACTTTGGAATGTAAACCAAAAAACATAACAATGAAAACAAGTATCAAAACATTATCTATTCTATTTTTCACTCTGTTGTTAACTGTGGGTTTCTCTGCATGTAGCAGTGACACCGACCCAGCAGACACAGAGGTGTTTGTGGGCACGTACAAGGGCTCAATTTCATACACTGCTATTAACCCCGCCAAGCACATCACAGCTACTGATGGCAAAGTAATCGTTAACAAGATAGGTTCTACCTATTCTTTCCATTTTGACCACAAGATACCAGACTTGACAGGTATTAAATTTGAAAAAAAGGATGACAATACCTACATCAGCATTGGAACAGGTATTAAAGGTATAACCATTACCAAAGACAAGTTGGAAATGTTTGTGACAAAGGGAGGCGAAACTTGGACTGCCAGCTGCGACAGGGACTAAAAGTTTCATCATATTCAACAAGGGTTGGGAGCAATTATGCTTTCAACCCTTGTTGTTTTCTAAAAAAAAATCTATACCAATCACGTCATCTCTCTTTAATGACCTACTGCCCGAACCCAAAGGAATAAATACAGAAAATAAGCAGCATGACCAAGATTGCCATTTGTTTTTTTCTATCTTTCAATAAATTATTGTAATTTTGCGCTATATAAAATCAATCCATATTCATTAGGTATGTATAGAACAAACACTTGTGGAGAACTGCGTTTGACTGACGCTGGCAAGGAAGTGACGCTTGCCGGATGGGTGCAGCGCTCTCGTAAGATGGGCGGAATGACCTTTGTGGACCTTCGCGACCGCTATGGCATCACCCAATTTGTCTTTAACGAGGCAGACGACAAAGGCCTCTGCGACCAAGCCAATAAATTGGGACGCGAATGCTGTGTGCAAATAAAAGGCATCGTTGCCGAGCGACAAAGCAAAAACCCAAAGATGGATACTGGCGACATAGAAATCATGGCCAAGCAGCTCACCGTGCTCAGCCCTTCGCTCACCCCACCTTTTACCATCGAGGAAAATACTGACGGCGGAGATGACCTACGCATGAAATACAGATACCTTGATCTGCGAAGGGAGAGTGTGCGTAAAAACTTGGAGTTGCGTCACCGTATGACTATCCTCATCCGCAATTTTCTTGACTCTAAGAAATTCATCGAGGTGGAGACCCCTATCCTCATTGGATCTACGCCAGAGGGCGCACGCGACTTCGTGGTTCCCTCGCGCATGAACCCCGGTCAGTTCTACGCCTTGCCTCAAAGCCCACAAACATTGAAACAGCTCCTCATGGTGGCCGGTTTTGACAGGTACTTCCAAATAGCCAAGTGTTTTCGCGACGAGGACCTTCGCGCGGACCGGCAGCCAGAGTTCACTCAGATAGACTGCGAGATGAGCTTTGTTGATCAGGATGACGTGACAGAGCTTTTCGAGGACATGGCGCGCCATCTTTTCAGAGAGATAAGAGGCGTGGAGCTGCCTAAACTGCAACAGATGACATGGCACGAGGCCATGAAACGCTATGGCTCTGACAAGCCAGACCTTCGTTTTGGGATGGAGTTTGTGGAGTTGAAAGATACCTTCGCGGACAAAGGAGATTTTTCCGTATTTAACAAGGCGGCCTACATTGGCGGCATTCGAGTCACTGGATGCGCAAATTACAGCCGCAAACAACTGGACGAGCTTACCGACTTCGTGAAACGTCCGCAGGTGGGCGCCATGGGGTTGGTTTATATCAAATACAATGCCGACGGCACGGTGAAGAGTTCCATTGACAAGTTTTACGCACCCGAGGTGCTGGCTCATGTCAAAGAAAAAATGGATGCCAAGGACGGAGACCTCGTTTTGATACTTTCTGGCGACAACGCCAACAAGACACGCACCCAACTTTGCAGTTTAAGACTGGAGATGGGTGACCGTCTTGGACTGCGCGACAAGAACGTCTTCAAATGCCTGTGGGTCGTGGACTTCCCCCTCTTTGAGTGGAGCGATGAGGAACAACGCCTGATGGCCACGCACCACCCATTCACGATGCCCAACCCTGACGACCTGTCACTACTCGACTCTCACCCAGAGCAAGTTCGCGCCAAGGCTTACGACTTCGTGTGCAACGGCATCGAGGTGGGTGGCGGAAGTATCCGTATCCACGACACCCAGCTGCAAGAAAAAATGTTCGAGGTGCTTGGCTTCACGCGAGAGAGAGCGGAGGCACAGTTTGGATTTTTAATGAACGCATTCAAGTATGGCGCGCCACCCCATGCCGGATTGGCCTTTGGCTTGGATCGCTTTGTGAGCATATTGGCAGGTCTTGACAGTATTCGTGATTGCATAGCGTTCCCCAAGAACAACAGTGGACGAGATGTCATGCTTGACGCACCATCGTTCATTGACGACAAGCAACTTGATGAGTTGCAAATCAAACTTGACCTAAAATCATGATGATTGTTTTTAATAAAGCTTATACAAAACTCCCGATTATTCTTCATGCAATAATCGGGAGTTTTTTTTGGGAGGTGGTTATAAAATTTATCGCCAAATATAATATTAAAAACAACATGAAAAAGAATTTGTTATCTTTTAATCTCTTTTCGGTTTAAGATATATGTTTTTAGCCGTAAGGATATGGTGTTTGTATGTAATAGCAACATTGGATATATTACTTTTAACTATTATATCTCTACTTTTTCAATGTAATTTAGTAACTTTGGAGCAGAATAAAAATAATTTAAAATGCATTTTAAGTGGAAATATGATCCACCTACACAACAAGACATACAACAGGCTAATGAATTAGGCGAGAAGCTTAACATGAACCCCATATTGGCAGGGCTGCTCATTAAGCGTGGCATTACCACCGAAAGTGCGGCCAAACGTTTCTTTAGGCCACAACTATCCGACCTTATCAACCCTTTTTTGATGAAAGATATGGACGTAGCCGTGGACAGATTGAACGACGCTATGGGGCGCAAAGAGCGTGTCATGGTGTATGGAGACTATGATGTGGATGGATGTACGGCAGTGGCATTGGTTTATAAATTCTTGCAACAATTCTATTCGAACATAGATTATTACATTCCAAATCGATACGACGAGGGGTATGGTGTGAGCAAGAAAGCTATGGAATTTGCCCATGAAACTGGAGTTAAACTGATAATAATCCTTGACTGTGGCATCAAGGCTATTGAGGAAATAGCTTATGCCAAAAGCCTTGGCATAGATTTTATCATTTGCGATCACCATGTGCCTGATAGTGATATGCCACCGGCAGCAGCCATCCTTAACCCCAAAAGGCCTGACGACCCATACCCTTTCAAGCATCTTTGTGGATGTGGCGTGGGCTTCAAATTCATGCAAGCTTTTGCTAAAAACAATGGCATTCCGTTCTCGCGACTCATCCCCCTACTCGACTTCTGTGCGGTAAGCATCGCCGCGGACATTGTTCCCGTGGTTGACGAAAATCGCATATTGGCTTTTCACGGATTAAAACAACTCAATCAAAACCCAAGCGTAGGGCTGAAGGCCATTATTGACACATGTGGCCTTAGTGGCAGGGAAATAGCCATGAGCGATATTATCTTTAAGATAGGGCCACGTATCAACGCCTCGGGACGTGTGGAAAACGGAAAGGAAAGTGTGGACCTATTAGTGGAAAAAGATCTTGGGGTGGCCTTAAAAGAAGCCAAACGTATCAATGAATACAATGAGCAGCGCAAGGATATAGACAAGCAAATGACCGAGGAGGCTAACCAAATAGTGGCCAGGCTGAAAGATCATAAATATCAATCGAGCATCGTCCTTTATGACGAGCATTGGAAAAAAGGTGTCATTGGCATTGTAGCCTCACGACTAACAGAACTTTACTTCCGCCCCACCGTAGTATTGACGCGCGATGGCGACTTTGCCACAGGATCGGCACGGTCTGTGATGGGTTTTGACGTTTACTCTGCCATCAAACATTGCAACGACTTGATGATCAACTTCGGAGGTCACACTTACGCAGCAGGCTTAACACTGAGATGGGATGATATTCCACAATTTATAAAGCGTTTCCAACGCTATGTGGAAGAGCATATAGAGCCAGAGCAAATAGAGCCTTGTATAGAAATAGACGCAGTGATAAACTTCAAGGACATATCCAAGCGGTTGCACAATGACCTGAAGCGTTTCTCTCCATTTGGACCAGGCAATCCCAAACCCTTATTTTGCACGAAAGGCGTATATGATTATGGTACAAGCAAAGTGGTGGGACGAGCACAAGAGCACATCAAACTTGAATTGGTAGACTCATTATCACCCACCGTGGTGAATGGTATCGCTTTCGGGCAAAGTGCCTCGGCTCGATATATCAAATCCAAACGAGCTTTTGACATAGCTTATACCATTGAAGACAACATTTTCAAACATAATCGAGTGCAACTGCAAATCGAAGATATCAAGCCAGTGGAAGAAGAGCCTCAAAACTCATAATTGACACGACGGAAATGCAAGATCTGTATCAGGACATTCTGGAGCAGCATTGGGGATATAAAAATTTTCGAGGAATTCAGCGCGAAATTATCGAAAGCATCTGCTCTGGCAAGGACACTTTAGGACTGATGCCAACTGGCGGCGGTAAATCTATCACTTTCCAAGTGCCAGCATTGGCGCAAGACGGTGTGTGCATAGTAATAACACCTCTTGTTGCCTTGATGAAAGATCAGGTACAGAGGCTGAGCAAGCAGGGAATTGTAGCCGCAGCAATTTACGCAGGAATGGCTCGATCCGCAATATTAAAAATATTGGAAAACTGTGTCTTGGGGCAAACAAAATTGCTATACATATCGCCAGAGCGCATAGGATCGGCCATATTTCAAACAAAGCTCAAGCACATGAAAGTGAGCTTTATCACCGTGGATGAAGCGCACTGTATCAGCCAATGGGGATATGATTTTCGTCCGGCATACTTGCAAATAATCGAAATTCGCAAGTTATTACCCGGAGTTCCGGTCCTTGCCCTGACAGCCACGGCAACGCCAAATGTAGTGGAGGACATTCAAGAGCGATTGGCATTTTGCAAAAAAAATGTTTTTCGCATGAGTTTTGAGCGAAAGAATTTGGCATATGTGGTAAGGACGGCAACAGACAAACAAACCGAGTTGGTACATATCTTGTCAAGCGTGCAGGGCAGCGCTATTGTCTATGTGCGTAGCAGGCGTCGAAGCAAAGACGTCTCGGTCATGTTGGAAGAAAATGGAATAGAATCTACATTTTATCATGCGGGATTGGAATTAGCGACCAAAGATGAGCGACAGAAACAATGGCAAAACAATCAAAAACGCGTGATAGTAGCGACCAACGCTTTCGGAATGGGTATAGACAAGATTGATGTGAGGTTAGTGGTACATTATGACTGTCCAGACTCCATAGAGGCTTACTTTCAAGAAGCGGGACGCGCTGGTCGCGATGGGAAAAAGGCTTATGCGGTGTTGCTGTGGAATAACAGCGATATACGAAAGCTAAACAAACGTATAGACGACAACTTCCCTGACAAAGATTATATCGCTGATGTGTATGAGCACTTGGCCTATTACTATGAAATAGGTGTGGGGAGTGGGCAAGGACACACGTTCACATTCGAGATAGACAAGTTTTCCTATATCTACAAGTATTTTCCGGTAAAGGTGGCCTCGGCCTTGAAGCTATTGCAAAACGCAGGTTATCTTAAGTACGAAACCGATCCTGACGGCAAGGCAAGACTCATATTCTTGTTGGGAAGAAACGATCTTTACAAACTCAAAGAACTCACTAAACACGAGGAAGCGGTAATAACCTCTGTGCTCCGAAACTATGGAGGGCTGTTCACCGATTACAATTATGTCGACGAGGCTCTTATCGCAATGGACGCAGGGATAGGTAGAGAGTTGACTTACCAAGTGCTGAAAACATTGAGCCGGAAACAAATCATCCACTTCATACCACAAAGCAAGACGCCATTTATAACTTATAGACAAGACCGTGTCGACGCCACCGATGTTGTGCTGCCCCCAAATGTGTACGAGGATCGAAAGGAAGATTTTACCCGACGCATAATGAGCATGATAGACTATGCTACCAACGGCTACGTTTGCAGAAGTAGGCAACTGCTGCGTTATTTCGGGGAGACGCGATCAATGGACTGCAAAGTCTGTGACGTTTGTGTATCCTCTGGATTTCATAGCGTTTCTGATTTGGATCTAAGGCGAGTTTGTGATCAGATATTATCATTACTCGCTGATAAAGAAAGGCATAGAATTACCGAGCTTAACAAGCTTGTAATACCCAACAAGCAGATGAACTGCGCTCTGGAGTATCTTGCCAATGAAGAGATGATACATATTGATGGACCTTTTATCCATCTATAACATTGTGTGTGTGTTGCATGACCTTGCCAAGGTGACAAAGGTAAGGGCACTGGCTTATGCAATGAAATATTAACCGCCTTGGCAAGCCAAAACTCATTGATAGCACTAACGAGAATCGCTTTGGCCATTCGTTGAGGCGAGTGATCAAAAAGCACGGCGAAAGGATTTTTATCCCTATTGGCATATAAATCAGGAATTTTAGCTAAATTTGCATGAGTGAAAAAAACATCCTAAGATATTCTTCAATAGTTGATGACTGAACAACGTGTATATATTGCCATAGACTTGAAGTCGTTTTACGCTTCGGTGGAATGTGTGGAGAGAGGGCTCGACCCACTTACCACTAACCTTGTGGTGGCGGATATCGATCGCACGGAGAAAACCATTTGCTTGGCAGTGTCACCATCACTCAAGGCTTACGGCATAAGTGGAAGAGCGCGCCTGTTTGAGGTGGTGCAGAGAGTGCAAGAGGTAAATTATGCTCGGAGACGACATGTGGCTACACATGCACTGGTAGGGAAATCATATTCTGACCCAGAAGTCAAGGCTAATGATAACCTCGCGCTTGATTATATCGTAGCCAAACCACGGATGTCTTTTTACATACAATACAGCGCGCGCATTTACAATGTATATTTGCGATACATAGCGCCAGAAGATATCCATGTGTATTCGATAGATGAGGTATTTTTTGACGCCACCAATTATCTTAAAATCTACAATCTATCAGCTCATCAATTGGCTATGAAAATGGTTCGTGCAGTTTTGCGAGAAACTGGCATCACTGCCACAGCAGGTATCGGCACCAATCTATATTTAGCCAAAATAGCTATGGATATAGTGGCCAAGCATAAGCCGGCAGACAAGGATGGTGTAAGAATAGCGGAGCTGGATGAGCAGTCTTATCGCCACTTGCTGTGGGACCACAAACCCCTGACAAGCTTTTGGCGTGTAGGACATGGCTTAGCTGCGAAACTGGAGAGTTACGGTATGTACACCATGGGACAAATCGCTCGATGCTCGATAAACAACGAGGAATTGCTATACAAGCTATTTGGCGTTAACGCAGAATTACTCATAGACCATGCTTGGGGATGGGAACCATGCACCATAGAGGCGATAAAATCTTACAGGCCCAAGGAAAACTCGCTTTGCACCGGGCAAGTATTGCAAGAGCCTTATACGTTTAAGAAAGCACGAGTGGTGGCCAAGGAAATGGCTGATAGCATGGCACTCGACCTTGTGGACAAACATCTTGTTACAGACCAAATTGTGGTTACGGTGGGATATGACATAGAAAACCTTACCAATCCATCCATTCAATCCACCTACAATGGCCCTATCACGACAGACGGCTATGGCAGGAGGAAACCCAAGAGTGTGCATGGCTCCGCAAATTTAGGTTTTCACAACTCCTCGTCCAAACTTATCACGTTAGCCGTAATTAAAATATTTGACCAAATAGTGAGTCGCAATCTACTCATACGCCGCATGAATGTGACTGCCAACCATGTAGTGTCGGAGGATAATGCCCGCCGAGAAACGCACGCTCCGATACAACTGAATTTGTTTACAAATGGTGAAGCCCAGAGACAGCAAGAAGCAGAGCGACGCACGACGCTCTCTCGGGAACGACGTATGCAGCAAACATTATTAAACATTAAAAAGAAATTCGGCAAAAACGCTATTCTTAAAGGTATCGACTTCGAAGAAGGAGCCACGACACGTGAGCGCAATATTCAGATAGGCGGACATAGAGCTTAAGTGCCAAGACAACAATGATATAAGACACTTGATATTAATATGAGTTCAGATTACGATGATATTATTCACTTGCCGCATCACGTTTCCAAACGTCATCCACGAATGCCAATGCGCAAGCGAGCCGCTCAATTTGCGCCGTTCTCGGCAATAACAGGGCATGCAGAGGCAATAAAAGAAGTTGCGAGAATTACAGAGATTGAGCCCATCATGTCTGAAGATAGCAACGCAACGCTCAATAAAAAAATGACAAATTTGATGAGGAAGATAGATCAAAGACCTATAGTCAGGATACGTTATTTTTGCCCAGATAAACGCAAAGAGGGCGGCTGCTATTTGCAAGCCGTTGGAATTTTGAAAAAAGTGAATTTTGACGAGCGTTATATAGAAATTGCAACACCGAGTGATAAAATGGCAATATCTTGGCAGTGGATAGTAGACATTCAAGAAGAGGAAGCGAAGTTGTAATGGCAACCGCATTTTATTACCTTTGAAATAAAAACATAGACCCTTTTTGTAAACTGATGTTTTAAAACAAATTTATGATATACCCCAAAAATTTCGAAAACAAATTAGGTTTTGAGGAAATACGTTCCGCTCTTAAGACAGAATGTCTGTCAACCCTGGGTAAAGACATGGTAGACAAGATGGAGTTTACCTCCAATCCCGACCAAGTGAACATATGGATGTCGGAAATACGAGAGATGAGACGTATCATAGAAGAAGAGACAGACTTTCCGTTGGCTTTTTTCTTTGATGTTCGCGAGAGCATTCGCCGTGTACGTTTAGAGGGTACATGGTTGGAAGAGCAAGAGTTGCACGATATGAAAAGGTCTTTACGCACCATTGATGATTTGGTCAAGTTTTTTTATCGTGGGGATGATACGGAAAACGATGGCTCAAAAGATCCGGGTACAATTGTATCCGATGCCGTTGTTATTAAAAAATGGTATTTCCCCTCGCTCCACGACTTGGCGGATGGCGTCGCCACTTTCCCCACTTTGGTACAACAAATAGACCAAATAATTGATAAATTTGGGCACGTTCGCGACAACGCCACGCCCGAGTTACACGATATACGCCGTGAGCTGGCACAAGCCGAAGGCTCCGTTTCTCGAATACTTGCAGGAATATTGCGCTCCGCTCAGAGCGATGGCTTGGTGGACAAAGACACCTCGCCAACAGTGCGCGACGGTCGTTTAGTCATACCCGTGGCCCCAGCTCTTAAACGACGCATACCCGGTATTGTGCACGACGAGAGCTCGACAGGCAAGACTGTCTTCATTGAGCCTTCCGAAGTAGTTGAGGCAAACAATAAAATACGAGAATTAGAACGCAAGGAACGGCAAGAAATCGTGCGCATCCTAACGAAGATGGCGTCACGCATAAGACCTCATGTCGCAGAAATTCTCGATTCTTACCAGTTTTTGGGACAAATAGACTTCATCCATTCCAAAGCCAAATTGGCAATCAAGGCAAACGCTTTCGAACCTGTTGTAAAGCGCCGCCCGTTTTTAGACCTAATCCAAGCAAGACACCCGCTGCTTGAGGCTCATCTGCGCGAAGGGCAAAAAATAGTCCCGTTAGATGTTCTTTTAACGCCAGAAACGCATATACTAATTATCTCAGGGCCAAACGCTGGAGGAAAATCGGTTTGCTTGAAAACCGTAGGATTGTTGCAGTACATGTTACAAATGGGATTGAGCATTCCCGTGGGCGACAGAAGTAGCTGTGGAGTTTTTAAAGATCTGATGATAGATATAGGTGATGAGCAAAGCCTTGAAAATGATCTAAGCACCTATTCCTCCCATTTGTTAAACATGAAAAACATGATGCGTCAAGCTTCCGTAGACACGCTTATTCTCATAGATGAGTTTGGCACGGGAACAGAACCGCAAATTGGTGGCGCTATAGCCGAAAGCGTGCTGAAACGTTTCTGTGAAAAAGGCGCATGGGCAATCATAACAACACACTACCAAAATCTCAAGCATTTTGCCGACACCCATAAAGGAGTGACCAATGGCGCCATGCTCTATGATCGACATATGATGCAACCCCTGTTCCAGTTGGCCATAGGAAGGCCAGGCAGTTCGTTCGCAATAGATATAGCCCGTAAAATAGGATTGCCCGAAGACGTAATCGCGGACGCCTCTGAACTGGTAGGGTCCGACTATATTCGTAGTGACAAATATTTGCAAGATATTGTGCGTGACAAACGATATTGGGAGCAAAAACGCCAAACAGTTCACCAATTAGAGAAAGATCTTCAAAAACGCATTGACGAGTATGAAAACTCAATAACAGAAGTTGATATACAGCGTAAAAGCATTATCAATGAGGCCAAGCAAAAAGCTCGCGAACTACTTGAGGAGAGTAATAGAAAGATTGAAAATGTCATTAAAGAGATACGGGAACAACAAGCCGAAAAAGAAGAAACACGCAAGCTACGCACAGAGCTCAGTGAGTTTAAGCAAGATGTAGAACAAGATGAATGGAAAAAAAGCAAAAAGAAACATCCAGGCATACTGAACGAAGAGGATTTTAAAAAGAAAGTAGAGGAAATTAAAGCGCGCAAGCAAAGGAGAGAGGAACGCAAAAAGAACAAACGAGGAGACGAGGAGAGAGCTGCCCAAACTTTGCGCGCGCTGGCTCCAAAGTCTACAAAGACTATTAAGCAAGGGTTTGACGTAGGTGATGAGGTCAGGATTAAGGGACTGGGAACCAAGGGGCGCATCGCTTCTTTAGAAGGAAAATATGCTATTGTCGTCATAGGCAACATCAAGACCAATATACCAATCAAGCGCCTTGAGATCATTGGCGACGGCACGGTGAACACACAGCTGATAGACTCAGAACAAACACCTTCGAAGATGGATGAGCTTAAGACGGGTTTACAAAAATATACCATATCTCATGTTACACAAAATACCATCAACGACCACCGTAAGGAATTTACACAAGACATAGATATTAGAGGTATGCGTGGGGACGAGGCTGTCTTGGCTGTACAACGCTTTGTTGACGATGCCATATTGATGGGAGTTTCACGCGTGAGAATTCTTCATGGCAAGGGTAATGGCACGCTTCGACAGATCGTTAGGACTTATTTGTCTTCCGAGCCAGCTGTCATACATTATGCCGACGAGCACGTGCAATTTGGTGGAGCGGGTATCACGGTGGTTGATTTAGGGTGATTGACAAGCATTTCGTCAATATACTCTCACATCTGTAATGACAGATGTCCCCACCATCTCATTAAGACGCTTGGTTAGTTGCGTGTGCATCATACTTAAATTTTGCCTTAACGCAGGGTTGGTGACTTTTACAAAAAGTACTTGGTTTTTGATAAATCTTTCGGCGGTGTACCCGTTGACACTCTCACCCACTATCTTAGGCCATGCATCCACCACCCTCATTTGTAGCAAAGGAGTCTCCAGTCCCTCTTTTCGCAAGTAATGTTGAAGAACATCACCGAGCGACTTCACATCACGCTTGAACATGGTTCGAACTCCTTTCTGTTACGGCGCCACCTTTAACATCGAACAATTTGTAGTCTTCATCACTGTGCCTCAAAATTTTATCAAGGTGCTCACGATTGGTGTCGGTAATAAAGATTTGACCAAAATGATCACCAGAGACCAACTTGACAATTTGCTCCACCCTGTCCGAGTCAAGTTTGTCAAAAATATCATCCAACAATAGCAATGGGGTCGTGTTAGAAGCGGTACGCCGTAAAAAATCAAATTGCGCTAATTTAAGAGCCAATACAAAAGTCTTGGTTTGCCCTTGGCTACCCTCTCGTTTCATTGGATAACCATCAATAAGCATCTCCAAGTCATCACGATGAATACCATGTAAACTGTAGCCCACCGCCCTGTCTTTAAAACGATCGCTCTGAATGATATCTATCAATGGGCCTCTCTGAGCATGCGATATATATCGCAGAGAGACCGTCTCGCGCTGTCCGGAGACACGCTGGTAAATATGCTGAAACACTGGCGTCATCTCCGTGACAAACTCCTCCCTTTTCTTAAACACCACTTCGCCCTGCTGCCCCATTTCTTCTTCCCACAGTTCCAAAAGCGTAGTGTCTGGTTCATTTTCTTGTTTCAACAATGCGTTGCGCTGCTGAAGTGCCTTGTTGTATCTGTTAAGCGCATCTATATATACATTATCATATTGGGCAATGACCATATCCATCAATCGGCGTCTCTCATCTCCTCCACCGTCCACAAGCATAGAATCAGAGGGCGACACGAATATTAAAGGAATAAAACCAATATGTTGCGATAATTTTTTATATGCCTTTTTATTACGTTTCACCTGCTTGTTTTTCCCTTTCTTCATACCGGCATAAATGTTTTCTTGGTCACCATTGCCAGACTCATAATTTCCCTCTATCATAAAAAATTCCTGCCCGTGCATAACCACTTGGCTGTCCATATTGCTAAACCTGCTGTGACAGAAAGAAAGATAGTATATCGCATCAAGAAGATTGGTCTTGCCTTCACCGTTGTTACCAATAAAACAATTAATGTTAGAAGAGAATGTAAGTTCTGCGGCTCTGATATTCTTATAATTAAGGATGGAAATATTCTTTAAAATCATAGCTTTTGATGCTTTAGAATACAAAGATAGTTCTTTTGAGCCTTAAAATCGAAAAAAAAAACATAGAAATTTCAGTATATGGGATAAAATGGTTAATTTTGTCACAAGTTATTGTAAATAAATAAACAAAAATAATGGCAAACAACAAAGAGCAAGCAACATACGACGTTGCATCTAAATCCGAGGCTTTCTTCCAAAAATATGGCAAGGCTGTTCTCATCGTTGTAGTAGCGGTGGTTATTGTCATCGCAGGTATTTTCTGCTACAAATCATTTATCAGTGAACCACGTGAAGAAAAGGCCAATACAGCCATTGCAAGAGGGCAAGACTATTTTAATGCGGATCAGTTTGACAAGGCTCTTAATGGCGATGGTGCGGGCTATGTGGGATTCTTAAGTATTGCAAGCGACTATAGCAACACCGACGCTGGAAATTTGGCTAAGCTATATGCAGGCTTGAGCTACGCGAACTTAGGCAAATGGAAAGAGGCCGTGGATTATTTGGAAGACTACTCTCCCGCTGACGATGCTATGGTTAGTCCAGCAGCAATTCAAGCACTGGGCAACGCTTACGCACACATAGGCGAAATTGACAAGGCCATAAACAAACTGAAATCTGCCGCGGAGAGAGCTGACAAAAAGAGCGAAAATGGGATTAACAACAGCCTTTCACCAACATTTTTATTACAAGCTGGTCAATTGTTGGAATCGCAAAACAAAAAAGAAGAGGCACTTAATCTCTACGAGAGCATCAAGTCCAAGTATGTTAACTCAATGCTTGTACAAAGCCAAGAGATTGACAAATATATCGAAAGGGTAAAACAATAAATGGCCACATCACTTCATAATCTATCCGAATACGATTTTTCCAAGGTACCAGATGCCAGCAATATGTGCTTTGGCATTGTAGTATCAGAATGGAACTCCAAGGTGACTGGTGCGCTTCTTGACGGCGCTGTCAAGACTTTAGAAAAGCATGGCACCCTGCCAGAAAACATACACGTGAAAACTGTGCCCGGTAGTTTCGAGTTGGTATACGGCGCCCAACAAATGTGTAAGAACGACGGATTTGACGCTATCATTATCTTGGGGTGCGTTGTCAGAGGTGATACACCGCATTTTGATTATATATGCGAGGGAGTTACGCACGGCATCTCATATCTCAATGCCAGCCAAAATATCCCTGTGATTTTTGGATTGCTTACGACAAACGATCTCGAACAAGCTGTAGAACGCAGTGGCGGAAAATTTGGTAACAAAGGCGATGAATGTGCAGTAGTAGCCATCAAGATGGCTAAGTTTTAGATTTTATCGCACGCCATGTTTATAAAAGCATGACAACTTTCTTCCCAACAGCGCACATCCAAACCGTAAATGTGATGATAGTATAAGATAAAAAAAATTAATCGTACTATCATCACATTTTTATATGAGGTTAACTTTTATCCATCTGGGTAATATGAAAAGCTTATCCATGAACTTTTTATAAAATTATTAGTAAGAAAAATCACCCAATACATTAAAATAAAATTAATAGTATGAGACTATACGAACTACTTCATGCGTATGATTTCGACGAAATTATGCCTGTCATTGCTGACATGTTCCCAGGTACTGGCAAATATCAAGAACAGTTGCGAGAAGGATATGATATTCTTGCCTCTATGGAACCTGTACTATCTAATAAAGAAATAAAATATAAGCTCATGCCCTCAACCAAGGCAAACGAACAATATATGGGAGCAGAAGATAGCAATTTTGACATGACATGGGAGGTTTGCTTGGGCAAAAATGTGTCGCGTTCCCATGGTGTAGACTTGTCAGACATAGAGTTGGTTGCTAACTGTTTGGTAAATGTTTGTCTGCTTGGACATCACCCTCGTTCCTTTGATAATTCATACAGACTACTCACAACAAAATAAAACCACGCACCGATAGGCTCGTAGGCACGTTTTACAACATGTCAACTTACAAGCCTAAGTATAGCACTTGTGGATGAAACAGCATCCTACATCTCTTAAAGTATCTGCACATAGGTGTGGCTTTTCATCGTGCGCTCGCTGCAATTATGCTTATATAACTTTTAGAAAAGGATACTAATTTTCTAAAACTTTCCATCGAAGAGGGAGAGAATGCTCTCTCTCTTTTCTTTGAAAAAATCTTTTTTGCTCCTTTGTTTATTTCCCAAAGTTGCATTTCCTAATTGGATTTACGTTTTCCAAAAAAAAAAAATTGTTTCGAAAACCTTACGCAAAATGATATAAATTTGCACTACAAAATGTATGGTACGAAATGTCTATAGCATTTTATTTCATCATTCTGGTCATCAGAAATCAAATAGCATTTCATATCGTTAAATAGGAACATGAAGACAAAAATTAAATTCTAAAAAATTATTTAATATTTAATACATAAAATGTTAGCGCATCGAGAAAATATTATTAAATTTGTCGCTAACTAATAACTATATTAACTTTAAACCTTAACAAGACTATGGAACAAATTCCAATGGTATTTTGGCTCATACCCATCGCCTCGGTATGTGCTTTATTTATGGCTTGGTTTTTCTTTCGCAGCATGATGAAAGCTGACGAGGGTACACCTCGTATGATTGAAATTGCCGGTTACATTCGTCACGGAGCCATGGCTTATCTCAAGCAGCAGTACAAGGTTGTGCTGATCGTTTTCATCATCTTGGCGATTATATTCGCCATCATGGCCTATGGCTTCAACGCCCAGAACCCTTGGGTGCCCTTTGCATTCCTCACGGGTGGTTTCTTTAGCGGCTTGGCCGGTTTCTTTGGAATGAAGACCGCCACCTATGCCAGCGCACGCACGGCAAATGCCGCACGACACAGCTTAGACCATGGACTCAAGATTGCATTCCGCTCTGGTGCCGTAATGGGACTTGTCGTTGTGGGACTCGGATTGTTAGACATTGCGGTATGGTTCTTGGTGCTTAATCATTTCTATAATGGTGACAGCTCATCGCTGATCATCGTCACCACGACCATGTTGACATTTGGTATGGGTGCCTCAACGCAGGCTCTCTTCGCCCGTGTGGGCGGTGGTATCTACACCAAAGCGGCCGACGTAGGTGCCGACTTGGTAGGTAAGGTCGAGGCCGACATTCCCGAAGACGACCCACGCAACCCCGCTACCATCGCTGACAACGTAGGTGACAACGTGGGCGACGTGGCCGGTATGGGCGCCGACCTATACGAAAGCTATTGCGGTTCTATACTGAGCACTGCGGCGCTTGGTGCCACAGCTTTCGCCGCTTCTGCCGGAGATATGCAGATGCGCGCCGTCATCGCACCTATGTTGATAGCTGCCGTTGGCGTGTTCCTCAGCTTGTTGGGTATCTTTATGGTTCGTACTAAGGAAGGCGCCACGATGAAAGATCTCTTGCGCGCCCTTGGTTTGGGTACCAACACCGCAGCGGTGCTCATCGCACTTGCCACTTTCGCTATACTATACCTGCTCCAAATTGAGAATTGGTTAGGCGTGAGCTTCTCCGTTATCAGCGGTTTGCTCGCTGGTGTCATCATCGGTCAATCCACCGAATACTACACTTCGCAGACATATAAGCCTACCAAGTCCATATCAGAAGCATCAAAGACTGGAGCCGCCACGGTCATCATCAAGGGTATTGGAACAGGAATGATTTCCACCTGCATACCCGTGCTCACCATCTCGGTGGCTATCATGTTGAGCTATCTCTGTGCCAACGGCTTTGACATGAGCATGAGCGCCCAAAGCATACAGACAGGCTTGTACGGTATTGGCATTGCAGCAGTGGGTATGTTGTCCACACTTGGCATCACATTGGCAACCGACGCATACGGTCCTATTGCCGACAACGCTGGAGGAAACGCTGAAATGAGCAACCTCGGCGAAGAGGTACGAGAACGTACCGACAGCCTTGACGCACTTGGTAACACCACCGCCGCAACAGGAAAAGGCTTCGCCATTGGTTCTGCCGCACTCACTGCGCTGGCTCTGTTAGCATCATACATCGAGGAAATCAAAATTGCTATGCACCGAGTTGGCACAATGATGACCAACGTGGCAGGTGACGCCATCGACGCAAGCAACGCCACCATTCCAGACTTTATGAACTATTTCCAAGTTAACTTGATGAACCCGAAAGTGCTTGTAGGTGCTTTTGTAGGTGCCATGGCGGCCTTCTTATTCTGCGGCCTCACTATGGGTGCCGTGGGACGCGCTGCTGCTAAGATGGTAGAAGAAGTGCGCAGACAATTCCGTGAGATTAAGGGCATACTCGAAGGAACAGGTACTCCTGACTATGGTAGATGCGTGGAAATCTCTACTTTGAGTGCACAACAAGAGATGATTATTCCTTCCATTCTCGCCATCATCATCCCTATCATCGTTGGAGTTGTGCTTGGCGTAGCTGGCGTGCTGGGCTTGTTGGTAGGCGGTTTGGCAGCAGGTTTCACCTTAGCTGTATTTATGGCCAACGCTGGTGGCTCATGGGACAATGCCAAAAAATATGTCGAAGAAGGCAATTTTGGAGGCAAAGGTTCTGCCTGCCATAAGGCAACCATCGTGGGCGACACTGTTGGCGACCCATTCAAAGACACGTCTGGCCCATCATTGAACATTCTCATCAAGCTGATGTCAATGGTAAGCATCGTAATGGCTGGTCTCACCGTGGCCATGAGTTGATAATATCAGAAATACAATTATAATAGCAAAGGCAAAAGACCTATAATATATGGTCTTTTGCCTTTACTTTTCTCTGATATTATTTCACTCGCCCATTAATCTCAAATCAAGGTTTAATGAGGAAACCTAAACTTTGGAAGATGCTTGCGCCAATAGCAAAAACTGAAAAAGGCGACCACCATTGGCAGTCGCCCTTGTCTATCATTCATGTGTCATTAAATCACATCTATCTTGCGTTGAACTTTAGCTGTCTCGGCCTTGCGGGGCAACGTTACGTGCAACACGCCATCTTCCACTTTTGCCTCAATTTTGTCATGCTCCACGTCGTCAGGCAAAATCAGTGCCTGATGATAGCTGCTGTATGAAAATTCACGACGCAAATAGTGTTCCTCCTTGTTTTCGTCTTTCTTCTCTTCCTTGTGTTCCATTTTGATTTCAAGGCATCCATCCTCAGTGATATTCACGTCGAAATCATCCTTTTTCATCCCCGGAACAGCAATTTCCACATCATATTGCTTTTCGCTTTCCTTAACATTAATGGCTGGTGTGGTAGCCTTGGGTTTGGCTAACCAATTGTCATTAAAGAAATCGCCAAATGAATTGTCTAACCAGTTGTCTGTTGAACGTAATGTTGGAAACATCATAATCTTTACCTCCTATTATTATTTGTTATTACTATTATTCGTATTGGTCTTATCTCAAGCACTTCTTTCATACGTGCTGTCGACTTACACTCTCTCTATCGCAAGATATATGCCGAACCGTTTTAAGCTATTTCAAATATAAAAAACAAGACATTTTGTCTACATTTGTGCCTAAATCAATTATATAAACATCAAAAAACGTGACAGAATGTCATACATTTTATAATGCAATTATCACTAAAAAGCGTATAGACGAGTTAAGACTATCCATTAAAAACATTACCAATCCATTGCAGGTATTGTTTTGATTAGAATGCGAAAACTACTTTTCTTAAGCAAAAAAAATTGATTTTTATACTTTTCAAGTTCAAAATATAGAATAAATTATGTAGATTTGCAATATCAAACCTAAAGAAAATATGAAAAGAACACTACTAATCACTTACATTTTTTGCATGATAGTTGCGACTGGGCATGCCTGCACGGCCGCGGTAATAACGGGCAAAGCCACCAAAGACGGTC
>ERZ1673752.1421-NODE-1421-length-33500-cov-11.386216_pt1 | contig 33500 bp, 27 predicted proteins | sample MGYA00580195_ERZ1673752 | MGnify/ENA primary metagenome ERZ1673752 (study PRJEB41218, sample SAMN15661744) | gut metagenome | host: Homo sapiens | place: Canada: London | collected 2015-08-20/2019-03-30 | study: EMG produced TPA metagenomics assembly of...
GACAGATTTTCTATGTTCAAAGACAGGAAAAGCACTGTATGATGAGAAAACAAAACTGTGGTGCAATGGTCCGGCATATATAACCGAATTGTATAGGGAAGAATTAAAGAAATCCTGATATGGAATGTGAGTTTAAATTTATACAACAATGGCGATCAAAACTTTTATTCCATATAGAGCAACAATTAAACATTTCAAAAACGCTGAGGTCAGCATTTCCTAATCATGGAACAATGACCTCAGTTTTTTTATACCAGAAATCGGCATTCATGAATCAGCCGGTTCTTTTTATTTCTCCAGATACGTGTTTTTGTATTCTTCACGAATTGCTTCCGGCACGAGACTTCCGCCTGTTGCCCATGCAATGTGTGTCGCATTTTTCATTTTCTCTTCAAGATGATTCTCCTGTAAATATTTACGTGCAGATTCATTCCTTTCAATCTGTATTGGTCCTTCAAAAGAAGCACAAGCACTTGGCTCAAGGAAAATGTTCTCTGTTCCAAGAAGGTCTCTCATGTAATCATATAATTTTCCATCGCGGATAGTAAATTCGCCGCCAAGCAGATTCTTCATTACTCTGCCTACAAATCCAGAAGGACGTCCCACGGCAAGCCCATCTGCATGGGTAAGTCCGGTAAGCCCAATATCCTGTACGGAAATCTCCTGGTTCAGTCCGGTTGCCATTCCGACTAACATACACGGTGCCTGTGTCGGTTCTATGAAAAAGCAGTGTACATAATCTCCGAACAGCAGCTTAAGTCCAAAGCATACACCACCCGGTGCTCCGCCTACTCCGCAGGGAATATATACAAAGAGCGGATGTTCCTCGTCTACTGCAACATTCTTTTCTTCCAACTGCTTTTGCAGACGTTTTGCCGCTACTGCATAACCAAGAAAGAGTGTTTTTGAATTTTCATCATCCACAAAGTAGCTGTTCGGATCTGCATCAGATAAAGCACGTCCGTTTTTCACCGCTTCACTGTAATCTGACTCATATTCCTTTACTGTTACCCCGTGGCTTCTGAGTAAGTCTTTTTTCCACTGTTTCGCATCTGCTGACATGTGTACGATCACCTGATAGCCAACTGCTGCACTCATGATTCCGATACTCAGTCCAAGGTTTCCGGTGGAACCCACCTGAATGGTATACTTTTTGAAAAACTCTCTGCATTCTTCACTCGCCAGTTTCTCATAATTGTCTTCCAGACTCAAAATCCCATGCTCCAATGCAAGTTCTTCTGTGTGCTTCAAAATCTCATAAATACCGCCGCGTGCCTTGATCGAACCGGCGATTGCCAGATGGCTGTCCTGCTTTAATAATAAGTTTCCTTCCAGATTGCTGTCGTATTTCTCATTCAGCAAATCCTTCATCTTCGGAACCGGTGTCAGAACAGATTCAATGATTCCGTTTCTCTCCTTTGTTTCCGGGAAACATTTCATAATGAACGGTGCAAAACGCTCCAGTCTGTGCTCCGCATCTTCTACATCTTCCATATCAAGTTCGATCTGTTCCATTGCTTCCCCACAAGCTGATTTGTCCGGATTTTTCCAGAACACCTCTTTTTCACTACAGATCTCCTTCAAGATCGGAGTCTTTTCCTCCAGCATTTTCAAATCAACCATTGCTTTCATACCCCTCTTTCCATGACTTGATTCATATCTATATATTACCTTATTTCTTGTATTATGCCTACCACAAAAAAACTGTCAATCTTAAAAAATAGTGTTATAATTAAAATATGTTTAAAAGAAACGGGGTAATAAACATGGGAAAAGAAAGATATTCTATTTTATTCAGCAGCATGACAGGCAATACAAAGGAACTTGCCGATGCGATCCGCGAAATACTTCCGGAAGAAACTCTCGATTATTTTGGCCTATGTAAAGATGCAGATCCGCAGTCAGAAATACTCTATATCGGCTTCTGGACAGACAAAGGAACTGCTGACGAAGCGACAACCACACTGTTAAAATCACTTAGAAATAAAAAAATCTTCTTATTCGGAACAGCCGGCTTTGGTGGAAGCGAAGAGTATTATCAGAAAGTACTTCACAACGTACGTGAAAATATTGATCCGAGCAATCAGATAGTAGGAGAGTATATGTGCCAGGGCAAGATGCCGATGGCTATGAGAGAACGGTATGTGAAAATGAAAGAAGATCCAAACCACAAACCAAATCTTGATATGTTGATTGAAAACTTTGACAGAGCTTTATCTCATCCGGATAAAGCTGATTTAGAGAAACTTCAAAAATCTGTTTTAAGATAAAAGAAAAACGATACCGCAGAAACTCTTATGAAAGAATTTCTGTAGTATCGTCTTTTTTATTCTTCTACCTTCCACTCTCTGGTATCAAAGATGTGAAGATGCAGTGCTTCTGAAATATATCCCAACAATTCGCAGCCTGCGATACAGTTTCCTTTTTTGTCAAGAGACGGTCCGTAGATCCCGATTCCCATTTTCTTTTTCGACACGCTGAGGAGACCTCCGCCGACTCCACTCTTAGTCGGAATTCCTGTTCTTAATGCAAATTCCCCCGATCCGTCATACATTCCGCAAGTAAGCATAATGGTCTGCACCATCCGCACAGTTTGAGATGAAATCAGACGTTTTCCGGTGGAAAGCTGCACTCCGTCATTTGCCAGCAGAAGACCGAACCTTGCCAGATCTCTTGCATTTACCGACATGGAACACATCTTGGTATAAAAGGTAACACTTTCTTCTACATCAGTATCAATGATGTCCTTACTTTTTAAAAGATAGGCAATCGCCTTATTTCTTGCGCAAGTCGCCATCTCAGACTGAAATACGGCTTCGTCTATCGCGATCTCCGGATCTTCGCATACTTCCTGCATATACTTCTGCATATCTTCGATGGAATAATGGTTCACTAGCAGACTTGCAACCGTAATTGCTCCGGAATTGATCATCGGATTAAAGGGCCGGTTGCTCCGGTTATCCAGTTCTACCAGTGAGTTAAAAGCCTCCCCCGACGGCTCCACGCCCACATGATCAAACACAAACTCTGCTCCAAACGTTTCCAGCGCCAGACACAGTGCCATTACTTTGGAAATGGACTGTATCGTAAATCTGTCCTCTGTATTTCCGGTCTCAAATTGATTGCCGTCTATTGTGTAAAGGCAGATCCCCAGTTTATTCTTATCTGCCTTGGCAAGCTCCGGAATATACGATGCGACACTTCCATACCGGATCACACCTTTTCCGATACGGATGGCATTTTCCAGTATTCTCGTAACCTCTTCTGATTTCATCATATTCTCCTTTTTCGCTCAGTCGTAATCCCCCTACAACTGCTATTTCCTAAGTACTAACATACATCATTTTCCGGCTTCAATCAACCACCATTTTTTTGCTGAAACCCGACGCATTAAGATAGACAAAAAAGTGCCCGCATTGTATATTATTAGTAGTTTAAAAATGGGGAATATGCAAAGGGGAAAAAAGTATCATGAATCTTATTTCGCAATACAAAGGGCTTAGAAAAGAAAACTATGTCTTATGCTTCGGACGCTTTGTGACGGCCATGGGGGCAATGGTCCGTCCGATGCTGACGATGATCTTAAGCCAGAAGCTCGGGATGAATGCCGTGCATGTTGCCTGGATCACGGCACTGATGGGGATCCTGACGATCCCGGCAAATCTGATTGGTGGAAAGATGGCCGATCGTTTTAATAAGAAAATGAATATCGTTTACCTGGATATGATTTCCGTCATTTCTTATATCATCTGCGGACTGATCCCGCTGACGACAAAATCCATTGTGCTGATGTTTATCGCATCGACCTGCCAGAACATGGAAAATCCGTCCTACAATTCGCTTACTGCGGACATCACCCTCAGCAAGGACAGGGAGAGAGGGTATTCCCTCCAGTATCTGACAGCAAATCTCGGCGGCGTGATGGCTTCTGCTGTAGCCGGATTTATGTTTCGCAATTACTTATGGCTTGCATTTTTGCTCAGTGGAATTTCCATCGGCACTTCTTCTGTGCTGATCTATTTCTTTGTACAGAATATCACACCGGAAAAAGAAGAAAATGATAGCAACGCCATTTATCAGGCCGAACGCCACGGGGAAAGCCTGCTGACGATTCTTAAAGAAAACCGGCTTGTTCTGCTGTTCATTCTGATCACCAGCGGGTACACAGCACTTTACCAGATGTATAATTATCTCTTTCCTATGGATCTGATCCGTCTACACGGGGATACCGGTGCGGTGATATTCGGAACAGTTACAAGCATCAACTGCTTTATCGTTGTTCTCTTCACACCACTTATCACCCAGATCCTGAAGCGATCCTCCGAACCGAAAAAGACAATCTACGGATTTTTACTGACACTGGTCGGCTACGTGATGTTCATCCTCTTTTCCGGACACATCCCATTCTATTATGCGGCAATGGTCGTACTGACATGGGGTGAGATTTCTTACATGCTGGCGGAAAGCCCGTACATGACCAGGCGTATCCCATCCAGCCACCGCGGAAGAATCCACGGGCTGATGGAGATCATCCGTATCGGATTTATGAGTCTGTACCAGCTTTTGATCGGATTTATTTACAAAAATCATACGCCGATCTTTACCTGGATCATCGTTCTTCTGACAGGAGTCGCATTCATGCTTCTGGCTGTTCTCTTAACGAAAGAGGACAAAAAACGCTATAAAAATCTGTATCGAAGATAGACAAAGCTGCCTATTTCAGACAGACCTTCATAAATTCCTGCACAAGTGCAGACGGTTTACGTTCTTTTTTCCAAATAAGGAGGATCTTTGTCATCAGATCGACCTCATCCAGTACCTGACAGGTAAGTCCTTCACAGAGAGGCTGCATAGACTGCGGGAAAATTGCTGTAGCAAGCCCTTCTTTTACCCAAAGAGTAGCACCTCTGGCATCATCGCAAAGACAAAATACCTCCGGAACCAGATTCTGTGCATGAAACGCATCCATAATCAGCTTTTCATAACGTCTATAAAGAATCAGTGGTTTGTGTACCAAATCGGTAAGTGCAAGAGAGTCTGTTTCATTTTCTGACATTGCAGGATTTGATACAGCAATCATCGACTCCTCATGCAAAATCACAGATTCGACCTCGTCCAACCGAAGGGGAGTACGGACAACGGAAATGTCAATAATACCTTCCTGAAGATAATCGTATAACGTATATGTGATCCCGTCGTGAACTTCAAAATTCACGTCGGGATTTTTATTTGTTGTGATCTGCACCCCGCTCCATGCGATTTCTGCATTAATTTTCTCAATCTCCGCAGTGATTTTTTCGTAAAGCTTGTAACGGAACTTTTCGGTAGCCTTCTTCCATACCCAGGTATACTTGTTTGCGTTTGCTTCAAACTTGGAGCCGTCGATGTAGAGATGTTGCAGATCTACATGCTCCTCGTTAAAGATAGCATGATTGATGTCGTTAAAAATGTTTTCAATCTTATCTTGAAGTATTTCATTAATGAAATATCCAAAGGTTCTGTATGACGGAGTCTGGTGATCCATGAGATACATGAACCTGATATTAACTTTGCAGTTGTCTTCCAGTTCTCTCAGAGAGCAGTAGCCGCTAGTCATAAATCCGAAAAGTACTGTTTTTAACATGTTGACTGGATTATATCTGAGTCGTCCAGTTGTATACTCCGGAATATCCGTCAGATACTTGTTTAAATCGATTCCTCCCATCAATCTGTCAAATGTTAAAACAGGATCCAGCAGATCCAAACAATCTGAAAGAAACAGTGGTAAATATCCTTGTTTTGAATTACAATAATTATTGTGTAAAGTTTTCATCGCAAGTTAATTTTACCACAAAAATAGGACCTTTCGCATGAACGAATGGTCCTATTTCTTTTAGGGACTTATTTCACAGCCCCTTTCTTTTTAATTGCACTTATTCTTTTGTCCAGTCTTTAGTTTTCTCTATCCTCAAGATATTCCGCAAGGCTGTAATACAGTTCGCCTGCTATTCCACGTGTCTGATTTGCGGCAGTCATGGAATTCAAGATTGCCTCCTGCTCTGCTTCTGCCGCAGCAAGGAAAGCACGGTCGATTATGTTTTCCGGAATTGCTGATATCTGCACAAGTTCCTCCTCATAGCCGGATGGGATTCTGTTTGCAGTCGTAAATCCAATCATAATCTCCCCACTGCCATGACCTGTATAACCACCGGTTCGTGCGATACCAACACCGGTTCTTTTCAGAATCCGTTTGAGCTGACGACTTGTCAATGGAAGGTCTGTAGCCAGAATACTCATAATAGAACCTTTATCTTCTTCAGATGCAGCCATATCACTCTTTTCCTGTTTCCATTCCAGAATTTTAGGACCAACAGCTTCGCCATTCAGTACAAAATCTTTCGTTGCACCAAAGTTTGACTGAACCAGAACACCGATGGTGTATTCTTTTTCTCCAATCGTGATCACGCGGGATGCAGAACCGATTCCACCCTTCATGCCATAGCAGGTCGTACCGGCACCGGCACCTACATCACCTTCTTCGAATTCTTCCGATGCTAATGCAAAAGCCTCGCGCACTTCTTTTTCACCAATTGCACGTTTCTGGATATGATTGATCCGACAGTCATTGCACTCGCCTACGACCGGATTGATACTCTGAGGTTCTATTCCATCCTTCCGGCACTGTTCAATCACGATCTCAACCATTGCATCCAAAACCTTTCCGACATTTAACGTATTGGTAAGAGCAATCGGTGTCTCGAGGGTCCCCAGCTCCTCAACCTGCACAACACCGGCACTTTTTCCGAATCCATTATGAATGTATGCAGCTGCCGTATAGTGCTTGGCAAATGCATTGTCCGGTCCAGGAACGATCACGGTTACACCAGTATGATTTTCTTCTGTCTTCACCGTACAATGCCCTACCCGTATACCAGGCACGTCCGTAATTGCATTCCTTTCTCCTGTTTTTACTCTTCCGGGTACAATTCCAAAGTCCCGAATCCTTTTTGCCCCATTTTGGTTTCCTCCTTGGATTTTATTGTATTTTTCAATACATGCTGATTTCAGTATAGCACATTTTCTCCGTTGAATGATTTAATATTTCATTTTATGAGTCTGACTTTCGTGATCATCTCTGTTTTTACCGGTCTGTGATAGACAAATCCTGACTGCGGTTCAATGGCTTCTTCTACTTCTACATGTTCCAGTCGTTCAATCTCATCCCAGCCATCGATCACTTTTCCGATTACGGTGAAATTACCATTCAATCTCTCGGAGGCAGCAAGGGTGATATAGTACTGGCTGCCGGAACTGTTCTCTGGATCTCCTGCCATGGCAACAATCCCCCGATGAAAAGTAATTTTGGCATTTTCAGGATTGGTTTTAAATTCCGGTTTGATCATGATATCGATTTGTGGATCAACACCATCAAAAAACAGTGGCTGAAGGACAAATCCCGGTTCCAAACGTTCAATGGCTCTTCCGTCAAATATTCTCTTCTCTGCGAGTCGCATAACACTTGCGCAGGCAATCGGTGCAATTTCCGGCCATAATTCAAAGTGTATCACAGCATTCTCATTTACAGTTATTTCGATGATTGGTTTTTGATTCATTTTCATATTTCCTTTATCTCATTATTTTTTTCAAGGGTCAACCCACCCGTGTATGTCCCTCTTTGTATTTCATTATACAGCTTTTGCTGAAATACTCAAAGTGGAAGTTACCGCCCAAATCCTACTTCGACCAGGTTGGTTCTTCTTTCCCGGTATAATTGAATTTACCATCATTTTACTGCGATATACTTGCAAGAGATTTTTACACCTTTCAGGTTTCTGTTTGTGTGTAACAAACAAAGTGATTTGACTTTTTTGTACGCCAGAATAAAATAAAAATGGTGATTTTGCATTTTATTGACTGTATTCTGACCGGATACTATGATTTGTGCGTAAAGAATAAATGACAACATAACAAAAATAAAAAGAGGAATACAGAATGAAGAGTACAAAATTATTTCGGAATGTAACGACATATGACAAAGACTTATATGAGAAAACCTTGAAGGAAGATGCCAGAGAAGAAGGCAGAGTGGAAGGACGCGCTGAAATCAGAGCAGAATTAAATGAATTTAAACTACTAAACAAATGTCTCCTAAAATCCAAACGCTACAGTGACCTCGAACGCGCTACCGAAGACATCGAATACCAAAAGAAACTATTAAAAGAATTTGGCATTGAATAATCCCAAAACATAAATCCCATGTCCGATCACAAACTAAGATGCAATTCATCTTTTCCTGTCATCCGGCATGGGATTTTTCTTTTTAATTCTTATAGAAAATTTTATTCTTTCTTAATTGCTTTTCACAAAAAACTCCAGTACCATCAGAATAGGCGTATGTAGAAAATCGAATCATATATGATATATGAATTCTTTGATTGTAGAAAAAATTATATATCTACATGAAACATGAGATATGGCGAATTTACTTATGAACTGTTTTCTATTATAATGAAGGTAAGCAATGAGAAAACAAAAGAAAAAATCTCGCCATAGCAAACACCCCCTCAACCGGCAGTATAAGGACCGGTTATGGAGAATGATCTTTAATAACAAAGAAGATCTGCTGCAGCTTTATAATGCGATCAACCACACGGACTATCATAATCCCGATGACCTGGAGGTAAACACATTGGAAGATGTCCTTTATCTGTCCATGAAAAATGATGTATCCTTTTTGGTTGGCGGAACCATGAATCTGTATGAGCATCAAAGCACTTTTAATCCAAACATGCCGCTTCGCGGAGTCTTTTATTTCTCCCGGGTATATGAAGGGTATGTTGCAGATAATAATCTGATGATCTACCATGAAAAAAGAGTCCGGCTTCCAAAGCCGAAATATATTGTCTTTTACAATGGTACAAAAAACCAGCCAGATTCCATGGAGTTAAAGCTTTCAGACTGCTTTGAAAATACAGATAACGAAGCACCTTGTCTGGAATGCACCGCAACCATGTTGAACATCAACTATGGTCACAATCAGGAGCTGATGAAGCACTGCAGAAGACTTGAAGAATATTCCATATTCGTCCAATGTGTCAGGGAATATATACAATCGTAATCTTCTGTGGAAGATGCATTAGAAAAGGCAATTGATACCTGTATTAATCAGGATGTGTTGGCAGATTTTCTCAATAAACATCGAGCGGAGGTAACGAATATGATCCTGACGACATATGAGAAAGACTTATATGAGAAAACCTTGAAGGAAGATGCCAGAGAAGAAGGTAGAGCGGAAGGGCTTATGGAAGGACGCGCTAGAGGCAGAGAAGAAGGCAGAGTGGAAGGCAGAGAAGAAGGTATGGAATATCTAAATCAGCTAAACAAATATCTCTTAAAATCCAAGCGCTACAATGACCTCGAACGTGCTACCGAAGATATCGAATATCAAAAGAAACTATTAAAAGAATTTGGTATTGAATCGAATGATACTAAGTAAATTATCTACGTTATGCCAAACGGAGGTAACAAATATGATCTTAACGACATACGATAAAGACTTGTATGAAAAGACTTTGAAAGAAGACGCAAGAGAAGAAGGCAGAGAAGAAATCATAGCAGAATTAAACCAATTAACCAAATATCTCTTAAAATCCAAACGCTACAATGACCTCAAACGCGCTACCGAAGACATCGAATATCAAAAGAAATTATTAAAAGAATTTGGCATTGAATAAAAACTAAATAACCCTTCCCCCTATCCCGTGACTGATCACCGTCTAAGATGCAGTGCATCTCCCCCTATATCAGTCACGGGATCCTTTTGTCCGGAAAATCCCTTTCCCTCACCGCTATAACCAGATCACTCCTTTTCTATGCGCTCCCCGCAATCTATTCTTTTTGCACTTCCATCACATTATTCCCCACTTTTACTTCTATTTTAATATCCCAATACATATAGTAGAGTCAGACACAAATATTACGCACTCCTACAAATCATGATGTTTGGGTTCAAAGGTATTTTGCCCCCTTTGATACCAGATTGCTACGTGCTTTGCACTCTCGCAATCCTCAAAAACATTCGTAATCCGCTCATTTTTCTTTGAAAAATGGCTATTTACTCATGTTTTTGGCGGATCAAGAGGTCAAAAATCCTCTTGCAAGCAATCTTGCATCGGCTTTCTGACCTTTTGCCCCTGGTATCAAATCATTATATTATTACAAAAACATTACTATTTCTTGTTATAACTTAAAAAAGTTAATATTTTCCGTTATTGGTAATGATTCACGTAATGCTTTGTCAGATACAATACCTATATAAGATAAAAAAGTCTAAATAATTAGGAAGGGCAGATGAAAACTGACATGAATAAAAAGCAAAAAAATACAAGAACTTTTTTAATAAAAATCATGGATCAGCAGAACGGTACCTGGCAGGGCAGCGTTACCTGGGTGGAAGAGCAGCGAGAGCAGCATTTCCGCAGTGCCCTTGAATTATTAAAACTAATAGACGGGGCACTTGATAACAATGTTGAGATCAAAATTGAGGAATAGAAGGAGGTCGCCATGAAAAGTAAAATCAAAAAACGTTTAATAGCATTCATGCTTTGCATGGTATTAGTGCTTAGTAGTGCAATATCCGCTTTCGCAGATGAATTGCCAAATTCGGAAAGTCAGGATCAGATCGAGACAATGGCTGAAGCTGCTACAGAGGGCGAACCGGTGGTGACATCTCTGGATACCTCATCGGAAGAGCAACAACCGATAGCGGACACGCAGACAGAAGAAGCTGTACAGGAACAGGCGGAAGCACCGGCAGCAGAGAATCAGGGAGAGGCTGCTCCGCAGGTTGAATCAAATGATCAAAATGTTACAACTCCTTCCGAAGAAACAATTACTTCCAACGAACCGATTGAATGTGAAGCAACTCAGCTCACACAGGAAGTAGACAACGGAAACGATACAAAAACTACTGTAGTTGCAGATATTCCAGCCGGTGCATTTCATGCGAATGCTTCTGAAATCACCATGGAAGTAAAAAGATTATCTACAGAAGACGTTGAAGATGCAGCAATCGTAAAATTAATCAAAAATGCATTAACAACAAAAACTTCTCTTAGCAACTATGTATTATACAATGTAACTTTTAAAGTAAATGGTATTGAAACAGAACCTTTAAAATCCGTTGATATTAATTTTAAAGGAAGCGAACTTAAAGTAAAAGATAGTAAAAAAGCAACTGCTTTCTATTTTGCTCCTGCAAAATCAGAAGAAGATATCGAAGAAGATCGTCTGGTAGAGCTTCCACAAAGAGAAGCCAAAATCAAAGAACTCCTTGATGCAGGAACAGATAAAACCAGAGAACAACTTGAAGATGAATTTGATTTTTCAGAGCTTACTGTAAAAGATGATAAAGCCGAAGAATTAAAAATGGAAGTTCGCAAGAATCGAATCTACGGATGTTATGTTGTAGAAAATAAGAAGGAATCCCGTAAAGCAAAAACTTCAGCTTTAACCAAAGCCTCTAATTCTGCTACGCTTGCTTCCAACGACGCGATTACTTCAGACTATACAGCAAATGATTTAGATACATATGCAAATTCTTCTCAGACTTACACCGTAAAACTTTGGAGGAATGACAAGAACACTGATGGAAAAGATAGCACAGTTGCTACAATAACTAATTTGACGGCATCCAAGGACGGTGATGGGAATTCTGTTGTTGAAGTAAATCTGTCTGGTAAAAAGGCAACTGCATCCAACAGCAACTATGTGTTCTACGGATGGTCAAAAGTACCCAATGCTAATTTTGGACGTTCTGATGTTGTTTACTGCGGAGATGCGAGTGCCAAGATTAAATATGGAAGTAAGGACGCACAGACTGTATTTACATATGATGGAAACAGCAAAATCACTTTTAGTACTAGTGATTTCAAGAACAACACATTGGATTTGTATGCGGTATATGCAGTTGATAGAAGTATTAAAAACAATCAAGTATGTGGAGGAAGCACAACAGTGCAATTCTTTATTCGTTATGATGGAGTTGCACCGTATGAGCCATCTACGTATGGTACAAACTTATATACTTCGGGAATTACAGTTGATGATGCGTTATACTATTATCAACATATTTATAATAATAGTGATGCGGTGAGCGCAAACTTAAGGAAAGTACCCACTACAGAACAAATTAAGAAAGTATATGGTTCATATGACGATTCGAAGTATTATATTGAATGGTATGTAATTAAAAAAGAATTAGCTGGGACGTATTCGGGCGGCTATGATACGGGAACATGGCATGTGGATGGAGTTATCCGAAAAAAAACACAATGGACGTTAAGGTATGATGCGAACACAAGTGATACGGTCAATGACATCATTGGTGCAAAGCAGTATGAGTATGACAATAATGTGAATATAAAGAATACACAGAATTCTAATGGGACTCAGGCAGATGCTGTGCCGGTCAGAACAGGGTATACCTTTGCCGGATGGAATACAAAAGCGGATGGAACAGGTACAGCTTTTGCTCTGAATAATACAATCACTGTCGGAAAGTCAGATTATCATATTTATAAAAATTCGGCTGATACGGGAGAATCTGCAACGAATTCCAATGATGCACGAGTTGTAACGCTTTATGCACAGTGGACAAAAGATTACGTACCACCGACACCCGTAATTACAACAGATAAAGAGCTGTCTCATGAGAAATATATCAAGAAAAACGATGATGGCACTTATGATTTGACGTTGAATGTGTCTGGTGCGGTTGGATCAAAGACATATCAGAATAAACTGGATGTATTATTTGTTATGGATACGTCGGGAAGTATGGATGAGAAGATGGGTAGTAGTACCAGATTCAAAAACCAGAAACAGGCGGTGAAAAATGCGGTTGATAAGATATCCAAAAAAGGTAATGTGGATGCTAGGTTCGCGATTGTTTCTTTTGACACGATGGCGGGAGTAAATTCTGATTGGACCAAGGAAGCAAGCAAATTGAGTTACCCTGAAGATACAAGTAATTATCCTGGTAAGAGTTATTGGAATGGTCAATCGAGAGTTCTGGCGGGTGGAACCAACTATCAAGAAGGATTGAATCAGGCAAAAACATTACTTGCATCGGCTAGGAATGAGGCAACAAAAATAGTTGTATTTTTGTCAGATGGAGACCCAACGTTCTATACGAATGATTCGGGGAATGTTAAGGGGAATGGTAACAAATACGACTCCACAGCCATGGATTATGCAAAAAAAGTTTTGAAAACAATGACCAATATGCAGTATTTCTATACTGTAGGTGTAGGTCCAAAAGACAGCTATGACCATTTGAAAGAATTGAGAAGTGGCGTGGCTGCTGGAATCATAACCAATAATTTCGATGGAACTGATGCTAATAAGTTAAAGGATGCTTTTGATTCTATTATTAAAGATGCAACTTCGCTATTATGCAGTGATGTTACGATTACAGATACTTTGACTGATTATGTAGAGCTTAAAAACGCAGTTCCGACAGTTGTAGTTAAAGACGAAAATGGAAAAGTAATCGAAAAGTTAAAAGGTAAAGATAACAAAAAATATTCTGCAGATTATTTTCTAGAGACATCTATTGCTACAGTTGATGGAAAAACACAGATTCAACTTAAGACCAAGAATGATTATCAGTTGGAAGAAGGCTATACTTATTATGTTACAGTTAAAATTCAGCCGACAGAGACTGCATTCAATAAATACGATTCCACTGGAGAATATCCGGATGTTGGTGATGCAAATACAGATGAGTATGTTGGAGCGGATAAGAAGCCGGGCCATGACACAAGAAATGATGGAACATCTTCCGGACAATCAGGATTCTATTCAAATGTTAAGGCTACTGTGAAATATTCTTACAATGGTGAAACAAAAATAGAAGAATATGACAAACCTGTAGTTCAAGTGGAAACAGTTTCTGTGGAGAAACGTTGGGTTGGCACAACACCAGAGACGGGGCATGTATTAGTTGCACTTCTGAAAAATGGTCAGATTGTGACTGATAGGACAAATAATAATTTACCAAGAATTATTGAATTGAGTAAAGATCATTGGACTGGTCAGTTTGTCGTAGAAAAAGCTTCAAATTATACTGTAGCTGAGCTGAGACAGGATGATGAAGGAACAATCACATATGATGGACAGAAATATTCTATTGTAGAAACAAATGGGATTGTTACAGTGGATGGACTTACGTATAAAGCCGTTTATAGTACAGAGGAGAATAATCCAAATCGCATCATTACCAATGTTGAGAATTCTAAGAAGATAAGAATCGTCAAAACAAGTGCTAATAATGACAGTGTTATGTTAGATGGAGCCGAATTTACACTGGTGGATAAAGATGAAAATCCAGTTATTATTGGTGAAGGTAATGTGTCTAATACGTATACTTCTTCTCAAGGAGTTGTGTTGGAAGCAGGACTGAATGCTGGAACATATACATTGACAGAGATTAAGGCGCCAAGTGGTTATTTAAAATTAAAGAATCCGATAAAATTGGTAATAACTTCTTCAGAAGTGAAATTGGAGAAACCATCTGAAATGGTAACAATCGAGAAGACGAAAGATACTAATGATGAGGATATTTGGATAATCAAGGTCAAGAATGATACGCTTTATGAACTCCCATCAACCGGAGGCACCGGAATTTACCTGTATATGATCGGCGGTATGATGCTGATGCTGATAGCCATCTGGATCTTATATAAAAACAAATGCAGGGAGGTGCTGGAAAAATAATTGTAATGATTAATTTTTCAGTGGCTTCTTGCCACACAAAAACGTTATTATCCCGTATGAGGGGACAATAAAAAATGAGCAAAGCCCTTAAAAGAAAAGGAGACACAAATATGAAGAAGATGAGAAAAATCTTTGCAGTGTTATTAACACTGGCTATGGTACTCGGAATGAGTATGACAAGTTTTGCGGCGAAGGTGGAAGATCAGTATACAGATAAGATTACGATTACTAATCTGGCTGCAGACGTAGAGACAACATTAAATGTATATAATATCATTTATCTTGATAAGGATATTGCCGGTAATCAGACATGGCAGGTTGTTGACTGGGCAGAGAATTATATATCCGAAGATGCAAAAAATGGAGAATTTAAAATAACGGATGCAGAAGGTCTTAAAAATGCAGCTGATAAGCAGAAAAAAGCAGATTATACAGTGAATGAAATGGGAACAAGTCATGAGTTTACTAATCTTCCAATCGGTGCTTATGTAATCCGTGCCTTTGATACGAAAGGTACATATGATCTGATGGTTGCTAATACATATGATAAAGATGGTAAGACTTATATGGCTAGCAAATCAGCAAATGTAACAGCAAAAATGGGAGAATACAAAGTAACTAAAGAGGCCGATGATAAGTTTGTACATAGAGGTCAGACAGTAAACTTTACAGTTACAACTCAGATGGCACCAAAGGAAAATAGCAACGGTAACACATTAACAACATTCAAAGTAATCGATACATCTACAGGTTTAAAGGCAGATAGTTTTAAACTTACGAAAGTGACGATTGCAGGAGTAGAAAAAACTGTTGATGCAAAGAAAGTAACGGCTGTTAAAAATACCGACGGTACAGTAACATTTACAGTAGATTTAAGTGATTTTATTGCGACAACAGAGTCTGGTTCAACGATTGAGGTACAGTACAGTGCTGTTGTAGAGAATGACCACACATATAACAACAGTGTAACAGCAGCTGGAAAAACAGTTAATTATACTCCTGCACGTGTCGATGGTTATGAAGGTAATGTAACATTAAAGAAAGTTGATACTAATAAAAATGTGCTGAATGGTGCAAAATTCCAGTTATTAAAAGTGACTCCTGCTACAGACGGCGCTGAAGCAACAAAAACACCTGTTTCTGTTGTGCCAGTAAAAGATGGTGAATATAAAGTAGCACTTGAAGGAGAAGAGGGTGCAACAACAACGCTCGTTGCAACAAAGGGTACATTAAAGGTAACTGGTCTTGATGAGGGTACATATGAATTTAAGGAGACAAAGGCACCTACAGGATATAAAGTAAATAGTGATAATAAAGCATTTACTATCACAGCTAGTGAAGCGGCAGAGGTAACTGTTAATGCTGGTGAATTTGTGAATACAAAGCTCTCCGCTCTTCCATCAACAGGTGGTATCGGTACTACAATCTTCACAATCGCAGGTTGCGTAATCATGATCGCAGCAGCAGGCTTATTCTTCGCAAGCCGCAAAAAAACAAACAAATAATCTTTCATGATTATTTATAACCAGATATGGAATCCGGGGCACTTGCCCCGGATTCCTAAAAAATAATACAACAGCAAGGAGAGTTCGGATGAAAAATAAACTGAATAAATTCATTATTGGAGTTATATTTTTAGCCGGGTTGTCCTTACTGCTGTATCCCTTCATTGCCAACCATTGGAATAACTACAGGCAGAAGCAATTAATCAGCAGTTATGAACAGACTGTATCTGAAAAAGATGCAGCACATGAGATTGATTATGATGCAGAACTGCAGAAAGCAGAAGCTTACAATGAAGCCTTACTTCCAAGTATCCTTCCTGATTCATTTGCAGTAGCCGCAGCCAGTGACAAAGAAGACCAGTCCTACATGGATGCTCTGAATATTGCCGGTGACGAGATGATGGGAATCGTGGAAATCCCGAAGATTGACATCAAGCTTCCGATCTACCACACTACCGATGAAGATGTTCTCAAACAGGCAGCCGGACATCTAGAAGGAAGCTCTCTTCCAATCGGCGGTAAAAGTACACACGCCGTTATCTCCGCACACCGTGGACTTCCGAGTGCGTCTCTTTTTACCGATCTGGATCAGCTGGAAGAAGGCGATCATTTTCTGATCCATGTATTAAACGAAACATTATGTTACGAAGTCGACAAGATTTCCGTAGTAAAACCGGAAGAAACTTCCTCTCTTGCAGTAGAAGAAGGAAAAGATCTTGTAACACTTTTAACCTGTACTCCATACGGAGTCAATACCGAACGACTTCTGGTCCGTGGTCACAGAGTACCTTATGTGGAACAGGAAGTTGCCGATGAGAATACACCGCTCAGCGGAATCAGTCTTCATACAAATTATCTTTTATGGGTAATTATTGGTCTTGTAATTACCACAATCTTCATCCTTGTGTTATACTTAAAGGAGAAGAAGCTTCAAAAGAAGAAAAATGAGACCTCTTAAAAAGAGAATAAGAACGAGAAAGGGAATATGCCTATGAAAAGAAAAATCTCAACCTTCCTTTTCGGTCTGTTATTCTTGATAGGATTTGGGATTCTGATCTACCCGACGGTATCCAACCAGTGGAACACCTACAGACAGAATCAGCTGATCAGCAGCTATGACAATACAATACAGGACATGGAACCGGAGGACTTCACCTCTGAGTGGGAAAAGGCAAAAGCTTTCAATGATACCATTCAGCAGAACAACCTCTACGGAGATGTATTTGGTGAAGATGAAAATGACATCAAAGATACCGAATACTGGAAGATCCTGAACGTTGCAGATGACGGAGTAATGGGATACCTTTCCATTCCAACGATCAACATCAAGCTTGCCATTTACCATGGCACCGGTGACAAGGATCTGCAGACCGGCGTCGGACATCTGAACGGCACAAAGCTTCCGATCGGAGGGGAGAGTACCCACAGTGTTCTCGCAGCTCACCGTGGACTTCCAAGCGCAAAGCTTTTTACCGATATCGACCAGCTCAAAGCCGGTGATAAATTTTACATCCATGTACTGGATGAAGTCCTTGCCTACAAGGTTGACCAGATTCTTCCGATGGTAGACAAAGACGATCACGAAACACTGGAGAAAGCACTCCAGATTGAAGAAGGAAAAGATCAGGTAACTTTATTTACCTGTACACCATATGGAGTCAACTCCCATCGTCTTCTCGTAAGAGGAACCAGAGTTCCATATAACGGCGAAGAGGATGCTACCGAATCAGTTACAGATTCTATGGTAAAAGCCATTCAGAATTATTATATGCTCTATTTAATTTTAGGACTTTCAATCACGATTCTTGTGATCATTCTCTTGCGATTCCTTTCTAAGAGAAAAGCTCACAAAGAATAACCAAGATTTTTAAGGAGGACATGAGGCGATGATGAATAAACGATTAAAACAGGGAAGCACTTTTCTCTTAGCTGTCGCTCTTACATTTCCACTGCTCACTCTTCCGGGTGCGAAAGCCGCAAGCGCGATCAATACCGGACAGAAGTGTTCTATCGAATTCGACATTAGTGGGAACAGCAGTGAACTTCTAAGCGCAAGCATTCCGGTAAACCTGTATAAAGTTGCTTCGGTTGATGAATCCGGCAACTATACCGGAATCGGTGCATTTTCAAAACTGGATCTTTCATCCGTAAGTGCTGATAACCTGGATGCGGCAGCTGCTACCTGGGCAGAACGTGCAGCAGAAGCGAAGAAATTGCTGAAGGATGACACAGAGCCAACTACAACCACACTGACACAGGGAAGAGGTACTGCAACAGGACTGGATACAGGACTTTACCTTGTAGATACACCAAAAGTAATTACACCAAATTACACTTATACTTTTACTCCTTACCTTGTATCACTTCCGACCAATAATTACTACAGTGGTAACGGTGCAAGTGATGACTGGATCTACGATCTGACCAAAGAATACAACAGTGCAGTTGGTCTGAAACCGGAACAGCACGTAAGATACGGTAATCTGGTGATCAACAAGGAACTGGTAGATCACAATGCTACCTTCGGTAACAATGCAACGTTCGTATTCCAGATCGATATCACAACACTGGATAATAAAAAAGAAACCAGAATCGAAGAGCTTACCTTCGATGCAGCAGGCAGCCATTCTGTAACGATTGAAAAAATTCCTGCTGGATCTCATGTCACGGTAACGGAGGTTTACAGCGGTGCAAGCTATGAACTCGCTTCTGCGAAAAGTCAGAAAACAGACATCATTGCTAATCCTGAAAAAAAATCCGAAGTAGAATTCAGACCGGCAGAGGTTTCATTTATCAACAAACATAATGGACGTACCAATGGCGGATACGGCGTAAAAAATAATTTCAAGCTGGACGAAAATGGTCAGTATCAGTACACCGAACCGGCAGAAAAGAACTAGGAAGGGGGAGTCGGAATGAGAAAGTTACATAAAAAACCACTTATCATGGCAGCAGCAACACTTGCTCTTACCGGAACCCTGGCAGTTGGAAGCGCGATGGCGTATTTTACAACCTATTCGACAGCCGGTGGCGGTGTGAAAATGAATATGGGATTTACAGAAACCATCCCAAATGAAACAGTAGATCAAAACGGGAAGCATGTCACGATCAGCAATATCGGTGATTATGACTGCTTCGTAAGAGTAACGGCATTCGCTCCGGTAGCACTTACATACAACGCTCCGGACGGCGGATGGACCGAAATGGTCGACGAGAATGACAAGAATGTCTCCTACTGGTGTTACGACGATGTCCTTCCGGCAGGCAAGACAACCGAACAGGAACTCAATATCACTTATAAGTTCCCGGAAGGGAATGACAAACCGGAAGAATTCAACATCATAGTCATCCAGGAATGCACCCCTGTTCTCTACGACGAGGACGGCAATCCATACGCCGACTGGAACCACGTAATCAAAGACGACAGCACACAGACGACAGAGTAGGAGGTAATGAGAATGAAAAAGAAAAAGAAATCATTTCCAAAGAAACCTGCCCTGGTCCTGACAGCCGCAGCACTCCTGCTGGTTGGAAGCACTGTCGGCAGTACACGCGCCGCACTCACTTACTACAGTGAGAATTATTCCGCACAGATGAATATGCAGAGTATCGGCGTATCTCTTCTGGAAAATGACAAAGTAGTCAGCAGCCGGGATTATGTATCGAACAATGAATGGAAGGGAACCTCACAGGGTACACTTCTCACAAACCTTCTTGGAAAGGATGAGACATTTACACCCGGCAAGAAATATAACGAAGCAATCAGCGTCAAGAACAGCGGTACGATCGACACCTTTGTACGTGTGATCATCACAAAGAGCTGGCAGGACGAAGAAGGAAAGAAGAATACCACTCTTTCCCCTGATCTGATCGAACTGAATTTCCTTACAGACAATGGATGGGAGATTGCAAAAGACCAGTCTTACCAGTCTGAACAGTCTGACCAGTATAAAGAGCGTACCGTTCTTTATTATACCAAAGCTCTCAAAGCGGGTAAACCGACACCGGCATTATCCGATACACTCCGTATCAATCCTTCGATTGCATCGGATGTAAAGCAAAATGTCTCTGAGGATGGCAAAACCATCACTTATACTTACAAGTACAATGGCTACACCTTCCACATTGACGCAGAGGTGGATGCAGTTCAGACACACAACGCAAAGGACGCGATCAAGAGTGCCTGGGGCGTGGACGTAAATGTATCAGACGACGAAACAACAATGAGCTTACAGTAGGGAGGTACAGAGTATGAAAAAGAAAATTTTGTGCCTCGCCATGACAGTGATACTGGCAGCAGGGGTACACACAACTGCATTTGCAAAGGATTATCAGGGAGCCGACGGATGGCAGGTTAATTTCACCGGCGGCAAGATGGAAAGTAATTTTAAAAGCTCCGATGTGACCGACGAGCTGGCAAATATCCAGCCGGGTGACAGCATCGAGCTCAAGGTTCAGCTTAAGAACTCCGACAGCACGGATACCGACTGGTACATGACCAATGAAGTGATCCAGACGCTGGAGGATGCACAGTCTTCCGCAGAGGGTGGTGCTTACGAATACAAGCTGACCTATGTTGGAAGTGACAATGCCGAAAAGGTACTCTACGACAGCTCAACTGTCGGAGGGGAAGGCGCTTCTAAAGCAGGAGAAGGTCTGAAGCAGATTGATAGCTCAACTCAAGAATATTTCTACCTCGGAAGACTTGCTTCCAATAATACCGGAACGGTACACCTTACCATCGGTGTTGAAGGTGAGACACAGGGCAACGGTTATCAGCTCACACTCGCAAAGCTCCGTATGAACTTTGCAGTAGAAAAGGTTTCAGCCGGCAAAACCATCACCAAGAATAAGATTGTTAAGACAACCAACACCGTTAAGACCGGTGATACCGCAAGAGTTCTTCTCTTCTGTGTGCTTGCACTCATCAGTGGACTAATCCTTCTTGCATATGGTATCTACACACTCAATAAGAACACAAAAAGACGCAGACAGAAAGGAGAGTAAGCAGATGAAAAAATGGAAAAGATTACTGGTTTCTCTTCTGACTGTATCCATGACACTCGGTGCATCCACAATGAGCGTTATGGCAGATGATACTACACCGTATACCTACAAGGTAACATTATCCGCAGGTAACAAAGGAACAATTAACGGACAGAACAAGATCGAGGAGGCAAATCTTTCACCCGGTTCTACCGTTACTTTCAATCTGAATGACATCCAGGTAACAGATGACAGATATTATGTCAAAGGTATCCGTCTCAGCGGTCGTGATAATGACGAAGCACTTGCCGCTCCTGCATTTACTATCGACGGTGATGCAGACTATGTAATCGCTTACGGAATCAAAGGCAATATGGTTGCCTATACCGTCAATTATCAGGATGCATCCGGTAAATCACTGGCAGAGAGCCAGACCTTCTACGGAAACGTCGGCGACAAGCCGGTCGTTGCTTACCGTTACGTTGAAAATTATATTCCGGATGTTCTTGCACTTACGAAGACTTTGAGTGATAATGAATCTGAGAATGTATTTACGTTTACCTACACACCGGGAGCTACAGACCGTATCGTTGAGACAACAACTACCGTCACAACAACAGTTCCTGGAACCGCAACTCCTGCCGGTGCAGCAGGTACAGCCGGAGCTGCCGGTACAACAGGTGCAGCCGCCGGTACTGGTACAGGTACTACAGCGGGTGGTACTGCAGCAGGTGGCACTACAGCAGGTGGCACTACAGCGGGTGGTACTACAACAGGCGGTACTGCCGGTGGTACAACGAATGCAGACAATTCTCAGGATACGACAGACGATACGACCACCGCACCGGATGAACAGACACCAAAGTCTCTGGTAGATCTGGATGATGAAGACACTCCAAAAGGAAATATCGATGCGAAAGACAAGACGAGCAAAACTCCGATCGCAGCAGGGATCGGCATTATCGTTGTTGCGGTAGCAGCTCTCGCAGGACTGATCGTATTCTTGAAAAAACGTGCAAAATAAAAAAAGCGCGGCACTAAAGGAGAAGTCTTTTTTGAAGAGAACGAAGAAAAAGAAAAGCCCGGTGGCTGCATTTTGCAGTGCACTGGGCACTGTTTTACTGACAGTACTGATTCTTGCCTGTATTCCGCTGACACTTCCGAAAGCTTTTGGTTTTCAGATGTACACCGTGATCAGTGGGAGCATGGAACCGGCAATCCCGACGGGAAGCCTGGTCTATGTCCGGTATGAAGAACCAGACACGATCGTCAAAGATGATGTCATTGCTTTTTACAGCAACAATGCAGACGGCTCGATCATCACCCACCGTGTAGTATCCAACAGCCCGGCGATGGGACAGTTTATCACCAAAGGGGATGCCAATGAGGAAAAAGATATGAATCCGATCCCTTACAACAACTACATCGGAAAAGTAAAGCTTTCTGTTCCGGTTGTCGGCGGTATCGCACAGGCTGCAACCGGCACTGCCGGAAAAATTGCCGCTGCATCTATCATCGGTCTTGCTGTGATTCTTGAAATCGTTGCTGCCATGCTTGACAGACGCGATGACGAAAACGAATAAGAGAAAACGTTTTTCATTTTAGCTTGCTAAAGTGTGAAACATTTGCTAAAATAATATCAGATTGTATTGTCAGAAGAAGATGGGGGAATTTCACAATTCTCCCATTTGTCATATATTGAAAAGAATGGAGAGGTGAATGGATTGTTATCCAACCAGATTTTACAGAGAACAATCAATGAAATAGGGGATATCATCGAGTGTAACTGTTCCATCTGGAACACAGACGGAGTGATGCTTGCAGCTGTAGGTAAGGAGAAACCTGCAGTAAAAAAAGCTGTCTGCTCATTTTTAAAAGAGCTGGAGGTTACCGGCGTAGCGGAGGAGCACCTGGATGAATGCTATGGTCTGTTCCCGGTTTATGATGATGATGAACTGACTTATATTTTCGTGATCGAGCACAATAATGAGATTGATGTGCATACCAGCGGACGCTTAAGTGTCTGCCAGCTGGAGAGCCTTTTAAGATCCGGAAGCGAACGTCTTGACCGTAACCGTTTTATCCAGAACCTGCTCCTGGATAACCTGCTTCTCGTAGATATCTACAATCAGGCGAAAAAGCTTGGTATTACAGTGGAGCAGCGCAGAGTCGTCTATCTGATCGAACCGAAGAATCCGGATGACACGATCGTCCTGGATATGATCCGTGGGATTTATTCCTCGGGAACCGGTGATTTTGTTACTGCCGTAGATGAGGGACATATTATTCTGATCAAGTCCCTTGACAGTACGGATGATTATGATACGATCCGTTCGACTGCCGATATGCTGGTGAATGCGATCAACACCGAAGCTATGGTCAATGTCCGGCTTTCCTTCGGAACCATCATTCCCGAACTCAAAGAGGTCTCACAGTCTTACAAAGAGGCAGGCATGGCTCTGGATGTGGGGCGTATCTTCTATCCGGAACGCAATATTTTATCCTACCGCGAACTCGGTATCGGACGGCTGATCCACCAGCTTCCCGTTTCCTTATGCGAGATGTTCCTGGAAGAAGTATTTGCCGGAAATACCGTTGATCAGTTTGACGAAGAAACCTTATCCACAGTTGATAAATTTTTTGAAAATAGCCTGAATATTTCGGAGACAGCGAGACAGCTTTTCGTCCACCGGAATACGCTCGTCTACCGGCTGGAGAAGATCCAGAAGCAGACCGGGCTGGATGTCAGAGTCTTTGAGGACGCCCTGACATTTAAGATTGCTCTGATGGTCGCAGACCACATGAAATTCATAGAAAACAGAAAATAGGAGGACATGATATGGTGAAATTATACGAAGGCGGTGCCTATCTTTTACACGGTACTGAGGTAATTGCAGATGCACCCGATGCACTTGCTGCCGTAAAAAGCAAGACAGGTATTGAGACAACAAAAGAAGCTGCTGCAAAAGAGACAATGGCTTATGGGATCTTAAGTGCGCATAATACTTCCGGTAATATGCAGCAACTTCAGATCAAATTTGACAAGCTGACTTCTCACGACATTACCTTTGTCGGAATCATCCAGACTGCAAGAGCATCCGGACTGGAGAAATTCCCGATCCCTTATGTTCTGACCAACTGCCATAACTCTCTGTGTGCAGTCGGCGGTACGATCAATGAAGATGACCACATGTTTGGACTGACCTGTGCGAAGAAGTACGGCGGTGTCTATGTTCCGCCTCATCAGGCCGTTATCCACCAGTTTGCCCGCGAAATGCTCGCAGGCGGCGGCAAGATGATCCTTGGTTCTGACAGCCACACCCGTTATGGTGCACTCGGTACCATGGCAATGGGAGAGGGCGGACCGGAACTTGTAAAACAGCTTCTGAACAAGACTTATGATATCAAGATGCCGGGCGTTGTCGGAATCTATCTGGACGGCGAACCGGTGAAAGGTGTCGGACCGCAGGACGTTGCCCTTGCGATCATCGGCGCAACCTTCGGCAATGGCTATGTCAATAACAAGGTCATGGAATTTGTCGGACCTGGCGTTGGCAAATTAAGTGCAGACTTCCGTATCGGAATCGATGTTATGACGACAGAGACAACCTGCCTCTCTTCTATCTGGAGAACCGATGACAAGATCAAAGAGTTCTACGATATCCACGGAAGAAGTGATGACTTCAGGGAACTGGAGCCTGGCGCAGTCGCTTACTATGACGGTCTTGTATACGTCAATTTGAGCGAGATCAAGCCTATGATCGCCATGCCGTTCCATCCGTCCAATGTCTACACCATCGAGGATGTCAATGCCAACCTTGCAGATGTTCTCCACGATGTAGAGCAGCGCGCGCTGGTAAGCCTGGACGGTGCTGTGGATTACTCTCTTCAGGACAAGATCGTAAATGGTAAACTTTATGTCGATCAGGGTATCATCGCAGGCTGTGCCGGCGGCGGTTTTGAAAATATCTGTGCTGCCGCAGACATCATCCGTGGCAAATACATCGGATCAGATGAATTTACCTTCAGTGTTTACCCGGCAAGTACACCGATCTACATGGAGCTTGTGAAAAATGGTGCGGTTGCTGACCTGATGGAAGCCGGTACGATCGTGAAGACTGCCTTCTGCGGACCGTGCTTCGGTGCAGGGGACACTCCGGCAAACAATGCATTTTCCATCCGTCACTCTACCCGTAACTTCCCGAACCGTGAAGGAAGCAAGCTGCAGAGTGGACAGATCGCATCTGTTGCCCTTATGGATGCACGTTCCATTGCCGCAACTGCTGCGAACAAAGGTTTCCTTACTCCGGCAACAGATTTTGATATTGAATACAAGAACCCGACTTACCACTTTGATTCCAGAATTTACGCCAACCGTGTATTTGACAGCCACGGCGTTGCTGATCCTTCGGTTGAGATCAAATTCGGACCGAACATCAAAGACTGGCCGGCAATGAGCGCTCTTCCTGAGAATCTGATCCTGAAGGTCGTATCTGAGATCCACGATCCGGTTACAACGACAGACGAACTGATCCCGTCCGGCGAGACTTCTTCTTATCGTTCCAACCCGCTTGGACTTGCTGAATTTGCACTTTCCAGAAAGGATCCTGCCTATGTAGGACGCGCGAAAGAGGTCCAGAAAGCCCAGAAAGCGATTGAAGCAGGTACTTGTCCACTGGATGTGCTGAATGAATTAAAACCGGTGATGGCAGCAATCCAGAAGTCTTATCCGGAAGTCGGCAAAGGAAATATCGGTGTCGGAAGTACCATTTTCGCGGTCAAACCTGGCGATGGTTCTGCCCGTGAGCAGGCTGCTTCCTGCCAGAAGGTCCTCGGCGGCTGGGCGAATATCGCGAATGAGTACGCAACCAAACGTTACCGCTCGAACCTGATCAACTGGGGCATGCTTCCGTTTATTACCGAAGAGGAACACACAAAGCTTTCTTTCAGGAACGGTGACTATCTCTTCGTGCCGGATATCCGCAAAGCAGTAGAAGATAAAGCTTCCACGATCAAGGCTTATGTCGTAGGCGATGATCTGAAGGAGATCGATCTGAAGCTCGGTGATCTGACCGATGCTGAACGTGAGATCATCCTAAAAGGATGTCTGATCAACTATTACAGAGGTTAATTTTTCTCAGACAATAATATGATTTAAAAGGGACGGAAATTTTTCTGTCCCTTTTTGCAACACTTCCGACTTTTTTATACTCTTATATACAAAGAACCTGTTATGAGAGGAGGGACTTTATGATCGATGCAATTGCATTTAAAGAATTATATAAGACGGTTTATCAGGATCTGTATCGTTTTGCACTCTGCATGATGCATCATCCGCAGGATGCAGAAGACGCCGTCAGTGAAGCCGTTCTTTCCGCCTATGAGAACATACATAAATTACGCAAAGAAGAAGCATTCCGTTCCTGGATCTTTCAGATTCTGGCAAATGTGTGCCGCCGGAAGTTAAAGAGCCGTGAACGGACCGAGACCGAGCTGAAAGAAGATCATGCTTCTGCCACATACTGTGACGGACTCCGCACAGATGTCGAGCGTGCTTTTCTTATTCTCGATGAAGACGATCAGCTGATCATCGGCTTATCCGTCTATGGCGGTTACAACAGTAAAGAGATCGGAAAAATGCTAAAGATGAACCCGAATACAGTCCGCTCCCGCAGAAAGCGTGCCCTCGAAAAGATGAGCTGGCTTCTGAAAGAGTAGGATAAAAGAGTAATAGGAGGTGTTTCATATGACAGATCACGAAAAAGAAATACTGGATAAAATAAAACAATCTACGGAAAAAACTCCTGTTCCGGAAAGCCTTGCACCGGATCAGATTATGAAAATGCTGGAAGAGCATAACAGCACTCAGGCTTCCGGACATATCCCGAAAAAGCATGGATTTTCCCGCGGCCACCGGATGCGCGGAGGACTTATCGCTGCCGCACTGGTACTGTTTGTCGGCATTGGCGCCCACATCCGCCATCAGAATCTTTCTTCAGACTCAGCCACTTCTTCCACAAAAGGCAGTTCTTCAATCGGTACATCCTCCGGTAAGCTTGCCTCTTCCGATACTTTAGAGACGGCAACCGATTATGATGAAGTCTACACATACCTGCAATCTTATCAGGATGAGTTGGATTCTTTATATGCTACCGATTCAACTGACAGTGGAATTGTCATGTATTCAAATAAAACAGCCGACAGTGGCGCACGCACCGATAGTTCCAGCTCCTCTTCGGATTCGTCAACAGCCTCTACACGGGCTGTGGATACTTCATTTTCCGATACCAACGTCCGCACAGAGGGTGTCGGTGAAGCAGACATTGTAAAAACGGATGGAAATTATCTTTATACACTGAAAGCGAACTCCAAGGAGATTTCCATTGTAGATATCCGGTCGGATCAGATGAAGGTTGTTTCCACCATCTCGCTGAATGAGAATTTTCAGGCATCCGAATTTTACCTGAGTGACCAGAAGCTTTTTGTCCTTGGCAACATGCAGAACACGCAGATTGATTCTGACAGTAAAACCTTGTACCGCGGCAGCTGTACCCGTATCCAGACTTATGATCTGGCAGATATCAACAATCCGAAATCCATCGGAACCGTGGATCAGAGTGGTTACTACCGCACTTCACGTTTTAAAGACGGATATCTGTATGTATTCAGCGACTATTATATTTACGATACGATCACCAAAAAAGATTATCCTTCCTATGTTCCGCTTGTTGGTGACAATCTTCTGAAGCAGTCGGATATCTATCTCCCGACGAACCATGCAGCAGACCAGTACCTTGTTGTCAGCTCCGTTTCCGCTTCCAGTCCGGATAAGGCAGCAGACCAGAAAGCAGTCATGTCTGAGAATGGCGAAGTCTATGTGAGTGAGAACAACATTTATATTTACGAGTATGCGAACAGCAGTATCCTCGCAGATAATCTTGCGGCAAAGAATCAGACGATCCTCCGCAAGCTGTCTTACAATAAAGGAAAACTTTCCGGCTCTGCCCAGGGCAAAGTAAAAGGATATCTGAACGATTCCTTCAGCATTGATGAGTATGACAATACGTTGCGGCTGGTGACAACGGTTACGCATAATGTCGGAAGCTCTTCACAGTCCAATTCAGTCTATGTGCTGGATGCAGATTTGAAAACAATCGGTAAAATCGAGAATCTTGCCAAAAATGAACAGGTCTATTCCGCAAGATTTTTGGGCGATACCGGTTACTTTGTAACTTATGAACAGACAGATCCTTTATTCTCCGTAGACTTTTCCGATCCGGAGAATCCGAAGATCCTTGGCAAGCTGAAAATTCCCGGCTTTTCGGAATACCTGCATTTTTACAGTGATAACCTGCTTCTTGGCATCGGTATGGATACCGATGAAAATGGCATTACAAACGGGGTAAAGATCTCCATGTTTGATATCAGTGATCCTTCGGATGTGAAGGAAGTCAGCAAGTACACACTGGATCAGTACTATTACTCGGATGTTTTTTCTGACTACCGTGCAGCACTGGTTGATCCGGAAAAGAATCTGATCGGCTTTCCGCTTTCCGGATCTGCCAACCAGTATGTGATCCTTTCTTACGATAAAGATCAGGGCTTCCAGGTACAGATGCAGGAGGAAGTCAACGGTAATTCTTATCTTGGAACCCGCGGTGTGTATGCAAACGAAAAGTTCTATGTGATCAATGGAAATGCAATTGAAGCATACCGGATGGGAGACTATGTGAAGATAGATGATCTGCTGCTATAGTGCAGCTTTGCAGAAGGAGCTGCCGCTCCGCATACTTTGTACACCATTCCACATCATTGTATACACCTAAATCGTATATACAAAAACAGGTGCCCACGGGGATATATCACTAAGATATACTTACGTGGACACCTGTTTTATATTTTCATTTACCTGTTATTCCACACCGTTAAAGCAGTAGGTACATACCTGGCATGCATCAATCCCGATTGATTTGATCAGATCATCCAGTCTGTGATAACGAAGTGAAGTGAAATTCTGTCTCTTGCGGATTTCCTCCAGCATTGCTGCATACCGGTCACTGTTCGGATCCGCATATTCACCCAGTACATTGACATCATTGTCGCCTTCCCACTCACGGATGATCCTTCTTGTGATCAGATCCAGGTCTGATTTGGAACGGGAGAAGTTCAAATATTTGCATCCGTACAAAAGCGGTGGACATGCCGGGCGGACATGCACTTCTTTTGCGCCACTCTGATACAGGAACTCTGTCGTCTCACGGAGCTGTGTGCCACGCACGATAGAATCATCGATCAGCAGCAGGCTCCTGTCTTCGATCAGACTATGTACCGGGATCAGTTTCATTCTGGCGATCAGATTACGCTGACTCTGTGTTGTCGGCATGAAGGATCTTGGCCAGGTCGGAGTATATTTGATAAATGGTCTTGCATACGGAATACCTGATTCATTTGCATAGCCTATCGCATGAGCGATACCCGAATCCGGAACTCCTGCAACAATATCCACGTCGATCGAATGGTCATCTCTCTGTGCTAAAAGCTTTCCACAGTTGTAACGCATTTCTTCTACACCAACCCCTTCATAAGAAGAAGTAGGATATCCATAGTATACCCACAGGAACGAACAGATTCTCATCTTTTCACATGCAGGACTTACAGTCTCCACAGATTCCGGTGTCACGTAGACGATTTCCCCAGGTCCCAGCTCTTTGTAATCTGTGTATCCAAGGTTGATATATGCAAAGCTTTCAAAGGAAACGCAGTATGCATTTTCTTTCTTTCCGATCACAACCGGTGTACGTCCGAGAAGGTCTCTGGCTGCATAAATTCCATTCTCTGTCAGAAGCAGAAGCGTCATCGAGCCTTCAACTACTGACTGCACATAACGGATTCCCTCAACAAACGAATCCTTTTTACAGATCAATGCCGCAACCAGCTCTGTAGAATTGATCTGTCCATTGGTCATAGACTGAAAATGTGTATGTCCATTTTCATAAAGATTCCGGATCAGCTGATCCGCATTATTGATCTTACCTACTGTCGTAATTCCAAAGCACCCCAGATGCGACTGGATCAGAATTGGCTGTGGATCATAATCTGAAATACATCCAATTCCAATATTTCCCTTCATTGTATCAACATCTTTTTCAAATTTTGTACGGAACGGCGAATTTTCAATATTATGAATTGCTCTCTTCCAACCATCACTTCCGTAAGTAGCCATACCTCCGCGGCGGGTTCCAAGATGCGAATGATAATCTGTTCCATAAAAAAGATCCAGATTACATGCTTCTTTTGATGCAACGCCAAAAAATCCTCCCATATCTGTAGGTCTCCTTTCTTTATCCCAATGCCATAGCCTGTATTTTTCATCTATTTTTTAGTGTATCATGCATTTATGGACGGAAACAATAGCAAAACCCCGAATATATTGCAAATGGCTATAACTATTTCTAATCGTATTTATAATTGTTTGAATTTTCTGATATATATATTGCAATTTCAGTTCTTTCTAATTTTATTAAAATTATTTTAAAATTATATTGACAAATAAGTATTTGGGTGTTATTATTAAGTCAATCCAAAAGAAAAGAAGTTCCTGACGAGAAAGGGAATTTCAAAAAGATATTTTTTTAATCTGTTACATAGTTTCATATATATTCGCCAAGAGTATAAGATGAAGAGCCAGATCAGAAAAGGGTAACAAGAATAATTGTTATTTGAAGGTTAGAAAGTTTTTAAAAAGCAACTATACATTTTGGTTATGAGCGTTTTGTAAGCGGAGTGTGTAGAGAACAATTTTTAAAATTGATAATTTATAATAATAAGAGAAAATTGATATCTGACTTCTGAACAGAAAAAAGTATAAGAGAAAAAAATATCCGGATAAAATTTTGGAACGAGAACGAAAGGAAGGAGGCTTTGACCGTTGGATATTTCATCATCTAAAACTCAATATGTTAATGGTATGGCAAATGTAAATTCCTGTGAGATGAGCCTTAACCATAGATTATAATCCGGTAAGAGAAAAGTTAATGATAAAAAAGGTCGGAGTAGTAGATAAACCGGAAGCGATTATAAGATGTAAAAAGATTCAGCATTTGTTGACATATTGAAGTAAATACCACAGTAATTCAAGATCAGAAAATGTGTAAAGAAACATTCATTGATAAGTAAATTTAACAGTGACGAGAAAGCTGATAAATACCAAAATTGGATTACCTGATTATATAAAATAACGAACGATCAGAATTGATCAAAATCGATTCATATGATTTCATTTTTATAAATTTTATAAAATCTGAATATCATATGAAATGCTCAAAGAACTTACAGGAATAAGAATTACTTAATTCCTCCGATATAAAAATAAAAATTACAATTGAATATTCTGAGACAGCCATTCAAAAGATGGCTGTCTCCTTTTTTTCTGTTACCAGCTCCCAATTTGTGAATTTTTTGTAATATTTTTTTAACATTTCTGAAAAATATCAGCCGTAATTTTTGACATTGACAACGCTCTATGATACACTTAGTAAGTAAAATTATAAGACTTTTGTTTTCCGTTTCTGGTACAAAAGTCAGACTTACTGAGGAAAAGTAAAATAATTAATAATAATCATATGAGGTGAGAAACGTTGGATAAATATGAATATCGCGCAAAGACAGAGCAGATGCTTGCGTATGCCGAACAGAAGTCTTACCAGAAAGCGATGTCGATTGCAGATACGATCGACTGGCGTAAAGTAAAAAATACCGCCATGCTCTCTACCGTAAGCGAAATCTATGAAAATGCGGGGGAACTTGGTAAAGCACGTGATACCTTATTTATTGCGTATGATAAAGCACCTTCCAGCAGAAAGGTTGTATACCGCCTGGGAATTATTTCTCTGAAGCTGGGACATTTCGATGAAGTAGCTGATTGCTACGAAGAATTTGTCAAGCTTGCTCCGAAAGATCCAAACCAGTACATTCTCCGGTATAAGATCTTAAAAGCACAGAAAGCGCCAGTCAAAGAACAGATTGAAGCTCTTGAAGATTTCAAGCATTCTGAATACGTTGAAAAATGGGCATATGAACTTGCCAGATTATACGCTGAAGCTGGTATGACTTCCGAATGTCTTGATGAATGTGATGATCTGATTCTCTGGTTCAGCGAAGGTACTTATGTATACCAGGCAATGGAACTTAAAATGAAATACAAACCGCTGACTCCACTTCAGCAGGAAAAATACGATCATCGAAATGATGGTATCGGCCGTAAGGATTCTTCCAAGAGAAAACCTTCCTTCCGAAAATCCAAAGAACGTCCGGCACCGAATCCACGAATTGCAGACAAGGTCCGCAAAGATGTACATGTCACAGACAGTATTGATCTTCCGGATCTTCCAGAGCCAATGGCCCGGACACATGCTTCCGAACCAGAAGCTGAGTCACAGCCAAAAACCCGGATTCGAAGCACTTCCGATATTTCCACAACTATTTCCGGTGCTTCCCTTTCAGATGCCCTGAAAGCCGGTGTTGCCGTTGCAAGTGGTGCAGTTGCTCCTGAATCTGCTTCAGACGATTCACAGATGACCGGTAAGATGAAGATTGAAGAAATTCTTGCCAACTGGGAAGCAACTCAGCGTGAAAATGCAAAGATTCTTGAAAAGAGCCAGGAGGAAGCTGAGAAAGAAAAAGCCCTGCGCGAAAAGAAGAAAGAAGAAGAAGAGGAAGTTCTTGGAGCTACAAAACCAATCCTTTCTGATGATATCCGCAAACTGATGGAACAGCTTGAAAATGGTGAAGAGCCTGAAATCACCGATGAAGATGCTGAAGATTTCGTTGATGATGAAGAGGATGAAGCGACTGAAAGCCCGGAAGATTCATCCAAAGAAGCTTCAGACACTGACGAGGAAGATCCGGAAGAAAATGATTTTGAAGAAATCGTTGACTCCGAAGAAGATGATGAATCGGATGCGGTTTACGATGAAGAAGCTGAATACGAGGATGAAGACGATTCCGAGTATGACGACGACGACGAATACGAGGATGAAGATGATTCCGAGTATGACGACGACGACGAATACGAAGATGAAGATGATTCCGAGTATGACGACGACGAATACGAAGATGAAGATGATTCCGAGTATGACAACGACGAGGAATACGAGGATGAAGATGATTCCGAGTATGACGACGACGAGGAATACGAGGATGAAGATGATTCCGAGTATGACGACGACGAGGAATACGAAGATGAAGATGATT
>ERZ1673752.1424-NODE-1424-length-33409-cov-11.381483_pt1 | contig 33409 bp, 28 predicted proteins | sample MGYA00580195_ERZ1673752 | MGnify/ENA primary metagenome ERZ1673752 (study PRJEB41218, sample SAMN15661744) | gut metagenome | host: Homo sapiens | place: Canada: London | collected 2015-08-20/2019-03-30 | study: EMG produced TPA metagenomics assembly of...
CTAGGTAGGCTTCACCACATTTCGCAACCTGCTGCGGGATCGTTTTGCGCATTATGCTGTTGCAGCTCTCAGACCTGCGTATCCGTGCGCCATCGTAGCCTATGCGACACCAATTATCTTCACCGCTACCTGCACGCAACGACCGCATATGTTTTCGCACAAAATGCTGCCCCGTCCGAAGGACGGTCTCTCAATAGCCGGGGGTCTTTAGACCCCCGGAGTCTTGCCTGAAAGGCAAGCCAGTCTGAAAGACTGACCCGCGTGACCATACGCACCGCCCATTCTGCTCGCTGCCTTGAAGGCTGCCTCCCACAATCCCCCGAATGAATGCCGTAACCCATGCATGCAGTGCCTTCCCTCAAACCTCGCATGTTCAGGGATGCCGCAATGCAGCCCCATCCGCAGGACTGCCCCTCAATAGGGGTGTCCCATGTAGCCCTTCGCCATGATAAACCACGTTGAATTGGCATATGCAGAAGGCCGCCAGGACCAGTTTTATCGAAAACCTGGGCTACTCTAAAGCGAGAACGTTGAGGCGATTTGCTCTGCGGCTTGGTCGAGCCCCGATTGAATTTTCTTTTTTAGCATGAAGCGTAGTAAGGCCGGAATCTCGGCATGCAGCGTGAGGCGAATGCGCGTGTCTCGACTGTCAACCTCTACGAATTGTATCCACAGGGTGAACGACATGGGCTGCCCATCAATGTCGGTGAACTTGATGGTCTTGAAGGGTTCACGGTCAACGATACGGACACCGAGAGTCCCCATCCCCTTCACCGTGACGTGGCACTCATCGCGCGAGGCCTCTACGTGTTCAATCTTCTCGTGGTGTACAGCGTTGGCCACGCCCTCAAGGTTCTCAAAGCGGGAGTAGATTGATTCCGCGGAGCAGCTTGCCCTACTGACCTTACTAACGAACTTGTCCATTGCCTTGCCTTAGTTATGCCACAGTTCTGGGGCTTTTCTCCACTCTTCGAGTGTAGCCATCTGGTCGGGTGCAATGCGCCCCCGCGCCGCGAGCAATGCGATGAGGTCAGGATAGTTCGCCAGCGTGTGGAGCTCTACGCCGTGATTCTTGAAATTGGTTTGCGCCACGGGGAAATCATAGGTGAATATGGCCACCATCCCCAGCACCTCTGCGCCGGCATTGCGAACGGCCGTGGTTGCGGCAAGGCTACTTCCCCCAGTGGAGATGAGGTCTTCCACTATGAGCACCTTGCTCCCTTGGGGGATAGACCCCTCGATTTGGTTCCCCATGCCGTGATCCTTCGGCTTTGGACGGACGTAGGCGAAGGGCTTTTCCATGGCATCGGCTACGAGAGCCCCCATGGCTATGGCCCCTGTGGCAACGCCTGCCACCACGTCGGGCTCCGCAAAGTGTTCTTTAGCAAGCCCAACGAGCCCATTCCGAATTTTTTTCCTAGCTTCGTGCTGCGAAAGAATCAACCGATTGTCGCAGTATATAGGGGAGTTCCAGCCGGAGGCCCACACGAAAGGGGTACCCTCGTAGAAGTGAATAGCGTTGATACTTAGCAGGATGTCTAAAGCTTCAGAATTGACCATGGTTCAACAAGAGATTTTTTGCGGAAAGCGGAGTATCGTTTTTTCAAATGAAAGTCCAACTGCTGTGTCTGGCCCCCACGTGCTCGCCATCGATGCCGTGGAGGCTTCTTCCGTTGCAAAGGTATGGGAAATTTTTCTATCCAATGAGCAAATCGAGAGATTGTACATTTGCGGGGAGTGCAAGGAGGAGGCGAAACAGGCGTTCTTTAGCCACTTTCCATCAATTGTTGCAGCCGGCGGCGCGGTGACTGCCCCCAGCGGGAAGCTACTCATGATATATCGGCGCGGCGTTTGGGATTTACCCAAGGGAAAGCAGGAGCCGGGGGAAAACGATGAGGTCACGGCGCTCCGCGAGGTGGAGGAGGAGACCGGGGTGCATGGACTTAAAATAGTTTCATTCCTGCGCGACACCCACCACGTCTACACGCAGAACGACACCACCTATATTAAGCGTACGATGTGGTACGCCATGGAGATCGGCGAGGAGCAACCGCTTACGCCGCAGGGCGAGGAAGGGATAGAAAAAGCGGAATGGATGGAGTTGGCGGAGGCCTTGGAGCGGGCAAAAGCATCGTTTCCATCGATACAGCGGGTGCTTGAGGCGTATCGCAACCGCTAACGGCTTGTCGGGTTTGAACTAGTGTACTGTGACAATGGGGAAGAAGAAACGTCAATTTCCGCACACCTACGTAATCATTTTCGCTCTTATTCTGCTGGGGGCATTGCTCACATGGCTCGTGCCGGGCGGGGCGTTCGATCGGGAAGAGGTAGTGGTCAATGGCATCCCGCGCAGCGTGGTGGTGGCGGATTCGTACCACGAGGTGCCCCGCGCGGGGCAATCGTGGCAGGTGATTACCGCCCTCTTTGAAGGGATGCTCCGCACGGCGGACATCATTTTTTACATCCTTATCATCGGCGGGGCGTTCTGGATGCTCAATGAGAGCCGTGCGCTCGACGTGGCCATCGCGGGTTTCCTGAAGTCGGCGCGTAGGGTGGAGCGGGTTCGTGCCATCCGTTGGCTGGGGGTTGATAACATTATTGTGACCCTTATCATGCTGTGCTTTAGCTTTTTCGGCGCCGTGATAGGGATGAGCGAGGAGACGATAGCCTTTGTGGTGATTTTCGTACCGATGGCGGTGAGCATGGGCTACGACTCTATCGTAGGCATCAGCATGTGTTTTCTGGCGGCGGGGTTAGGCTTCGCTGGGGCTCTGCTCAACCCCTTCACGATAGGAATAGCGCAGGGGCTGGCGGGGGTGCAGCTCTTTTCGGGGCTGGAGTACCGATTGGCTATATGGCTAGTAGTTAATGTGATAGGCATTGCCTACGTGCTGCGCTACATGGCCAAGCTGCGAAAGAACCCGCGCAGCTCGCCGGTTTACGAAGAGGATGCGGAGTGGCGTTCGCGGGTGGAGGCGGCGGGGAGTCTCCCCGCGAAAAAGGCGGGACGTGGGGCGTGGGTCTCCTTCACAGCGGCGCTGGTAGCGTTGACCCTGGCGGCGGTGGCGCATCCGCTCAGCACGTTGCAAATAGGGCAGGGCGAGGTGACCCTTCCTGCGCTGCCGATACTAGCGGCAGCGTGGCTACTGCTCGGCTGGCGCGCGCTGCGCCACTCGGTGCAGCTGTTGAACGTTACCGCCTTGCTTTTTACAATCATGCTCCTGGTGGTGGGGGTGATGGGGTACGGATGGTATATCAAGGAAATCGCATCGCTCTTCCTCACCATGGGGGTGCTTTCGTCCGTAGCGTTCGGCAAACGCCCCAATGAGATTGTAAAGTCGTTTACGGCGGGCGCGGCGGACATCCTTTCGGCCGCCCTCGTGGTGGGTTTCGCTTCAGGGATTGTGGTGGTGTTGGAGCAGGGGCAGATAATCGACACCCTGCTAAATGGGTCGGCCAGCGCCATGGTAGGCCTAGGGCCGTTAGCCTCGGTGGCGGTGATGTACCTATTCTACACGCTTCTCAATCTGATTATAGCCTCCGGCTCGGCGAAGGCGGCGTTGACGGTGCCCATCATGAGTCAATTTAGCGACTTGGTTGGCGTTTCGCGGCAAACCATGATAACGGCCTACCAGCTGGGGGGTGGTTTTACCAATTTGGCTACGCCCACATCGGGGGTGATGGTGGGCGTGCTGTCGATGGCAAAAATCCCATACGTGAAGTGGCTGCGTTGGTTTTGGCCATTGCTTGTGATACTTATTATCGTGGGGTTTTTACTGCTGATCCCAACGGTCTACTTCCCGCTGCACGGCTTTTAGCCCATGGGGCGGGAGAGAAGGGAAAAAGGAGAGGTGGAGGAACAAATGGATTCTGAAAAGAGGGGCGAGCGGCTTCGCAAGCCGGAGTGGCTCAAGGTAAATCTAGGCGGCGGCGAGAGCTACGCCGATGTGTCGAAGCTACTAGAAAAACAGGGGCTGCATACGATATGCAGCAGCGGGCGTTGCCCCAACCAGGGGGAGTGCTGGCGTGAGGGTACGGCCACGTTCATGATCCTAGGGGATGTATGCACGCGTCAATGCCGTTTTTGCGCCACCGCCACGGGGCGTCCGCTGCCCCCCGATGAGGGGGAGGCAATGCGCGTGGCGCAATCGGCGAAGGAGATGGGGCTGCGCCACGTGGTGGTGACATCGGTGGATAGAGACGACCTCGCCGACGGCGGCGCGGCGCAGTGGAGGGCATTGATACAGTCAATGCGTCGGGAATGCCCTAGCGCAACGCTAGAGGTGCTGCTCCCCGACTTCATGGGGAAACCCTTCGCGCTTGAAAGCGTATTGCTGCTGCATCCCGATATCGCGGCGCATAATATTGAGACGGTAGAGCGGCTCACGGCAGCGGTGCGGTCGCGGGCGCGCTACCGGTACAGCATGAATGTACTTTCGCGGGTAGCCCTTGGCGATGTGGTGTGTAAATCGGGCTTTATGCTGGGGCTTGGGGAGCGGCAGGAGGAGGTGCTAAAGACCTTGCAAGACCTGCTGAGCGCCGGGGTGCAGGTGGTGACGATAGGGCAGTACTTGCAGCCCACACGGCATCACTATCCCGTGCAGCGCTACGTGCCGCCGGAAGAGTTTGACGCGCTGCGCCGAGAGGCGGAGCAGATGGGGTTCCGCTACGTGGAGGCCGGGCCGCTGGTCCGCTCGTCGTTCCATGCGGCTCGGGCGTTAGCAGCGTGCGGCGTGAAGCCCCGGAGGGGGGCATCGGAAAAGTAAGGGTGCGGCGGAGATGAAAACTGTAGAAGTATTGCCCTTCGCATGGGGCTACGAGGAGGGCTTGGCAAGGCAGCATGCGCTGCATGATACCTTGGCGGCGAGTGGCCAGGCGGAGCTGGCGGAGCGGGTGGGTTACCTCATGGCGGGAGAGCATGAGCATGTCTATACGCTTGGGAAGCATGGGCACAACGAAAATATGCTCCTGTCCAGCGTTGCCCTGCAGCGTATGGGGGTAAAGCTGGTGCAAATCGATAGGGGGGGCGATATAACGTACCACGGCCCGGGTCAGTTGGTAGGCTATCCCATTCTCCATCTCCCCGCGTTGGGCATTGGCGCAAGGGCGTACGTGGAGAGGCTTCTAGAGGCGGTGCAACGTACGTGCGAACTGTACGGGGTGGCGTGCGCGCCGCGAGAGGATGCGCCGGGGCTTTGGCTCGGAGGTGATGGGCATGGCGCGCTCCGCAAGATATGCGCGGTGGGGGTGCACATCGGCCAAGGGGTGTCAACGCATGGCTTTGCGTTGAATGTTAACACCGACCTAAGCTACTTCGCGAAGATCAACCCCTGCGGTTTCAGCGACCGTGGTGTCACATCGCTAGCGGCGGAGCTTGGCCATACGGTAGATTACGGAGCGGTGCGACGCACCTTCTTAACCTGTTTCGCAGAGGTGTTTGGCGTGGCTCTGCTTGAGGGGTAGGCGCGGAGCGGGTAGCCTCTACCCCTACCCAGAGAGGACCTCTGTACAGCGGGCGGGGTTGCTCTTTCTTCGGCCGCCTTATTCTTCCCTAAACTGCGCCATCACCTGGCTCAGCTTCTGGTTGTTTTCCAGCAGGGCCTTTGAAATTTCTAGCAGCTCTGATGCAATATTGGCGTTCTTCTCCGACATCTCGTCGAGTTCGTTCATCGAGGTTTGCACCTGTTGCGCAAGGTCCCCATTCTCGTGATTGATACTATTTACCTCCATGATGCTTTGGGTGCATTTCTCCATCATGGCGGTGATTTCCCCGATTTTCTTCAGCGCCTTTTGGCTCTCCTCCACGCTGGTGGCGCTCTTCTCGGTGATGGCACTGGCCGCGGCGGCGCTCATCTCCGCTAGCTTGCGCACCTCGGTGGCCACCACGCTGAATCCTCGCCCAGAGGCCCCTGCGCGGGCCGCCTCTATGGCCGCGTTGAGCGCCAAGATGTTCGTTTGCTTCGCGATGCCGGTGATAAGCTGCACCTGCTGATTTACAAGCTCCTGCGTTCTTGCATTCTCGTGCTGCTGTGCCGATAGATCGTTGAGTAGCTTGTTGGCATTCCCGAGAATATCAACGGCTTCCTGCGTGGTGTTGGCGGCTTGGCTGCTCGTGACCCCCATTGTGTCGCACATGGTTGACACCTCGCGCACGGTCTTCTTGGAGTGCTCCTGCACATCGCTGAACGTATTGGAGAACTCGTGCGTCTTTTCGGTGGTACTATCAATGTTTACCGTAGCGGTTCGTATATTCTTCAGGATGTTATGGAAGTTAACTAGGAGGTCGTCCAGCGAGCGGGATATTACGCCGACCTCATCGTGCCGCGTTGACTGCTCGACGGAATTCCTATCCAGTTTGCCATCGGCGATGTCGCGGATGCGCGCCGTGAGGTTTACAATGGGGTGGAGCTGCCTATGCATCAGCCGTGATAAGATGAACGAGAAGAGCAACGATAGCCCAACCCCGATCAGAAGGAAGGAAATTAACTGACGGTTGATGGATTGATAGGCGGTAGCGGTGGGTAGCACGATGCCCAGCGTGAGCGGAACGTCGTGGTGCATCAAGAAGAGGGGTTGCAGCACCATAATCTCATCGTTACCGCGGCGTAGCACCTGCTTTCCGGCGCACAGCTGTTTCCACTCGGCATCGGTAGGCTCGCGGCGGGGGTCTACTTCATGGATCAGTTTGCCACTCCCCGTGGGCGAGTCGGTATGCGTGATGACTCGCTGCTTGGTGGAGAGGAGGAATATTGCCTTGGTCTTGCCCTGGCTGTGGAATTGTGCAATGAGCTTCTGCTCGCTGGATAGCGAGATGTCTGCGATGACTACGCCGGCAAACTTATCTTGATTGAACACGGGCCATGCGAGCGTAAACATGAGCTGCGTGACGTCAAGGATTTTACTTTCGTAAATGTCGGTGACGTGCGGCTTTAGGGAGCGCATGGGGGTGAAGTAGTAGTTGTCGGGCTCATCGAGTACATAGGAGTAGAGGGGGTCTAAGGCGGGGACTCCCTGCTCGTTAAGGGTGTAGTAGGGGAGGAAACGTCCCGCGGAGTCGCAGTTGGGTTCTCCTTTGTGCATGTGGTCGAGGCTGTCGAACCCATTGGCAGAGAAGGCGATACCTAGCCCCGTAATGTCGGGATGCTTCTCTATAATGCCGTAGAGCATCTGTTTGACGGTCTCCCTATCCTTGTTGCCCTTCTCAATGAGCGCATCGGTAATGTCGGCGACACCCTCAACGAAGTATTGGGCCTTGTAGAGGTGCTTCTTGCCGATTTCCCCGATGATCTCCTCCGCGGTTATTTTCAGCTCGGCGTGCATGTTGCTCCGTGCGAAGCGAAAGGAGTAGATTGCGCCTATGGCCAGCAGAACGAGTGATAGGCCCAGCATGCTGCTGAGGCTGTAGAAGGCAAAACGATTGGAGATGTTTTTCTTGAATAGCATACCTTATTTTATTTCATATTGACCCAATAGCGGTCTCTCCCTCCATGTCGCTAACGGTTCGCTTCACCACGCTACAGCACAAGAACCCTTCCCCCGCCGCCGGAGCGGGCTTTAGGGTCGGTGTTTGCTTGGTTTGGCGAAACAACCGCAACGGTACTACCTATAGAGCAATGCCGTTGCGATAGGGTACGTTGCATAGCGCATAATGTTGCATTGGTAGGGCTACTAGAGGCGTTTTGTACTGTGTGGGTGCAGTTTTTCAATAGGGCATCGGCTGTGGAGAACCCTATGGGCAATGCGTGGAGCCATATCGGGTTGCAGCGTGTGGGCAGGGGCATTGGGCTACCCCTGGAGCATCTTTTGCGGGGCAGGACTCCCATCCTCTCCGCTATGGGTGCGAAGTAGAACCGTTTAGGATTCCCATTCCGTTGGCGTTAGGCATTGCCATGTATCCTACCGAAGCCGTACCCCCTTCGTATCAAATTCGGATTTCTCCGGAGAAATCCGAATTTGATACGAAGGGGGTGGTAGTTGGGTGGCTAGCTGATGGGGAATCAATTTGGGGTGGCGATGCGGGGTTGGGGCGGCGAGAGGGTGGGCGCAGCGAGGGGCGAGAAAGGCGAGCCTTTCGGGGCTTGCTTGCTGAGTGCAGCGGCTTTGAGGAATCGCTAGCGCAGGACGCAGTAGGTACGTTCCATCTAGTACTAACGCTGGGAGATTCCTGCGTTGTGCAGCTGCTTGCACCTTATGAACTCCTTCGCGCGGGTGGGCTTCCGCATGGTGCAATCCTTGCTGTGCATGCGCAAATCTGCGCTCGATTTTTTGCTGCGGCGCAGCTCTTGTCTGCGCGGCTGGGGGTGCAGGGAGAGGATGTGGATTTGCGTGCGTATTGACCATACGATGGCTGTCCGCTTAGTGTTGAGACCAACGACCGTTGCAACAATGAATGTTTTATACCTGTTGCATGATGACAATCAGCTGATTAAAAGATGTTTACAAATAAGCGTTTTAATGAATTTGCACCAATTTCTGTAGATAGGTCGTCCATCGTTAGGTTTTGTTGAAAATTTTTATATTTGCGAAAATTTTAACAAGGAGGAACGGAGGATGAAAAGTAGATATTCTACAGTGTTGGCAGAGGCGGGAACAGAGGTAACACGATAGGGGTATGCGTAGGAAATATATAGGCGCGTTGGTAATGGCCGTGCTGCTCCTTGGGGTGGTAGGCTGCGAGTGGGACAAGCGGCTGCCGTTCCGGGAAAATGAATTGGATTCGGCGCTTATGGGTTTTTGGTGGAAGGTGCTGCCCGACACAACGCTTTCGTTCGCGCTGTATACCCAGGCACTGGTTGAATTTAAACGAGGGGCAGAAGGAGGTACGATGCAGCTTTGGAGGGCCTACGGCACTGCGCCGAACCAGCATGTGACGCCATCACGCCCCGAGCCAGTGTTTACGAAAGGCGGTTTGCTTTACAGAATGGGTAATGGTGCCTTGAAAGCCTATATCCGGGCGGTACCCTACTCGCTGCGCGGTGACACGCTGACAATCGTGCGGGGAGAGGCTCCGGACGATTATCGGGTCCGCTACGTGCGGGTAAATGATACGAGCAGCTTGGACTGGGTGGGTAGGCATAAAGCGAGAGAAGGGGAGTAAAAAAAGAGCAGCGCATTATGAGACGATTAACGGAGGGCAAGGCTATGTTTGAGGCTTTGCGAAAGGCTATTAGTCGCGGAGCGGCAGTGGTACTGCTGCTGACGGTACTTTGTGGCTGCGAGTGGGATAAGCGGCTACCATTCAGGGAGAATGCGTTAGATCCTGCGCTGGAAGGGTTCTGGTTAGGGGGAACGGGGTGCTGCGATTCGGCGGGTGTCTATTCCCTAATCCAATTCAAACGGGAGGGAGATTGCAATAGCAGGATATGGTTGGAGTGCCCGTTTGAGGCGTTTGGGAAGGTGGTACGGGTGAAAAGCGAACCGGTTTTCACGAAGGAAGGCCTTCTGTATGAAATAGCTGTGGTAGATAATTTCGCGCATTACCTGAGGGCACAGCCGTACACAGTTCGTGGGGATACGCTGAGCATAGGGTGTGGGCAGTGCAACACGAATAAATATGTACGGGTGGTAGACACAAGTAAGGTGGACTGGGCGGTACGCCGTGTAATCAAGGAGAAAAGGAAAGGATTGAGCCATGAAGAGTAGTTGCGCAATGAAGGAATCCATTTTGGCAGTGGTGATGCTGTTGCTAAGCGTGGGCGGTGCGTTAGGGCAGCCGAGGGGGGTAACGCTGCGGCTGGGGTGGGTAAGCGAGCTGGGCTACCAGTATACGTTGGGGCCGGGCTTCATTGAGGGGGGCGTGGGCGTGCCGTGGATGGCAGCATGCCCGATGGTTACGGCAAGCTACAATTACGTTCCCTGGACATTTAGGAATGATGCGGGCGGTGCGTTTGAGCCCTTTGTGGGCGGAGGCGTGCAGGTTGGGACGTTTATATACTACTGCGGTGCGTCGCGCTACGAGGTGTACCCCGTGGCGGGGGCGGTGGTGCCGATAGGGTTCCAGTTCCGTACGGCGCGGCACTTCCTGTTTGCCCTTTCATGGCGGCCGATGCTGGGGGCTTTCTTCGGGGATGTGCGGCCGGTGTGGTATAAGGAGGGGCTGTACGATGGGGGCGTAACGTTGGGGTACGCATTTTGAGCGATTGGCGAGGGAGTTCGCACCCGATGGCAAGCGATGATGTATGCGAGAATTCGATGTAACCATTGACTCGCGTAGCCAATGGGCTGAAACGCCGCAGCACCTACCGTGTTCGGAGGCGTAGCGCCCTTGCCCATTCGCAGGATGGTCTGAAGGCGTGATCCGCGCAGGTCTCCCGCCCTATCCCCGCATTGGGGTTGCGTGGTGATAGCGAGGGTGCGCCGCGTGGCGAGCCGTTTATCCTGCTAGCTAATAGCAACGGGCGGGGGTAGTCCATCCATTGCGCGGCAATGTACGCCGTTTTTTGGGGCGGGTGTACCAGTGCGTGGAGGAGCGTGCCCGATTGGAATGATAAAATTTGTTTACCTTTGCGGCGAGTAACAGTATAATTTAATGCCCTGGGAGGGCGCAGAGGAAAGGAGTATGGACTACTTAACATCGGAGCAAAAGGCAGAGCTTTTTGCGAAGTACGGGAAGTCTAAGAGCGATACGGGTTCCGCGGAGAGCCAGATAGCGCTGTTTTCTTACCGTATTGACCATTTGACGGAGCATCTTCGGGTGCATAGGAAAGACCACGTGACGCAGCGGTCGCTGCTGAAGCTCGTGGGGAAACGGCGTCGGCTGCTCGACTACCTAAAGGATAGGGATATTGAGCGTTACCGCGCGATTTTGAAGGAGTTGGATCTGCGGCGGTAGGAAGGGGCGAAGTCATGGTGGGCCGTGCGGCATGTTCCGTAGATTACCCTGCTGGAGGCAGCGGGGTTGAAGGATGGTGCCGCACGGCTCTTTTTGCGGGTTAAGTCGGTTCGGGCGAGCCCTCGTAGCGTATGGATCGTGGGGCGTGAAGATGGGAGGTGCGCCGAGCCTTTTCGATATAAATAGAGATAAATAGAGTGATGAGAGTTATTGAGCGGAAGATAGAGCTTGCTGACGGCCGTACCATTACGATAGAGACGGGAAAGCTGGCTAAGCAGGCCGATGGGGCTGTGGTGGTGCGCATGGGTGACACAATGCTGCTGGCCACGGTGGTGAGCGCGAAGGAGGCGGGCGGCGATGTTGACTTCATGCCGCTGAGCGTGGATTATAGGGAGAAGTACGCGGCGGCTGGGAAAATTCCAGGGAGCTTTTTCCGTCGGGAGATGCGGGCATCCGACTACGAGGTGCTGATTTCGCGGCTGGTGGACAGGGCGTTGCGGCCGCTATTTCCCGATAATTACCACGCGGAGACGGTGGTGTCGGTGACGTTGATTTCGGCCGAGGCGGATGTGCAGCCCGATGCGTTGGCGGGGCTCGCGGCCTCGGCGGCGTTGAGCGTATCCGATATACCCTTCAATGGCCCAATCTCTGAGGTGCGCGTGGCGCGTATCGATGGGAAGTTTGTTATCAACCCCGGGTACGAGGAGACGAAGCGGGCCGACCTTGAGCTCATGGTGGGCGCCACGATGGAAAATATCCTGATGGTGGAGGGGGAGATGAATGAGGTGTCGGAGGATGTGATGATCGAGGCGATCAAGTGCGCGCATGAGGCGATCAAGGGGCAGTGCGCCGCGCAGCTCTCGATGGCCGAGGAGCTCGGCGTGGTGAAGCGGGCCTACTGCCACGAGGTGGACGACGAGGAGATCCGCAAGGCGGTGCACGAGTACTGCTACGACAAGGCCTACGCGCTGGCGAAGTCGAAGCTGCCGAAGCAGGAGCGGGAGGAAGCTTTTTCCAAGCTGCATGCTGACTTCTTACAGACTCTCCCCGAGGAGCGCCGCGATGAGCTAAAGGTGATGGTGGCGCGCTACTACCACGCAGTGGAGAAGGAGGCAATGCGCCGGATGATACTCGATGAACACGTGCGCCTTGATGGGCGCCGGACCGATGAGGTGCGGCCGATATGGTGCGAGGTGGGCTACCTGCCGTGCGCGCATGGATCGGCAATATTTACCCGAGGTGAAACGCAGTCGCTCTCTACGGTGACGCTCGGCACAAAGGCCGATGAGAAGCTGGTGGATGAGGCGCTATACTCCGGCTCGGAGCAGTTCATGCTGCACTACAACTTCCCGCCGTTCGCCACGGGCGAGGCGAAATCGGCACGCACGCCGGGGCGCCGCGAGATAGGGCATGGCAACTTGGCGCTGCGGGCGCTCAAGAGTCAGCTCCCGCTGGGGGAGGATCAGCCCTACTGCATCCGCGTGGTGAGCGACATATTGGAGTCAAACGGGTCATCGTCAATGGCTACGGTGTGTGCGGGTACGCTTGCGCTTATGGATGCTGGCGTGCCGATGCGCAAGCCGGTTTCGGGCATCGCGATGGGGCTTATCTCAGATGCCGCCACGGGCAAATATGCGATACTTTCGGACATCCTTGGCGATGAGGACCACCTTGGCGATATGGATTTCAAGGTGACCGGCACGCGGGACGGCATCACGGCCACCCAAATGGACATTAAGGTTGATGGGCTGCCCTACGAGGTGCTAAAACAGGCGTTGGAGCAGGCGAAGGCGGGGCGCATGCATATCCTTGGGAAGATGCTGGAGACGCTCCCCGCGCCGCGCGCAGAGTTTAGGCCAAACGTGCCGCGCTGCGAGCAGCTGTCGATACCGCGCGATATGATTGGCCCGCTGATTGGCCCCGGCGGCAAGGTGATCCAAGAGATGCAGCGGGCATCGGGTGCGCAGATCAACATAGAGGAGAAGGAAGACAAGGGGGTGGTGACCATCTACGCGACATCGAAGGAGTCAATGGAGATTGCCAAAAGCAAGATACGATCAATCGTGGCACTCCCCGAGGTGGGCGAGATATACAAGGGCAAGGTGAAGTCGATACTTCCTTTCGGTGCATTTATAGAGATACTGCCGGGCAAGGATGGTTTGCTGCACGTGTCGGAGATAGATTGGAAGCGGGTGGAACGCGTGGAGGATTTCTTGCAGGTGGGCGATGAGGTTGAGGTGAAGCTGATTGAGATAGACCAAAAGACTGGGAAGCTCCGCCTATCGCGTAAGGTTCTCCTGCCGAAGCCGGAGAAAAATGAGGGTAAAAAGTAAAAGGATATAGGGTGAGGGTGCTGGGCATAAGCTGATTGCGTGCCGCAGTACCCTCGCAAAAGAAATAAAGAGGAGGGACGAGAGATGGTACTTCTAGAGAGGCTGCGAGGTAAGTGGGCTGTGGCTGTGGGGCTGGTGATAGGCTTTGCGATGTTGGCCTTTGTGCTAACCGACTTCTTGGTGTCGGGGCGTTCGCTCTTTGCGAGCGGCGAGATGGAGGTGGGGTCGGTGAACGGCGAGGGGATCGACTACATGAAATTTATGGCTCGCTACGAGGAGCGTGCGCAGGTGCAGCAGGCCATGAGCGGGCAGTCGCTGGGCGAGGAGGCATCGGAGTATCTGCGCGACCAAATATGGCAGGAGTACGTGCGGGAGGGGACGCTCGATGTAGCGTGCGAAAAGCTAGGGCTTGCGGTAAGCGCGGAGGAGCTATCGAGCGTGGTGCTGTCAAAGGACCACCCGCACCCCATCATGCAGCAGCTGTTTACGAATCCCGAAACGGGGACGTTTGAGCAGGAGGTGGTGCTTAACTTCTTGCAGAACCTTGACAAGGTACAGCCGGCGCAGCGGGCCTACTGGCTACAGATAGAGAATGAGATTTCGGCGCAGCTCCTCACGGAGAAGTATCGCACAGCGGTTTCCAAGGGCCTCTACACCACCAAGCTTGAGGGCGAGGAGCGGGCGATGATGCAGGCCAATACGGCCGATGTGGCCTACGTGACGAAAACCTACGCGTCAGTGCCCGACTCAATGGTTCGGATTACGGAGGCCGATGCGGAGCGGTACTACGAGGCGCATCGGAATAGCTACCGGCAGCAGGAGCGCCGAGACCTCTCATATGCGCTCTTTGAGGTGAAGCCGGGGCCGATAGACTTTGAGCGAGCTGAGGAGTGGATGAAGAAGTATCGTGACGAGTTCGCCACGGTGGAAGATGCTGGGAAGTATGCCAGCGACATGGGCGATGAGCGCTACGCGGGCAAGTGGTACTCGCGCGGGGAGCTGCCGGCGGAGATTGCAGGGTGGGCGTTCGATGAGGCTGCCGTGGGGGAGACCACCGACATCATCGCGCAGGCGGATAGCTATGAGGCGGCGCGGCTGCTCGGCAAGCGGGCGCTGCCCGACTCTGCGAGCGCAAGGCACATCCTGTTCTCGTTCCAAAAGTACCCCGCGGCGCGGGCGCATGAGCTTGCCGATAGCGTGCTGAATGTGCTCAAAGCGGGAGGCGATTTTGCCGAGCTGGCTAAAAAGCTAAGCGATGACCCAGGGTCTGCGAGCAAGGGGGGCGATTTGGGATGGTTTGCGCAGGGGGTGATGGTGAAGCCGTTTGGCGATGCGTGCTTTATGGGTGCAAAGGGGGATCGGGTAGTAGTGGAGAGCAATTTTGGGGTGCACGTCATAGAGGTGCTGGGCCATAAGGGCGAATCGGAGCGGGTAGACGTGGCGATACTCAAGCGGAACGTGCAGCCTGGGAGCGAGACCTACCAAGGGGCGTTTAACGAAGCGAGCCGGTTTGCTGCGCTGGCGCATCAGCCGAGGCCATCGTGGATTGCCCGCCTCTTCGGCGCGGGGAAGAATAGGGTGCAGGAGGTGCTGGCGGGGATGGACACGCTACTGATGGCGCAGGGCAGAACCCGGCGTGAGGCGAAGGATGTGGAGTACAATAGCCGCACGCTGAACGGCATGCAGCGGAGCCGCGAGGTGATACGGTGGGCGTTCACGGCGCATGAGGGCGATGTGTCATCGGTGTTTGAGATGGACGGGAATTACATCGTGGCGATGGTGAGCCGGATTAAGAAGAGCAAGGATGGCTACGCTACCTTTGAGGCAGTGCGTGAGGATGCGGCTGCGGGGGCTCGCCAGGAAAAGAAGGCGGAGCAGCTGAAGGCTACCCTCGCAGGCGCGGGAAGCGATGTGACGGCGGCGGCGCAGGCGGTAGGCGAAGGGGTGCAACGGGCATCGGCGGTGTCGTTTAACTCCTACTCGTTTGGCAATGCGGGCTATGAGCCGGCCGCTGTAGGCGTCGCGGTGGCGCTGGGGCAGGGCGGTACGAGTAGCCCAGTAGCGGGTAACGGCGGCGTGTTCATGGTGCAGACGGAGCAGGTTACGGTGAAGGACGAGGATGTGGAGCCGGTGCGTGCCGGCGTGCAGCAGACGCTGCGGATGCGGAGCGGCTACGAGGCCTACGAGGCACTCAAGCAGATGTCGCGGGTGATAGATAGGCGGGGCAAGTTCTTTTAAATTGATGGAGTGTGAGTTCACAGCAGATCGCTTTGGCATGTGGTGTGAAAGGTTATGCCCACGGCGGGGCGGTCTGCAGAAAGGATACATGTAAGAGAGAAAGATATGGAGGAAAGAGTATGACAAACAGGAATCGTTTGCTTTACGCACTGGTGTTGCTGCCCACGTTGCTGCTTACCAGTTGCTACAAGGATTTTGACAAGGTGCGAGTCAAGCCGTTCAAACCAGACTTGGTGGTGCCGTTGGCCGCGGCGGACAACATTACCTTTGAGGATATGCTTGTGAAGGAGGGGGATCTAAAATACCTGGATTCTATTTCCTATAAGGATGAGGGGAGAATAGGGCTTCGGTATGATACATCTACTTACAACCTAATCGCTTTGAAGCTGTTGACACCGTTAAAAAAATTGACAATTAAAGATGGGAACGTTTCAAAAGATGAGCTGATTTCTGGCAACAGTAGCTCTCTAAAGGTGCAGAAGATTGTTTTCGCTGAGGGGGCAGAGATTAGTGCGAATATGGATGTAACTTTCTCTCTAGAAGACGGTTCGAAGTTGAAGCTAAATTCAGATCCTTGTGCCCCATTGGGTAAGGGGTGTACGCTAAAGCTTCCTATTGATGCGAGTAACGACTGTATTCTTACCTTTAGAAATGAAAACAAAAGTGTAGAAGCTGTAGAGGTAAAAATAGGGATCCTGCAAGGACTTGGTAGCGAGCCACGCACGATGACTCTTGATACATACGCTGGATTGCTGTGGTATAGCGGTGAGTTAACAGACCCCCGGGTTGCAGTAAAAATAACGCCCGAGGGCTGGACAGCTCGAGTTGAGAAGTTAAAATATTGGGTGGAAGGTTCCTCGGTGAAGACGAGGGTAGATGGGAAAGAAGAGGAAAAACCATTGGTTGGACAAATTGGACAGGTTGGGAAAAATCCTCTACCCTTTAACGAGAAGGGCAAGAACGAATTTTTCGCCTACTGGGAAAAAGGTGCTACACAAGAAAAAGAGTATTTCTTTAATCAGACCAGTATGGTTAACTTCTCAAAGGATTGGCCGTTGAGCTATACAGTTGGAAAGCTTATGGTTGAATGTAAGGATCAAGTTGTAACGTTGCATGCGGGAGAAGGACATGGTTCTGTAAACGCTGACGTGGCGCTTAAGCTTCCATTTACGGGGCGGTTCAATGCGTTGGTGCGGGAGTTTAAGGCAGAAGATAAAGAGGGGATAGAGCTGCCCGATGTGAACAAATTGCTGCAGGATTCGGGAGGCAAGGTGAACGTAAAATCGAGTTTTACGAACAACGATACGGTGCTGCTGCATTTCTACTTCAAGAATGCAACGCCGATGGATATTTACCTCGCGACGAGAATAGGAGAGAACAACAAAGTACCGAAAGGGGAAGTAGCTCAAAAAGCTTCTGTGATCGAGGGGCTAAATAGCCATATTGATGACGAAGTGCTAAAGGGAGGTGCTTTGTTGACGATAGGTAAATTTGACTTCTTTAAGGCGGTGGAGGGTGCTGATGCGAGTGGAGAACACGGTACCGCAACGGGAAGTAAAAGCAAGGTGGCGACGATAGCGATTCCGTATAGCGAGTATGAGGAGGCAAGAAAGTCAGCTGCGGGTCGCCAGGTTAGGGCGTTGCTGCTCTTCAGAAGTCCCAACGGAGATGATGGGCAGCCTATAGTAGTGTCACCGCGGCTGAAAGATTATGTGAGCATACGGCTAGGGGTGGAGGTGAAGCCCGAGGTGTCGATTGAATTGATGAATAAGAAGTAAGCAATGAGAAAAGCATTAAGAATTGGTGCGCTGCTGATTGCGGTGCTCAGCTGCGCGGCGACGGTTAGCGTGCGCGCGCAGTCGCAGCTTCTGCTGCCGTATAACGATATTCTCTTCCAGTCGACGTGGGAAAACCCGGCGGTGCGGCCGATGCATAGGTTTAGCTTCGGGCTCCCGGTACTCTCATCAATAGAGCTGGGAGTGGTGAATAATGGGTTCCAGCTCTCGCAGGTGTCGGAAGTAGACAGCGAAGGCTGGTTGAATATTGACCTAGAGAAGATAGCCAATGGGCTAAAAGAGAAGAAGGGCTACCAGCAGTACCTGGAGACCCAGATTGATTTGCTGCACTTCCGGATGAAGTGGCGGGATTGGTACTTTTGGTTGGCTGCGCGCAACGTGACAACAGAAACGTTTGGCTACGAGCGAGATCTGTTCAACTTTGTGTACGCTGGGAATGGCGCTTACGTGGGAAAGAGCCTATCGCTAAACAAGGTAATGGCGGATGTGAAAAACTACCATGAAATTACCTTTGGCCTCTCCAAGGAGTTGGGGCGTAAGTGGCTGGTGGGGGCCAGGGTTAGCTTCCTTTCAGGACTCGCCTCAGGGGTGGCGGCGTTCGATGAATTTAACATCGCCATAAGCGACAAGCCCGAAACGATGTACGCCCATACGGCGACGGCGGCAGGCACTGCCACCGCTTCGTCCATCCATCGCTTTCGGGATGAGGAGTTGTTGAAGGATCCGAAAACGTGGTTCAACGTGAAGAATTTGGGATTTGCATTGGCTGGGGGCGTTTCCTACCGCCCCATCCCCCATTTGAACCTTGCGCTGTCGTTCTCAGATATTGGTTTAATCGGGTGGAACGATAGCGTGAAAGAGTACAAATTGCAGGAGAAGAAGGTGTCAGTCAATGCCCTATTTGAAGGGAAAGAGAACATAATGAACCTCTCGTTTGGTGAAACGCGTGAGAAGTTACACGAGCAAATAGGAGACCTTGATACGGGGGTAAGCGATGGGGGAAGGTACACGCAGTGGCTGGCGCCTAAGTTCCACTTCTTGGCAACCTACGAGTTTGCACGCCAGTCGGTGGTAGGGGCAAGCTTCTCGGGGATATACCAGGCGAAGCAGTTTTATCCATCGGCCACGGTGTCGTTCATGCAGGGGGTGTCGGATATTTTCCAGGTGCAGGTGTCGTGGAGCTACAACCAGTATTCGGCGTTGAACTTCGGCGCGGGGCTCGTGGTGTGCCCGGGTCCGGTGCAGCTCTACCTTATAACGGATAACTTCCTGGCGTTCATCAACCCCGCGTTAGCCAAAGCGACGAACGTCCGCTTGGGCATGAATCTAGTGTTTGGGCGGTTGAATAATAACCACATGCTGACGTACGATGGGTAAAAGCAAAACGGAATGAGAGGAGAGCAAGGAATGAAAAGGATAGAATTGTTAGCAGTAGCTGCGTTGCTTTTACTACTGCCGTTTGGCGCGGGGCGAGGCGTGGCGCAGTCGTTTAAGCCGGAGAATATAGGACCGCGGGTTAACAGCGCGCAGTCGGACGTTAACCCTGTGTTCTCAAAGGGAGGCGACACGCTGTTTTTCTCTAGGATTACAAAGGCTAAGAATAGCCACCGGGAGGAGGATACGCAGGATATATGGATGTCGGTTAAGGACAAGAGCGGGAAGTGGGGCGAGGCTGTACGTCTACCAAATAGCGTTAACATTGGGCGTTACAATGCCCTCTACGCGGCACTCGATGATGGGAGCTACCTTATAGCTGGGATTTTTGACAAGAAGGGAAAGAAGTGGCTGCGTAATGGGTTCTCGTTGATTCGTCCGCAGGGTGATTCATCATGGAGCGCACCGCAGCGGTTGAATGTGTCGGGTTTTACTACGGGCGTTAGGGGCGATTTCGTGAATGCGAGCATGACGCCCGATGGGAAGTACCTCTTTTTGGCCTACTCGAAGTGCTGGAAGGGAAAGCGCTTGAAGCTGTACGTGTCGGAGCAGAAGAAGCCAGGAAAATACAGCAAACCGAAGAAGCTGAAAGGCGACATGAGAAAGTTCTACACGGCGGAGACGCCGGTGTTCTCCGTGGCAGATAGCGTTCTCTACTTCTCTGGTGTGTCAGCAAAGGGCAATGGGCACAAGATGTATCGTGCCGTGCCGGTGACGGCCGAGAACTCCTCTAAGAAGGTCAAGCCGATGCGGGAGTGGACAGATGTGAAGGAGCTATCAGATACGGTGCATATAGGATCCTGGAGCTCGTACTTCACGCCGAGCCGTAGCGGTGCGTACGCTGCGCTATGCAGCACAGGTGATGGGGCGCCTAGCGATAGCACTACCGTTGCTACCGACTCCACGCAGCAAAGCGAGCGCAGCGTGGCATCGATCCGGGAGGAGATGAAGAGCGGGTCGGTGGGAAGGTCAGATATCTTCGTTGCGATGCTAGTGGAAACGCGGCCGTGGGTGCTAGTGCATGGGCGTTTGGTTGACGCGCGTACCAATGAGCTCCTGCCCGCGGGTAAGGATGTGAAAATTTTGGTCAATGGAGAGGAGAGCGATTCTGTTACGTTAGAGGGTGGTAATCGTTTCACAGCGTTGCTACCGCTCAATGCACGCTATGAGTTCACTTCGCAGGTGACGAATTTTATCAGCGATACGGCGGTGGTGGATGTAACAGGGCGTAGGTTGTACAAAGAGGATACCGTTACCCTTACGCTGCGTACGCTACCCTACGTGCTGGTGAGTGGGCAGCTGCTCGACAGCTACAGCATGCAGCCGATCGACAGGAAGTACACACCGAAAGTGCTGGTGGATGGAAAGACCGTGGATTCGCTGAAGGTGAATGCGGCGAAGTCTACCTATGAGGTGACGTTGCCCTATGGGAAGAAGTATTCGTTCTCCATCGATGCGCAGGAGTATAAGGGCATCCCGATAGAGGTTGACTTGACTCCCTACGATGAGTATAGCACGCTGCAGGCGGATGTCTACGCGCAGCCGTTGAATGCCAATATGGTAACGCTTTACGGTAAGGTAATCAACACCAAGACGGGCAAGCCGCTTGAGCCGGGGCAGGTCGTGAAGATGCGTGTAAACCGAAGGGATGCGCTCAATTTCCAGTATAATGATAAGAATGCGAGTTACCGTTTGATGCTCCCCGTGGGGACAGACTACGATGTGACGCCTAACGTGAAGAACTTCTACAACCGGATGGAGGTTGTAGACCTACGTAATGCCAAGCCGCGGTCGAAGGTGCCACGCGATTTCTTCGTGATGCCGCTCGAGGTGGGGCAGTCAGTGGATATTGAAAATATCTACTTTGAGACGGGTAAGAGCAAGCTGAAGCCGGAGTCGTACCGTTCGTTGAACGCGTTGGTTGACTTCTTCAATGAGTACCCGAACGTGAAGGTGCTGGTTGGAGGCCATACCGATAACACGGGGTCCATGGCGGTGAATAAGCGACTCTCGAAGGCGCGTGCGCAGGCTGTGGCTGATTACCTGATTGGTCAGGGAATCGGGAGAGATCGATTCCAGTCGGAGGGCTACGGCCCAACGAAGCCGAAGGCATCGAATAAGACGAAGAAGGGACGAGCGATGAATAGGCGCGTGGACTTCACGATAATGGGTCTGTAGCCGTAGGTTTAGCGTTTTTGGAGTGTGTGGCAGCGAGCCTGTCAATCCGCGATAATGGATTGATGGGCTCGTTGCCTTGTGCCGCAAAACAAAGGGGCGAGTATTCGGTTGAGAGAGGGGGGAGGAGATGAAGCATGATTTTTGCGCGTGGTTGCCTAGGATCAGAGAAGAGAGAGGATCGGATTTTGGGGTTATAGGTTCAATTGTTGTACCTTTGCAGCCGTCCGAGTTTGAATGGGGGGCAGGCTGAGTTGGAATGTATTCTGTTGTAGAACAGAACGTTATAAATATGTAATAGAAGGCAGAGGTGGCACAGAAAGAGTATACGTACGAAGAGGCGTTGCGTGCGTCGAAAGAGTATTTCGGTGGGGACGAGATGGCGGCGAAGGTTTGGGTGAGCAAGTATGCGCTGAAGAATTCGGAGGGGACGATTTATGAGAAGACCCCGGCTGACATGCATCGTCGGCTGGCTAAAGAGCTGGCGCGAATAGAGAGAAAGTACCCCAATCCGCTCGATGAGGACAAGATATTTGAGCTACTCGATGAGTTTAGGTATTTGATACCGCAAGGCGGCCCAATGACGGGTATAGGCAATGATTATCAGGTGGCGAGCCTTTCCAATTGCTTCGTTATAGGCAATGAGGGGATGGGCGATTCGTACGGCGGTATCATGAAGATAGACGAGGAGCAGGTGCAGCTGATGAAGCGCCGTGGCGGGGTGGGGCATGACATGTCGGGCATACGCCCTAAGGGCAGCCCCGTGATGAATAGTGCGCTAACCTCTACGGGGATAGTGCCTTTCATGGAGCGTTACTCTAACTCGACGCGTGAGGTGGCGCAGGATGGGCGCAGGGGTGCGTTGATGCTTTCCATTTCGATTAAGCACCCCGATTCTGAAGACTTTATTGATGCAAAGCTTGACACGACGAAAGTCACGGGAGCCAACGTCTCGGTGCGCATAGATGATGAGTTTATGCATGCAGCGCTGCAAGGGGGTAATTACGAGCAGCGTTACCCTGTAGATTCCAATGCACCGAAGGTTAGCAAGGAAATCGATGCGCAGCGTCTGTGGAAGAAGATTATCCACAATGCGTGGAAGGCAGCAGAGCCAGGGGTTCTCTTTTGGGATACCATCATTCGGGAGTCAATACCTGACTGCTACGCGGATCTAGGGTACAAGACGATTTCAACAAACCCATGCGGTGAAATTCCCCTATGCCCATACGACAGCTGTCGGCTTCTTGCGGTGAATCTATACTCCTACGTTGATAAGCCATACACCCCCGAGGCTTCATTTAACGAAGCGTTGTTCGTGGAGCATGTGAGATGTGCGCAGCGTTTGATGGATGATATTATTGACTTGGAGCTTGAGAAAATAGCTGCCATACTGGCAAAAATTGAAAGGGATCCCGAGTCGGAAGCTATTAAGCGTGTGGAGCGAGAGCTGTGGGAAAAGATAGAGTACAAGTCGCGCCGGGGGAGGCGTACAGGGCTTGGCATTACGGCGGAGGGAGATATGCTTGCCGCCCTTGGATTGCGATACGGCACGCCTGAGGCAACGCAGATGGCTGAAAAAATACAGAAAATGTTGGCGTTGGCGGCGTATAGCTCATCGGTGGAGATGGCTGAGGAGCGTGGGGCGTTTGAGATCTACGATGCGAAGCGAGAGGAGAAAAATCCATTTATAGGCCGCATCCGTGAGGCAGCGCCAGAGCTCTACGATCAGATGGTGAAGCATGGCCGGCGTAACATTGCCCTACTGACGATAGCACCGACAGGAACCGTTAGCTTGATGTCGCAGACGACATCAGGCATTGAACCGGTTTTTCTCCCCTACTACCGTCGTCGGCGCAAGGTGAATAGTGACGATAAAAATGCTAAGGCGACTTTTAGGGATAAAAATGGCGATTGTTTTGAGGAGTTTACGGTATTCCATCCCAAGTTTTTAGTGTGGCTTGAAACGAATGGCTATGATGTAGAAGAGGTTAAAGGGCGATCGTTGGAGTTTATTGACAGCCTTGTAGCGCAATCGCCGTACCACATGGCAACCGCTAATGAGATAGATTGGGAAGAGAAGGTGCGCATGCAGGGCGCGGTGCAAAAGTGGGTGGATCATTCAATAAGCGTGACGGTAAATTTACCGAAGGATGTGAGTGAAGAGGCTGTGGCGAAGGTCTACGAAACGGCGTGGAGAGAGGGTTGCAAGGGGTGTACGGTGTATCGGGATGGCTCTCGGGATGGGGTGTTGCTCTCGGCGGAGGAGATCACGCAGAATGGTTTCCCCCGTAAGCGGCCCCGCTCATTGGATTGTGACGTAATACGGTTTCATAACAGGGAGGAGTCTTGGATTGCGTTCGTAGGGCTATATGAAGGGAAGCCCTATGAAATCTTCACTGGGCGACAGTCGGGCGATGTTCTACCCATCCCGAACTCTGTAGTGAAGGGAAAAATAGTGAAGGTGAAAACGGAGAAGGGTAGTCGCTACGATTTTCAGTACGAGGATTCCAATGGGTACCCTAACGTGATGGGCGGGCTGAGCCATCAGTTTAACAAGGAGTTTTGGAACTACGCAAAGCTTCTATCGGGGGTATTGCGTAACAGGATGCCGATCGTTGACGTTGTAAATCTAGTACATGATTTACAAGTAGACGATGAGAGCATTACGACGTGGAAGGCAGGCGTGGAGCGCACGTTGCAGCGCTATGTACCCGATGGGACGGTGGTGCACCGCGGGGAGGTATGCCCCTCGTGTGGATGTGATACGATGGTGTACCAAGAGGGGTGTTTGCACTGCGCGAACTGCGGAAATTCGAAGTGTTCGTAGAAGTTTGTGAATGTTAGTTAGTAATTGTAAAAAAAGTTAAGAGGAGAAAAGAGATGAAGAAGTTGGTTGTGATGGCGGCTGCTGTGGCGATGCTAATGGCGTATGGCTGCAGCGGGTGTGGTAGCCAAAAGAATGATGCAGCGCAGGCTGACTCGTTGGCGGCGGTAGCTAAGGCGGATTCTTTGGCGGCTGTGGCGGTTGCGGAAGAAATGCAGCTTCCGTACGGGGTATACAAGGGAACGTTACCTTGCGCTGATTGTCCAGGGGTAGAGGTTGTGCTTGTGCTTTCTACGGATGGGTCAACGCTGTCAACGTTGTACAAAGAACGGGATACGGAGCCTAGGGTAATCGCAGGTGCGGCGAGTTTTGATGCTGAGGGTAGACTAGTATTTACGCCGAACGACACGAACGAAGAGGTGACGCTGTACGCAGTGGAAGGAAATACGTTGCGTAGACTGGGAAGTGATGGACAGGCCGTGACAGGCGAGTTGGCCGATGCCTACGTGTTGACGAAGGAGTAGTTAGCATCGTTTTGTTGCTGAGGAGCGGCGAATCTCTAGTTCAATGGGGATTCGCCGCTCTTTTTTGTGGATAGTTTTCCTACTCCTGTCAACTTGCCCCAAGTTCCTTATGAATTTGAATACGATGGTGGGCTAGTTACTTTCAAAAATTGTTTATATATTTGCCACAACGCAAAACGTATAGTATCATGACCAAAATTCAGCAAATCGAAGAGTTGCTCGGCGCAAATGCTGAGCCTTTACTGTCGCACAAGTGCGAGTGTATCAGTAAGAAATCGTTGCATCTCCCAGGTCCAGACTTTGTGACCAGGGTTGTAGCAAACTCTAATCGTTCACCCCAAGTGATGCGTAGCTTGCAGTCTATTTTTGACCACGGACGGCTCGGCGGTACTGGGTACCTCTCAATCCTACCCGTGGATCAAGGAATAGAGCATTCTGGGGCAGCGTCCTTTGCGCCGAATCCTGAGTACTTTGACCCAGAGAACATAGTGAAGCTAGCCGTTAGCGGGGGCTGCAATGCTGTCGCTTCCACTTTTGGAGTGTTGGCTGCGTGTTCAAGGCAGTATGCGCATAAAATTCCATTCATTGTGAAGCTAAACCATAACGAGCTACTTACCTATCCGAATAAGTTTGATCAAATCATGTTCGGATCTGTTGAGGAGGCGTGGAATTTAGGGGCAACGGCAGTAGGTGCCACCATATACTTCGGTTCGTCAGAATCAACACGACAAATTCAAGAGGTGGCTGAGGCCTTTGAGCGTGCGCACGAACTAGGTATGGCTACTGTTCTATGGTGCTATCTCCGTAACTCTTCCTTCAAGAAGGATGGCGTGGATTACCATGTGAGTGCAGACCTTACGGGCCAGGCGAACCACATAGGCGTAACCATACAGGCTGACATTATAAAACAAAAGCTCCCAGAGAACAACGGAGGGTTCAAGGCGTTGAGCTTCGGGAAGACGAACGAAAAGGTGTACACCGAGCTCACAACGGCCAATCAAATAGATCTTACGCGCTACCAGCTGGCAAATTGCTACATGGGGCGTGCGGGGCTAATCAATTCGGGCGGCGCGAGCGGAAAGAACGACCTTGCTGAGGCTGTGCGTACCGCAGTGATTAATAAGCGTGCGGGAGGTATGGGGCTAATTAGCGGTCGGAAGGCGTTCCAGAAGCCCATGAAGGAGGGGATTGCTCTCCTCAACGCCATACAGGACGTTTACCTTTGCAAACAGGTTGATATTGCGTAGTGTGTTAGTCAACGTTGACGCTGTTGGCTAATTCAATAGTCACGTAACGGCTGCTGGGTAGAGAGTCTTACCTAGCAGCCGTTTCCTTTAGCATCCTCCGATACTATGTTCGCTCTCCATCCCAATTGGTTGCGCTATAGCACTTGGTATCTTCTTTTCATACTGATTGCCTTACTCGCTTTGCACAGACATTTACAGTCGGATTTGAGCGCAGGAACTCCGCTTTCCCCCAGCACCCTACCTACTTTGCCAGCGCAGGTTAGATGCAGCCCTACACTCTTCGCCATGCACGATTTTTCTGATAGTGTGTGCAGAGCTACTCTTGCTTCGCTCCACCCCTTCAACCTGAACTCAGCCACCGAGGGAGACCTCGTCAGCATGGGGCTTCCCCACTCGGCAGCCGCACGAATCGTTAGGCGTAGGGAAAAGTGGGGCGAATATAGATACCCTAACCAACTTAAAAGGGTATACGGCATCCCTGCGCGAGCGGCGGATCTTATTATCCCCTATGCCTACGTAGATCGTCCTTCTGGCAATGCTTACTACTTTACGCCTCCCCAAACCCTTTTCCCTTTCAACCCCAACATCGTTACGAGTGAAGAGCTACTGCGTCTGGGCTTTTCGCAGCGTGCGGTTGACATGATTGGGAAATACCGTGCGAAGGGGGGCGTTTTCCGCAAGAAGGAGGACTTCAAGAGGCTCTACTGCGTCGACTCTTCCACCTACGCGCTCCTTGAACCCCACATCCAGCTACCCACCCAGCAAAACACGACGCGAGGCAAACGGAGTGTCCCCTACTTTACGCCTCCAAAGGCTCTTTTCCCCTTCAACCCTAACACCGTTACGAGTGAAGAGCTACTGCGTCTGGGCTTCTCGCAGCGGGCGGTGGACATGATTGGGAAATACCGTGCGAAGGGGGGCGTTTTCCGCAAGAAGGAGGACTTCAAGAGGCTCTACTGCGTCGACTCTTCCACCTACGCGCTCCTTGAACCCCACATCCAGCTGCCCATCCAGCAAAACACGCCGCGAGGCAAACGGGGTGTCCCGTACTTTACGCCCTCAAAGACTCTTTTCCCCTTCAACCCCAACACCGTTACGAGTGAAGAGCTGCAACGTCTCGGCTTTTCGCAGCGTGCGGTAGACATGATTGGGAAGTACCGTGCGAAAGGGGGCGTTTTCCGAAGGAAGGAGGACTTTAAGAGGCTCTACTGCGTAGACTCAGCCACCTACGCAACGTTGGAACCGTTTATCAAGGTTGAGTAGAGGGTTAGGGTCTCCATGCCCCTTGGTTGCCGCCCCTTGCAGTGGCAGTCCCTTGCTTTGGCCGTTTATCGCCCGCCACAATATGCGCTACGAGACGGTCGCTCCTGTCGGTGTCGCCCCGCAAATAGCACAGCACGTGGTATTCATTCTGCGTTTCTGCGTAGCTCCCCTCAAAGGGAAGGTAGTCAACGCCATCCGACGTTTTCCATAGGTAGCGGTAGCTGTAGACCCCTTGCTTCATGTAGAGCGTTGCCTCGTATTGACCCCGCGCCTCGCTGTAGCGCATCTCCACCCCCCCTTCTGCGCCTACGATCCCCGGCACAACTAGCAGGGGTGTCCCTTGTCGGGCGAACGAAGAGAGGTCATCGGATGGTTTTAGGGCGAAATAGACGTACGCATAGCTTGCCGTGACCTCTGCGTCCTCCCGCTCCTCGTCGCCCCGACGTTCACCGTACTTGTAGTACCCCTTCAGCCCATCAGCCTTCGGGGGATTCCAACGATTGTTGGCTTCGCCTACCGTTACTTCCACATGGTTCTCCCAACTTATCTTCCTGATGCGTTCCACCCCAACCCCTGGGAGATCAAAGGACCGTAAATCTAGCACGCGCCACTCCGCCCCATTATTCCACACCCCATTGCGCCGGAGGGTGAAAAGGCTTCCGTAAGTCCATTGCTCCCAACCCGCGGTGCGCTCGTAGCGTAGCTCTTTGTAGCGCGGGTCGTTCCAGTTCTGCTTACTGTACACCGTCATTTGTTCCGGGGTTCGTGCCACGGAGCGTCCATTCAGTTTCACTTCTAGCGCCGTGCTCTCCACGAAGTTGTCATCGCTGCAGCCGCTCAAGGAGAGCTCCCCCGGTAGTATATCATCGCTGAGGGCAAATTGCCGTTGCAGAAGCACCACGCTATCATCAACTGGGTCAATGACCTGTACCAGATAGTTTCCCGAGAGCTTAAATCGCACGTCACGATTGGGGAAAGTTAACTCGTAGTGCGTGTAGTCGGGCGAAGCACCCATGGAGGGGGTATATCCCGACACGGTATTCACCTCAAACCCCGTAAGGTACTCCATTGGCATTACGTCGGAGCGCCGCCAATCCTTTTCGCACCGCACGAAGCGGTAGCGTAGCCACCCAGGCGAGGCGCCAAGGTAGTCAAAGCAGAGGCGGAGCGTTCCCCCATTAAGAGGTACAATGGGCGGCGCCATGCTCCACGCTGTGGGCGAGAGCGATACGCTCTGCACGTGTGCATCGGATATGCTATCGCGCATTGCCCATGCGCTGTCGCTACAGGGGAAGGAGGCGCACGCACGTTGCGCTCCAGCGTAGCACCATAGTGCTAACGCTGCGCAGACCGTCGCCACGCGCCACAAAATGCCCACCCCTAAGCCTCTTACCATGAAACGTTACCCCTTCCGAAAAACCGATATCTACTGGCTAAAATTTTACAAATCATATGCCACGCCCCCGCGCTGCGCGTAACTTTCCGTACCTTCGGAGCATATTTTGAACTAGCCAACGTAATGATCATGGGAAGAGCATTAGCACTACGTGCCTATCTTGAAGAACTGGATAAACAAAACGATTTGGCGCGCATCGATTGCGCCTGTTCCCCCACGCTAGAAATCGGTGAAATTGCGCACCGCGTCATGAGTCTGCGTGACGAGGGGAAGGCTCTACTATTCTCCAACACGGGTACTCCCTTCCCTCTGACCATCAACCTCTACGGTTCGGCGCAGCGCATGCTTACTGCGCTCCGTTGCAGCTCCTACGAGGAGCTAGCCCAGCGCATTGAAGGATTCATTGACACCCTCACTGCGCAGCCAAAGAGTCTCCGTTCAAAGCTTGCCCTTATGTCGCAACTCGCGCGGCTCAGTCGTATTGCGCCGAAGCGTTCGCAGCGCGCTGCGCCATGCCAGGAGGTAGTTATGGCGGAGCCGGACCTTACAAAGCTTCCGGCGCTTAAATGCTGGCCGGCTGATGCCGCCCCATTTATCACTCTCCCGATGGTTATTACGGAGCACCCCACCACGGGCATACGTAACGTGGGGATGTACCGCATGCAAATCATTGACCCCACGCACGCTGCCATGCATTGGCACGTGCATAAGACGGGGGCTGCGCATTACCGCGCCTACCAAGCTTTGGGCAAACCGATGCCTATCGCCGTGGCGCTCGGCGGGGATCCCCTCCTTGCCTACTGCGCCACGGCGCCGCTGCCTGAGGGCGTTGACGAGTGGCTTATGGCGGGGTTTCTGCGCAGCAAGCGCGTGCGCCTAGCCGCGGCCAAAACCGTACCGCTCCTCGTGCCGGCTGAGGCAGATTTTATCATCGAGGGCTATGTGGACACTTCCCAGGAGCTTTTCCTTGAGGGACCATTCGGAGACCATACGGGCTTCTACTCGCTGCCCGACTACTACCCCACGCTACGCGTTACGGCCATCACCCATCGTCGCGATGCTATCTACCCCGCCACGATAGTGGGGGTTCCCCCTATGGAGGATGCGCAAATTGCCCTCGCTACGGAGCGCATTTTTAACGTGCCGTTGCGCAAGACCCTCGCGCCGGAAATCGTCTCCTTCTCGCTTCCCACTGCCGGGGTAGCCCATAATCTCGCGGTGGCATCCGTGCTGAACTTGTACCCAGCCCAGGCCGAGCGGCTTGCAAACCTTTTTTGGAGCACCGGGCAGCTCATGTTCACAAAATATCTCCTCGTTGTTGATGAGGCGATAAACCCCAGCGATTGGCGTGTGGCGCTTTACCTCGCGGCTAAAGCGGCCCATGATCCTACCCGCTTTTACCATGGCTACGGCCCGCTTGATGTGCTTGACCACTCCTCGCCTAAACCGTGCGAAGGGGGTAAGCTTCTCCTTGATGCAAGGGGAATTGCAGTGGAACTTACAAAGGATGATAGGCTCTCGCTCCAAGAGAAAACGCTAGCGAATGGTCATAGGGTGGGGTTGCTGAGCCTAGGGAGTGTTGATGTTGCGTGCGTGGTGCCTACCAATGATGCTGTGGCCCCTCTTCATGGGTTGGCCCAAGAGTTCTTGGAGGGTATCTCCGCCCCGTTTATCGTCTTGGTTAACGCCAATGCGCCGTGGCGTAATCCCTACCTGTTGCTGTGGCTTGCTCTTGCCAATTGTGCCCCTGATGTTGATATGCACCATGTGCGGCTCGCATCGGGGGGTGATGTTCTGCTGTGCGATGCCCGAATGAAGTGCGGATGGCCGGGGCGTCGCCCTTGGCCGAACCCGGTGGCGAGCGATAGCAGCACCATCAAGAGGGTGGACGAGAAGTGGCCCGCGTTAGGGCTGGGGAACTTCATCCCTTCGCCTTCGCATGCGTTGAAAGGTTACCAGATGGGCGAGGATGCCGTAGCTAAGCGTTAGCGAGTGGGGCAGGGGTGGGATGTGTGCAGTGGCGGATGCAGCCCTACTACGCTTCCCGCAGCCCATGGAGCCCTGCTAGGGGCTTTACCTCGGCCTTGGACAGGTCTCCCTGTAGCACCCCATCGCCCACTACAGCATTTAGCCCTGGCATCGCCCCTACCGCTAGTTTCCCAAGCTGGGTAAATCCTAACGCCTCCGCGCCGTTGCGAGTGGCCCAGAGCAGCAACTCTGGCACCGGAATCGAGGGGTAGTACCTATTAATCACCTTCAACTGCTCCAGCACGGAAAGGGTGGGCGACGATGAGAGGCTATCAGTGCCCACCGTAATGCGTAGCCCCGCCTCGCGCATGCCCTCAATATCGGCCAAGCGCCCCTCCATGAAGAGATTGCTCTGCGGGCAGAGGGCGATGGACAGCTCGGGGCATGCGGCTTTAAGCCTCGCCATCTCTTCCCGCTCAAGGCGCACGCAATGCACTAGGAGCGTACGCTTTCCATTGCGTCCCATGCGCTCTATCCAGCGTAGGTACTCCTCCTGCGTGGGTATCTGCACCTCGCGATGCCAAATATTTTTGTAGAGATTGTCGATGGCCCCGCCGCCCGTACGCATGAACTCCCATTCCTGCCCCGTTTCGGCGAAGTGCAGCGAGTAGATTGGAGCGTCTTGCACGGGCGTTTCAAGCAGATCTAAAAGGCGGTAGCTCACCGTGTATGGGGCATGGGGCGTGAGGTAGGCGTGCTTTACTCCCGCCTCCCTGAATAGACCAAGCACCCTCTGCCCCTCGGCGAACGCCTTGTTGGCCAGTTCCACATTTGCCCCAAACATTTCGACAAAGGTTACCGATTCAAATTCCTCGTTCGCCTTAAAGGGTACGGTGTCGGCCGCATTTGAGATGTCGCCGTAGGCCACCTGCCCATCGCGCCGGAGCGCCTCGTACGCCTTTACCAGCGCGCTGTCAATAATCTCTTGGTTGATGTCCATGCGCAGCGAGTCTATCTGTCGGAGAAACGCCACCATGGACCCTCCGGGCAAGAATACACCATCAAAAAAGGAGAGTTCTAGGTGGGTATGCGTATTGACAAAGCCGGGCGTTAGGTACCCGTTGAAAAAACGTATTTCCGCATTTGATACCCCGCTGTCGCCCAGCTGGGCAATCTCTACCACCTTCCCCGTTTCGTCAACGCTAACAATGCCGTTACGTATCGGATCCCCGGTGTTTGTAATGACGTAATTCGCCGCGTACCTCCGTACCATATTAAGCCTCCATTCCCTTTTTATCTTCCTGCCGATTATCTTATTCTATCTCTAGCCTCATGCGCTTGCTCAGCGTAGTGTCGGGTGCCATGAGGCTTGCCTTCTCCTCTTCCATCCGAGCCACGAGATGGTCTAGGATAGCATCTAGCCGCTTCGGCTCTACGCTGTAGAGCGCGAGCATTGAGTCGAATTCGTCCATCGTATGCCCATGGCGAGCTACAATGGGAGCGTACACCTCAAGCGCGCTGTCGTTCATACGGGCGCGTAGCGAATCAATTTGCTCCGTCATGCTTTGGGCAATATACATCTCGTAGAGCATTTGCTCCATGGTTTGGTCATCAATCGGATCCTTTCCTTTGCAGCCTCCGAGGCTAAGCAGTAGCGTGAGTGCTACGATTCGCAGCGTGCTGTCTCGCAGCAACATTTTTCCTAAGTGCTTCACAGCGTGTCAAACAATTGAGCGTTTTTAGGCGCATTCACGCCGGCAAAGTTACTCAGTTTTAAATTGCTGCATGTTCTCACGCAGCGCGTCGGAGAGCGCCACCAGGCGGTCGGCCGACTCATTGAGCGCATTAGAGGTGCTGGCATTCTCGCTGGTCACTTGCGCCAACGTGGCGAGCGCCGTGCTTATCTGCTCTGTGCCAGTCCTCTGCTCATCGCTCGCTGCCGCTAGCTCTTGCATTGTAGTTACCATCTTTTGAATGCTAGGGATAGCAGTGCGCAGGGTGTTGCCCATGGTGTCAACCGCATTGGCGCTATGGTGGGCTTTTTGCTGAATCTCATCGGAGAGCCTGGCACTTTGGTCCGCTAGGCGGCGCACCTCGCCAGCCACCACAGCGAAACCGCGACCCATTTCGCCTGCGCGCGCCGCCTCAATCGCTGCGTTAATGGCTAGGATGTTCGTTTTGTTCGCAATGTCAGAGATTGCATCTACTCGTGCCTGTATGTCCCGCATGGCCACTTCCGTGTTGTTAAAGGCCCCCGATACGTCCTTGAGATCTTTATCCACTTGCGACCCTATTGCTGAGCCCTGCTTCGCATTGTCAAGATTCTGCGTGATGTTGGCCACCATTTCCTCTACGGCCGATGAAATCTCTTCCGTTGATGCGGCCTGCTGGTTTGCGCCCTGCGCTATGTTGCCAGCGTGGAGCTTGAATTGCTCGCTCTCGTGGGTCATACTTTGGCTCGCTTTCATTGTGCGATGGATCGGTGCTGACAGCGTTGTTACCATAGCTGCGAACTCCCGATTAAGAGTGCCGAATTCATCGCGGAGGCTATTCGTAGTGCCATCGTTTCCTGCGGTGAGGTCGCCAGAGGCCACCCTTCCCATGCGCTCCGTAATGCTATCCACTGGCCTTTTTAGCTCTCGCAGCGTAAAGCGTACCACTCCGATTGTATAGCCCAGCAGCACAACCTGGTTTATAAACATCACATACCTTGGAAAGGTGGTCTTTGCCACACCCGCTGCATACGCTAAGAAGATGCCTATTGCAACTGCCACTACCACTTTTCGAGCTAGGCTGTGCCTATAGATATAAATCAAAATAGCGCCCACTGCCACCAATATCGCAACCATGATGCTCATGTCACGAAAAAAAATGCAGAACTTCCGTATTCATTTTAATCTACTTATTTGCTATCTTTATGATAAAACTATTTCAATGCTGCAAACATAATGGGAATTTCGCAGAGTGATTGCATTTCTGCTGCAAAGTGCGGTGTGAGTTTGATAAATGGTTGTATTTCGTTGACAAAGCTGTGCAGCATGTTCCTTCGAGAGTCGGAAATGGCGGCGGTTGATGGCTGTTTGGCGCATTTTGACTATCGTTTGAGGGCAATGCGGTGTTCGTTTGTCTACTTGATTATGCGCAATATGGCAAAAGTAGGTGGCTTGATGGAGTCTTGCGGAATGTGCGCCAACGCCGCTGATGCCAGCGACATGTCGGAGATTAGCTATTAGAGAGAAGTGTACAATTCCTATCCTGGAATCCCTACCCGGAAAGCATGGCCTAACGCTTGCCGATTGCTATCCTTCCACCAATTTCGTATCAAGTTCGCATCAAATTCGGATTTCTCCGGAGAAATCCGAATTTGATGCGAAGGGGGT
>ERZ1673752.1425-NODE-1425-length-33409-cov-6.578821_pt1 | contig 33409 bp, 28 predicted proteins | sample MGYA00580195_ERZ1673752 | MGnify/ENA primary metagenome ERZ1673752 (study PRJEB41218, sample SAMN15661744) | gut metagenome | host: Homo sapiens | place: Canada: London | collected 2015-08-20/2019-03-30 | study: EMG produced TPA metagenomics assembly of...
CAGCGATATCCGCTTTTTCCCCTTGTAAAAATTCACCGTTCGGACTAAAATAGAAGCGATTATAAATAGTGGAGGCAGTATGTCTTTTAGTGATAAGATGAAAGCCAAGGCGAAAAGTCTTGGGAATGTGTTGGTTTTGCCTGAAGGTGAAGAAGTGCGGACGGTTTCCGCCGCGGCAAAAATTTTAAATGAAAAGATTGCATCGAAAGTATATCTTTTAGGCGAAAAGTCAAAAATTGAAGCGGCCGCAAAAGAAGCCGGCGTATCGCTTGCCGGGTTGGATTTACTCGACCCTGCAAAATCGGATTTACTTGAAGGATTTGCACATGCCTATTACGAAAAGCGAAAAGCAAAAGGAATGTGGGAAGAGCAAGCGAAAACCGATATGCTGAAATCCCTCAACTTCGGAGCGATGATGCTCGCTCAGGGAAAAGTTGACGCGATGGTTGCAGGCGCTTTGAATACAACAGCGGATGTTCTGCGTGCCGGTTTAAAAATCGTCGGTACAAAAGCGGGAGTAAAAACCGCATCATCGTGCTTTTTGATGGAAACCCCATCGCACGAATACGGTAAAGACGGCGTGTTTATTTTTTCGGACTGCTCCGTTATTCCGACGCCGTCGGCAGAGCAGCTTGCCGATATTACCTTTCAAGCCGCCGAAAGTTTCCGTACGTTCGTAGATGCGGAACCGGTTGTCGCAATACTTTCCTATTCGTCAAAAGGCTCCGGCGGCGACAAGGACGAAAATATTTTACGCGTTCGGGAAGCAACCAAAATGGTTATCGACCGCAAACCTGATTTTGCATTTGACGGAGAACTTCAAACCGACGCGGCGATTGTTCCGACCGTTATGCAAAAAAAAGCGCCGAACTCGCCGGTAAAGGGTCAGGCAAACACGCTGATATTTCCCGATCTCGGTTCCGGCAATATCGCGTATAAGCTCGTTCAACGGCTTGCAAAATCCGAAGCCTACGGACCGTTTTTACAAGGCTTTGCGAAACCGCTTTCAGACCTTTCACGCGGTTGCTCGGTAGACGATATTGTTACCACGGCAGCGGTAACTTTGGTTCAAGCCGGCAAAAAATAAACGTCACAGCACTTGCAGTAAAAAGTCTTTGAGGTTTCTCAAAGGCTTTTTACTCTGTTACATAGGATTAATACACTTAAAAATATACATACAATAGCGAAAAAGAACACAAGGATTCAAATATGAATAAAAAACGGATAGCAGTTGTCGGAATAATTGCTGCGGCTACAGTACTCATTTTCGCAGCGATTCTATTTTCAACGAATAAAAAAATTACCGTTGCGGTATACGGTCTTTCGGAAACGGAAACTTTAGCGATAAAAGATCTATGCTCAAGTCAACTGACAGATAGCTATAAACTTGAATGCATTGTTTTGAACAGCGAAAAAAAACTATACAATCAAATCCATGCAAATAAAAACATTGATATTGTTTTTACGGAAAACGGTCTCGCACTGGAACGGGCGAAACCGCTTTTTAAAAAATTCGATGGAGCGCTTTTTCAAAAACTGCCGTCTGTTTTTTCCAATTCCGGTCCGTGGGTAAATACCGTCCGTTATGGCAAAACTGCCGTCGGGGATCATACAACGACAAGCAATAATGAAGATAACGCAGCAGAGATAAAACTTTCCGATGTTGCCTTTTACGCCTATCCGCTCACCGTTAATGCAGCTGAACTTGCAGTGAAAAAAACGGCATTTCCAAATGCGGAACGCACCTATTATACGGACAGTGCCGAAATTGAAACTATGCTGAAAACGACAAAAGAAAAATTCTCCTACCCTCTTACGCTCTCGGGTGCGGATAACGAGATTCTCGCGTTTTTACTTTCCGTACTTTTAACCGAGCATACCGTTGATTATGCAAGCGACACTTTTTCTGCACTGCAAAAAGAAATTGATTTTCATAAGCATTTGCCGGACGAATTAAGACAGATACTGCAAATCCTAGTCACATGGAAAAAGGCGGGCTTTTTGCACAATCAGTGGTATGATTTAGTTGATACGGACGTACAAACTTTTTTGGAGTTTGATCAATCGGCGTCCGCATTACTGACAACCGAAAAACACATACAATTGGATCGCAACTTTATGGAAAACTATGTGCAAAAAAGCGTCCTTTTAACGAATTCCCTCGCAAAGGCAAATATTCCGGCTCGCATGATTTCCGTTTCGCAGGTAGAAAAAAAACAGGATAAAAAAAAGGCGGCATTGTCGAATACTCTGGTTTCGTTTTTTCAAACGATTGAAGCCCAAAAAAAGTTGGTGCAACGTCTCCACGTTTCCGCAGTTGAATACGAGGCAAATACCGTTTCGGTTACTTCAACGATCGCCGGTTGGGTATATGCCGCAAACTCGGTGATTCCGACCATTGATAAAATTCTTTTTGAAACGGTGGCTGACCGGGAAAAATTTTTTGCCGAAGTCCGTGCGTATATCGCAGCAGACGGAATCGGCTACGATACGGAACGGTAAAACGATATCGCAGAAAAACGAAAAGCTATCCGTTTTTGTAAAACAGCCGATGCCATAACACTAAAAGTTTAAACCGCAAAAAACGGAAAAAATTAAAGATGCGGAACGGATTTTTCAAAACTTTGCCGACGTACTCAAATCCGCGGTTAAATGTTTTTTCCGACACGGCATGTTTGGTTTTTGCAAAAATATCCAAAATATCTTTGTCGTACACAAAAAGCCCCGAATAAAAATGACCGCGATTTTTGTTAATCCAGTGAGAACCGCCTTTAACGCCGTTTGAAACGAGCGTCAGTTCCGGTTCTGCTTTTGCGATTGCCGTGACAATATCCCGTTCCAACATTTTCGGATAATATCCGTTAAATCGCCCCACCACTTTGAGCGACGGAAAGGTGCTTCGCACATTCCGCTCGGCAATCGCGAGCGTTTCTTTGGTGCCGCCCAACAAATATACCGACATAAAGTGCGATTCCAAAACATTCATAAAATCAATTATAACGTCAAAAGGGCGGCGGCGTACCGGAACGGGAAGTTTTAAAAACTTTGCCGCAGAAATTAAACTCTTTGAAACGGGCAGCACGAGGGCGGCGTTCAGTACGAGCGTGCGAAAATCATTGCTGCGGCGGGCTTTTAAAAAAGCCCACAAGTCCAAAAACACGACTTGCTGAACACCTTCTTTTTTCAAAAGCGATGTTACCGTTTCGTCAATATCTTCTTCCCGCAAAATATCAAGCGGTACTCCAAGTAACTGTATTCGTTCAAGACTCATTATCGCTCCTTATCATTGTTCCGATGGTACTCGTTTGTGCCGCATGCAGTTCCCGCTCCAGAGACTGCACCGCCGCTAAAGCGTATAAACTGGCAGTTTCCGCCCGTAAAATATTCGTTTGAAAATGGCAGGGAACAAAGCCGTTCGCATCCAGCAAAGCGTATTCCGCATCAGAAATACCGCCTTCGCAACCGATTGCTATAATTGCAGCATCGTACGGCTCTTTTAAAATCGGCAATAAACCGGAAGTATTTACGGCTTTTTCGGTACAAACTATTTTTACGATATGCAACGCTTCCGCATCCGTATACAGCCCGGAAGAACTTTTTTCGTAGCACTGTGTTTCTTTTATTGCCGTCGAAATAATATCGGGCAGCAGGGCGAGTGCATTCTGCAACGAATATGCGGGCAGCACTTCGGTCAAAACCGGAGAGTCGGACTGCTGACGGGCTTCTTTTACAATACGCTCATAGCGGGACGCCTTGCCCTCGTGCTGCTTTTGTACGACGGAAAATTCACCGAAAACCGGTAACACAAACCGTACTCCGACTTCCGTTGCTTGCCGGACAACCAAATCCATCTTGGCGGTTTTGAGCATCCACTGGAGGAGAATCAGGGGCGGAGAAAGCAAAAAGCTTTCGGGTTTACTGTTCACCGCATGCTGAAAAAGGCGCATCCCCCCCTGTTTATCACTTTTGGCAGAATCCGCTTTTGCCGCTTCGGTGAACCGGATTATATTGTTAGCAAAATCGATTTCCGTAACCGTGTAAGGAATTTTGTCGCCGTTCGAAAACGCTAATTCTACCGTGTCGCCTTTGCGGTGCCGGCGGACGCGAATCAGATAATGGAACGCCCGCCCCGAAAGTTCAACGGCGGGCTGCGGCGCGGGATAGCCATCAACAATAAATTGCTTCATTCGGTTGTACTGCCTACGCGGCTATTTTTTTGCCTTGGTGTTTTGCGCTTCGCGCAATTTTTGCAATTCAGCAACGTTTTTTGTCTTTGCGGCAAGCGCGTTTACGTTTTCCGTTCGTAAAAGTTCAACCGCTTTTTTGAGCTGCGGATCAAATTCCGTATTGAGGTTGACGCCGCTGTGATAGCTGTTAACCCGACTGTTCACCGCAAGCTCCAAAATTTCAAGGCGGAGTTTATAATCCGCTTGGAGCGTTTTCGCGAACGCTTTAATGTCCGCACTCGAAATATTTTCTTTCGATTTCGCGAAATTATCCAGCCGCGTTTGTCCCTTGTCGTATAGGCGGGCAAACTCATCCGCTTCGCTTTCCAACACTTCGGGAAAGGTTACTTCGTAGTCGGCTGGAATGCCCAACTTGTGGATATTCGCACCGCTCGGTGTATAGTAACGGGCGGTTGTAAATTTGAAGCCTTCCGTTTCGCTCAAATCCCAAATCATTTGGACAACGCCTTTGCCGTACGAGTTTGTACCGACGAGCAGCGTCCGTTTGTTATCTTTCAATGCACCCGCAAGGATTTCCGATGCGCTGGCTGAACCTGCATTGATGAGGGTAACTACCGGAATTGATGCCGGTACATGAAAGGTGGTACGGTTTACTTTAAAAGTTATTTCCGAATCTTTCATGCGTCCGTCCGTTGAAACGATAGTGCCTTCTTCAAGGAAAAAGCTCGCCACGTCATTTGCTGCCGACAAAAGCCCACCGCCATTATTGCGCAAATCGAAGATAAGTTTTTTGCAACCTTGTTTTTCCAACGCATGATATGCTTCTCGAATTTTCGGCGCGGAGTTCGGATTAAATTCTAAAAGCTGGATATAACCGATTTGGGTATCGAACATTGCGTATTTAACCGTCGGCACTTCGATTTTTGCCCGTGTCAACGTGAGATTAAACGTGATATTTTTTCCGCGCAAAACTTTGATTGAAACTTTCGTGCCGACTTTACCGCGCAAATTGTGCAACACTTCGTCCATCGTGATGTCCGCAGTCTGCGTACCTTCAATTTCGATAATATAATCGCCTGTCTGCAGTCCCGCTTTTGCACCGGGCGTACCGTCAATGACACTCATCACTTCAACGTATGCCGGTTTTTCTTCGGTTGATTTCACCGGTTTTGTAATCGTAACACCAACGCCGCCGAACGAACCGGTGGTGGTATCCTGTAAATCAATACCCAACTGCGAGGTTTGTTCAAAATATTCACTGTACGGATCATCGAGCGTGTTGAACATTCCCTCCATTGCACCTTTGTATAAAAGGTTCGGATCGAGTTCGTCAACATAATCTTCGAGCAGCAATCGGTACACCCATTCGAGCTTTTTTATATTTTCATCAACTTGTTGATTTACCGAAGCGGAAGACGCTGAACCATCGGCGGAATCATTCGCTGTAGAAACTTCAGCTGCGGGCTTATCCTGCTGCGTAAAAAGTTCAAAAATCCCTGAAGCCGATATATTGGTTGAGATGATGCTCACCAATAAAAGAAAAATACATTTTTTCATCACAATCACCTAAAAAAATCGGATTACCAAAAACCGAAAAGTATATTGGACGATTATAATAGGAATGCAGGAAAAAAACAAGGGCGCGTTTTTTTTAACGTTCGATTTTTCACCGTACGCTCTTTTCAAAAAAGGTAAAAACGGATAATATACGCTCATGGCAAATCCGAAATTGTTCCGCACAATTGACCGCGCGGTAAAAGATTACACAATGATTGAGACGGGAGACAAAATTTTACTGGCAGCTTCCGGCGGAAAAGATTCGACCGCCCTTGCGGACTACCTCGCATTCCGCAAAACACGCACCGACTTTTCCGTAACCGCCTTGCATATCAGTACGGAGCTGGAAAACGCTCCGCTCGCCGAACTGAAAAAGCTTTTTCATGATTGGAATATTGAGCTGGTGATAAAACGAATCGGCGTACTGGCGCGACTCAAGCCCGGACAAAAAATGAGCTGTTGGTGGTGTTCAACGCAGCGCCGGGTGGAGCTTTTGAATTTTGCGCTGGAACACGGATACAACAAAATTGCGTTCGGTCATCACTTGGACGATATTTTGGAAACGGCGCTGATGAATATTTTTACAAAAGAGAAACTGGTCGGAATGCCGCCGGTTTTACCTTTTGACAAATTTCCGATTACCGTTATTCGCCCGCTTGCGCTCGCCGACATTCCGATGATTAAAGCGCACGTCGAAAGCCGCGGCTATGCGTCCGCAACCTGCACCTGCGATTACCAAAGTAACTCACATCGCAAAGTTGCCCGCACGCGATTACAAAATCTCACCGGCGGCAGCTATGAATTAAAGCTCAAACTTTTTAATGCTTTAAAAAAAGAAAACATAGTGTTGGACTATTTACACTAACTATAAAATGCAAAAACATACCTTGAATAAAAAACGTGTTTGCACTATCATAAAAAGATTTTTATGAAAAGATTTTTGATTACATGTTACAGCCTTTGTATCGGTATGATTTTTATTTCCTGTACCGATAACAAAACTGAAAAAATATTAGAGCGGGAAGATTTGTTTTCCTTATCGTACGGAAACTTTGAAAATGAAATTAACCTTTCTCGTATGGAACAAAGTTCTTATTCGGCGGCAAACTTGTGTTTGAATAACGGAATTTTTTATCTTTCAAATACAGTCAGCAAAAAAATTCTCAAAACATCATTTTACGGGGATTTACTTTCCATTTACTATAATCCGCAAACTAATCCGAATCCTAACTTTTATGGGAAAGAATCACCGGAAGCGGAAAATACAACGCCGGAGAAAAAAACCGATAATCCCACTGAGCCCGAAACTGCACAAACAGTCGGTACGCGGACTGCAGTTACCTATCCTTTTAATAATTGCACGTTTTTGCAAGTTACGAACCTTGAGCATCTCTACGTCGTTGACACGGTACCGACCGACCGTATCCAATTTGACAGTGTTGAAAACATCGCATTGATGAACGTGATTTTGCATTTTGATGCGGCAGGCAATTTTGTCGACTACATCGGACAGGAAGGTCCGGGCGGTACTCCGTTTCCGAATATAGTGTCTCTTTCAACGAATGAGCAAAATGATATTATCGCAGTTTGTAAAACTCCGTCATCAACAAAAGTATTTTGGTTTACCGGAGAAGGCTTTTTAGTTTCAAAAATAAATTTACAAAATAACGAGCTTCCGTTTCCTTATAACGCAAATGATAATTTTTTTGTCAACATCGATGCGGTATTTCCGAGTTACGAAAGTCCGCAAATATTTTTAAAATTGGATTATTATGTTGAAAAATTCGATGAAACGACCGGAGCGAACATCGGTGTAAATTATGATAAAAGTTCCGTGTATAAAGTTTCGCTCACCAAGGGTGAATTTGAGCACGTGCAGGATATTGAGGCTTTTATCGAACCGGCAACCGAAAAAACGGAAGCAGTAAAAAAAGTATATGTGCTGATGAATATATGCAAAAACGATCGAGCGTTTTTAATGACGCAGTCGGATACGACATACTCTATTAAGCTCCTCAATTTAAAAAGCGGTGAAGAGCAAACCTTTACCTTGGAGCGGGATAACGCAAATCTTTTATACAATACTTTTTGTGTGACAACCGACTGCATGCTCGCCGGTTTATTCGCAACGGAAGATAAGGCAACTATTTCCGTGTGGCATATTGAAAACTTTATCAACTGATCGAGGCGTTTACCATGAATGATGATTTATTTGATTTTTCGCAAAAACATCCTGACCCGGAAACGGAAAAACCGAAATTGCGGTATAACCGCGAAGAGCGGCTTAAGCATGCACCGGAAAATGTAAAAAAACTGCATGCCGGTGAATACACAAAAAAAAGGGGTTTAATAAAGGCTCTTTTTGCAAGTCCGGGATCGAGCGGTTTAGCACTCATTATTGTTTTAATGCTCGCCTTTATCGCGATTTACAGCCGCTATACATCGATAAAAAACTACAAGGATTTTTCCGCAGAACTTGCCTGTTCACGCGATGAAAAAAAATCTACAGCGCAAGACGGTAATGCTGCGCAAATTTTTGCATCCGTTACTATCACACCGAAAACACAAAATTTTTCCGATGAAACGGTAACCGTGCTTTTTTTTGCAGTCGGTAAAAACGATATTGTACTTTCGCATACGCAAGTTGCGTCCGTTTATCTTGCGGAACCGCTCACGCTCAGTTCAGTGCTTGAAATCACGGGAAACATTGCTGACGTAAAAAAAATAAAAGCACAAATACAGCTGGCGGAAAAGATTATGATACTAGAAAAAAAATTGTAAAACTTTTTGTTTTTATTTTATCAACTTTATAAACAGTATTGGAGAAAAAATGCGTGCTACAAAAGCAATTATTCATTTGGATAATTTGGAACATAATATTGTACAAGTGAAAAAATTATTACAGCCGGAAACGAAAATTTGTTTGCCGGTAAAAGCCGATGCGTACGGTCACGGCGCAATTCAAGTTTCCATTGCGGCAATTAAAGCGGGTGTCAGCGTTTTGGCGGTTGCATCCGTTCGTGAAGGAACCGAACTGCGGGATGCGGGAATTGTCGCTCCGATTATTTCACTCAGCTTGCCTACCTTGAGTGAAATTGATGAAATTTTAACCAATAATATTCACCCGCTCGTGATGGACAGCGAATTTATAAAAGCGCTCAATGAACGAGCGGGAAAACTCAACACCGTCGGCAAAGTGCATTTAAAAATTGATACCGGCATGAGCCGCATCGGCTGTACCCCGCATGAAGCGACCGAACTTGCACGGCTCATCGCCTCATGCGAGCATTTGCAACTTTGCGGTATTGCAACTCATTTTTCCGTTGCCGACTCCAAAAAAGCGGAAAATATTGCTTTTACGCAAAAACAAATACGCGTTTTTTCCGAGGCGGTACAAAGCATCCGAAACGCAGGCGTAAAAGCGGGACTCGTTCATGCGGCAAATTCGGGTGCGATTATTCAATACCCGGAAAGCTATTTTGATATGGTGCGTCCGGGAATTATCGTGTACGGATATCCGCCTTCGGATGAACTTGCCGGTGCATTGGATTTAAAGCCGGTGATGAGTTTGATTACCCGCGTTGTACTGATTAAAAAGCTGGAAGCGGGAACGCCCGTTTCGTACGGATGCACCTGGCGCGCCGAAAAAGACACATACATCGGGACTTTGCCGATTGGTTATGCGGACGGTTTAACCCGCTCGCTTTCACACGGCTTAAAAGTGCGGATCGGGAAAACCTTTTATCCCATTGTCGGCACGATTTGTATGGATCAGTGTATGGTTGATTTAGGCAGCACTTTGAATGTAAAACGCTGGGACGAAGTGGAAATTTTCGGCACAAATACCGAAGAACAATCCAACACAGCCGACACGCTTGCAAAAATCGGCGGAACCATTTCGTATGAAATTCTTGCAAACATAAACAAACGGGTTCCACGCGTGTATCTTTCGTAATTCACAAAAAAACAAACACAAAAGAGGTCAGCGACTCGTGCGAATATACCGATAATACAGTTATGAAAGGTGTAGACATTTTTGATACATTGGGTGCATATAAAATTATTCCCGTAGTCGTTTTGGAAAAAATTGAAAGCGCTAAAAAATTGGGCGATATTCTGATGAAGCACAATCTCGCCTGTGCAGAAATAACTTTCCGAACGGAAGAAGCGGAAGACATCATCTCTTCATTGCATACAAATTTTCCGCAAATGCTCGTGGGTGCAGGTACGGTACTCTCAATTGAGCAAGCCAAACGAGCCGTCGGTGCAGGAGCGTCATTTTTAGTAAGCCCCGGTTTTGATAAAACGCTCGTTGAATATTGTTTGCAAAATGACTGTCCTATAATTCCGGGAGTCGCAACCGCAAGTGAAATCCAAACGGCATATTCGATGGGATTGCATGTCCTCAAATTTTTTCCGGCAACCTTACTCGGCGGAGTGGAAATGATAAAAGCGCTGTCCGCTCCTTTTAAAAAGGTCCGCTTTGTTCCAACCGGCGGCATCACCAAAGAAAACATTTCCGAATTTTTAAACTGCAAATCGGTTCTCGCATGCGGAGGAACGTGGCTCGTTAAAAAATCGCTTTTGGACAACGAACAGTTTGATACGATTGATGAATTGGTGCGTGAAGCGGTGATGCTTGCCAAAACAAGTACGCCGCAGTAAAAACTTTTTTAAAAGAGTTTCGGTATTTCCCGAATACTTTCAACAAAATCGGTATCGTGCAGTTCGTAATTTTTGCCGATTAAAATATGTTTTGCCCCTGCAAGTTTTGCCATAACAATATCGCTTTCATAGGAGTCCCCAATCACCAACATGCGGTATGAAGGCGTTTTTTCTTTTTCGCTGATTAGCTCGATCATCGTAGTACTCGGCTTTCCGATAATAATATCGCATTCTCTTTTTGCGCACCACTCAATCGGCGCCGTCATTGCACCGCAACCCGGCATCAACCGTTTTCCTTCACCGGGGAAAACGCGATCTTTATTGCATGCAATAATTTTTTTCGCATGGAGCGCAACCTGTAATGCATCGGTTAATTTTTCATAGGTCATCGCAGGATTGTATCCGATTAAAAGATTTTCCGCATGTTCCGTTTGGTTGTACGAAACCCCCATATTATCAAACTCAGTCCGCAAATGCTCCGAACCGAAAATATACATATTATGTAAATTTTCCTGCTGCGCATACAAAGCAGCCAAATATCCTGACGTAATAACTTCGTCATACTTACAGTCAACACCGATTTTTAAAAGTTTTTCAAAAATTTGTTTTCTCGTCTTTGTTGAATTATTGGTGGTAAAATAAACTTTTTTTTCCCCATTACGAAAAAAACGAATGGTTTCATTGGCACCGTCAATCAATTGAGACCCGTAGTAAATCGTTCCATCCAAATCAAGTAGCACGATGTCAAAATCAGATAATTGCATGTGTTTATTCTAGCATATTTTTATCTCCTGTTCAACGGATAGAATAGGTGTGTAATTAAGCATTCCGTTTTTGCTCAGCCGTAATGCAAAAAACGCCTTGAATACTTTAGTTCAATCGGATATAATTACTATGCAAGGATATGTTTGAATGAACAGCAGGAAAAAAATTCTTTTAATACTAATATCATTTTTGCTTTTTGTTTCGTGTAATAATGAAGTCGTTGTTGTCTATGATATTTCAAAAGAACGATTCCAACGCGAGGTTGCAGCGTATGATGCAAAATATGAAAAATACCTTATTATTGATACCCGCACGGAAGCAGAATATCGCAATGGGCATATTGTGGATGCATTAAATTATAGTTTAACAGACCTCAACACGCGATTTTATGAAATTGAAGATCTAAAAAATATACGTACCTATGTCTATGGAAACACCGCTGATGAAAGTTTCGCCGTTGCAAAATATTTGGGACAACATGGATATAAAACGATACTTAATTGCGCCGGCGTCGACGAAGCGGAATACGAATTCGTTATGTATCATCCGGTGCGATTACCCCACGGTTTTGAAATGGCGAAAAAATTCTCGTACCGGCTTTTCGACTATCGAACGAAAATTATTCACGATCAATATACCATCCCCAATGCAAACTTTTTAGCGTATCCCAATATCGAAGATCTATTGGACGCCGTTGCTTATGCAACCGGCTATGTAGTTTTTTCAACGAATGTGAAGCATGCAAAGGAGTGTGCCGCAAAATTAGTAGATTACGGTTTTCGCAATGTGTATTATTGTATCGATAACATTTTGGACTATCCTAAGTATTTTGAATATACGGAACGGCAACTCGAGGTCGATGAAACCTCAAACGAAACACCGGCACCATAGAAAAACAACAGAAAAAGCATTCTTTGCTTTTTACACTTTACAAAAAATACTTTCATATAAAAAAGCGGCGGAAAACTTCCGCCGCTTCATCATTACCTGCTATTCAACGTACAAATCATCATCGTCGTCGGTTTGTGCATCCCGTTCGGCTTGCTGCGCTAAAAACTCTTCCTCACGGCGCTTCGCGATAATCTCCTGCACTTGCTCGTCAAGGTCAACATCATTTTTGTCGAAAAGTTTAACCCCGTGATACCGTCTCATACCCGTACCGGCAGGAATTAAATGCCCGATAATAACGTTTTCTTTCAAGCCGTGCAAACTATCTCGCGCGCCCGCAATTGCCGCGTTTGTTAAAACTTTCGTCGTTTCCTGAAACGAAGCGGCGGAAATAAACGAATCCGTATTCAAAGCGGCTTTCGTAATTCCCTGGAAAAGCGGCTTTCCAACTGCCGGATGACCGCCTTCTCGGCTCACCCGCTCATTTTCCGAGTGAAATGTATATTTATCAACCTGCTGACCGAAAATAAACTTGGTATCACCGACCGAAATGACTTCAATCTTGCGAAGCATCTGTCGGATAATAATACCGATATGCTTGTCGTTGATAGTAACGCCCTGCTCTTGATACACCGCTTTAATTTCTTTCATCAAATATTCCTGCAAAGCATTTTCACCGAGGATTTCGAGAATATCATGCGGATCGTAACTTCCGTCACACAACGGTTCTCCCGCTTTTACTACGTCCCCGTCACGTACCAAAAGACGTGCATTAATCGGCACCAAATGTTTAAACTCTTTTCCGTAAATATCCCGCACAATAATCGTTCGCTTGCTTTTTAGTAAGCCTTTTTTAATCGTAACGGCACCGGAAATCTTTGACAAAACACTCGGTTTTGCCGGACGCCTCGCTTCCAAAAGGTCTGAAACGCGCGTTAAGCCACCGGTAATATCGCTCGTTTTTGCCGCACTTTTCGGAATCTTTGCAATCATATCGCCAGCTTTGATGTGTTGCCCGTCTTCAACCAGAAGAAGCGCACCGCTCGGCAAAAAGTACGAGTCGTCTGAAATCGGATTCCCCGATTCATCGGAAATATACACGCGCGGCTGGCGTTTTTCGAGTTGTAAATCACTGATTCGCTTTTCAACAACACCCGTTTCCTCATCGATATCTTCAACGAGTGTCGACCCTGCAATAATATCGTCAAAGCGGACATAGCCTTCCTGTTCGGACAAAATCGGATCGGCAAACGGGTCAAAGCTCGCAACCGGCTGTCCCGCTGGCACGTACTCATTCAATTTCAGCGTTACCGTCGAGCCTTCCTTGATTTCGCAACTATGGTTCGGAGTAATCAGCATGAGCTTAGTATCTTTGAGCATCGCAAATGCGTTGACGGTACTTTTCACCACCGTGTCGTCCGCTTTTTTTATCACTTCCGTCCCGTTAATCACCGGCGCGTTTTCATCCACCAAAACCTTATCGCCTTTTTCAACGGTGAACTCTTTTAACACTTTTGTAAAGGTTAGTTCGCCCTTTCGTGTAAAAAGCAAGTTACCGTTTTCCAACACGGTATTGCGTCCGGTAAGCTTCGTCGGAATAATCGCATAATTATCAAAAATGAGTTGATGCTCTTCGGCACTCTTTGAAGCGGTTCCTCCAACGTGGAAGGTACGCATAGTCAACTGGGTACCCGGTTGTCCGATGGATTGCGCCGCAATAATACCGACCGTTTCACCGATTTGCACAATGCGGTTCCGCGCCAAGTCGCGTCCGTAGCATTTGACACATACACCGTGCTGCGACTCGCAGGTCAACACCGTTCGAATTTTCACCTTTTCGATACCGGCTTCTTCTATTTGTTTTGCAATTTCATCGGTAATATATTCGTTTACATCAATAATCAACTCGTGCGTAATCGGGTGCAACACACGCTCCAGCGTATACTTACCACAAATTCGTTCCGCAAGAGATTCTACAATTTCATCACCGTTTTTAATCGCTTCATATTCAATACCATTAATGGTGCCGCAATCATCTTCGGTAACCACGACATCCTGCGCAATATCGACGAGTCGGCGGGTTAAGTATCCCGCTTCAGCGGTTTTCAATGCCGTGTCGGTCAATCCTTTTCGCGCCCCGTTCGCCGACAAGAAAAATTCGATAACGGTTAAGCCTTCTTTAAAGTTCGAACGAATCGGCAACTCAATAATTTCACCGTTCGGCTTCGCCATAAGACCACGCATTCCGGCAAGCTGACTGATCTGCGTACGGTTACCGCGCGCCCCGGAAATGGACATCATATAAATGTTATTAAAGCCGTCGCGGTCTGCTTCCAAGCTCTTAATAACTTCGTTCGTCAGCTCATCGTTGGTTTTTGACCACACTTCAACAACACGATTATAACGCTCATCCTGCGTAATATGTCCACTTCGGTGCTGATTGTAGATGGACAAAATTTCTTTGTTAGCTTCTTCCAACAGCGTCGCCTTTGCAGGCGGCACAATAATATCGTCCATACTGATCGTTGATCCGAAGAACGTCGCATAGTAAAATCCCGTGTCCTTGAGAATATCCAGTAAACGAACCGTCATCCATGAGCCGTGCTTTTTGAAGCATTTTTCAATCAAGCGGCGGATCGCTTTATCATCCAGCGTTTCGTTTACAAAGTCAATTTCTTTCGGCAATAAATCGTTAAAAGCAATCCGCCCTGCCGTTGTACGGATATATTCATCATTCAGCTTAAAATCAATTTGCTCCTGCCAATCAAGGGATCCCTTATCCGCCGCAAGCAGAACCTCATTTGTGCTAAAGAACCGTTTTACCGGCTCTCCGTCTTTGAGCACGTGCGGCTTTGTCAGCGTATATAAACCTAAAACCATATCCTTGGTCGGATATGCAATTGTCTTTCCGTTTGCAGGGTCAAGCAAGTTCCGTGCGGAAAGCATTAAATTCCAGCATTCCATTTTTGCCGCATTCGTGAGCGGTACGTGAACCGGCATTTGGTCGCCGTCAAAGTCCGCATTAAATGCTTTACACACGAGCGGATGCAGTTTAATCGCTTTTCCCTCAACCAACACCGGCTCAAATGCTTGAATACCCAGACGGTGTAGCGTCGGTGCCCGGTTCAACAATACCGGATGCTCACTGACAACCTCGTCCAAAAGGGCATATACTTCGGGAGCTTCCTGTTCTACAAGAATTTTTGCTTTTTTAATGTTGGTAACCACTTCTTTTTGGACTAACTTCCGCATAATAAAGGGCTTAAACAGCTCCAGCGCCATTTTCGTGGGCAACCCGCACTGCCACAGTTTTAACTGCGGTCCGACAACAATAACCGAACGCCCCGAATAATCGACGCGTTTTCCCAACAAATTTTGGCGGAACCGTCCCTGCTTACCTTTTAACATATCCGAAATGGATTTCAGCGGGCGGTTTGCCGAGCCCTTACTGCTTCGCGTTCGTTTTGAGTTATCAAAGAGAGCATCAACCGCTTCCTGCAGCATTCGTTTTTCGTTTCGGATAATAATATCCGGAACCTTCATATCCAAAAGTTTTTTTAATCGTCCGTTTCGGTGAATAACCCGGCGGTACAAGTCGTTCAAATCACTCGTTGCAAAACGTCCCCCGTCAAGCTGCACCATCGGGCGTAAATCCGGCGGAATCACCGGAATAACCGTTAAAATCATCCATTCGGGTTTGTTGCCCGATTCCAAAAAGTTTTCGATTATTTCAATGCGGCGTAAAAATCGTTTATCGTTTTTTTTGCCTTTTTCGACCATTTCCGCGCGCAATTCCGCAATCATCGCATCGAGATCGAGGTTCCGCAGCAGTTTTTGGATAGCTTCCGCCCCCATTTCCGCGGTAAAAGAATCCCCATATCGCTGGCGTGCTTCCGCATATTCTTCTTCAGTTAAAAGCTGCTTTACTTTTAAATCAGTATCTCCGGGTTCCACAACGATATAGCGTTCATAGTACAAAACCGAGCGAAGCGAGTTAACCGGTATATCCAGCAATAAGCCCATGCGACTCGGTACCGAGCGGTAGTACCAAATATGCGACATCGGAGCGGCAAGCTCAATATGCCCCATGCGTTCACGGCGTACACGGAAGTGCGTTACTTCAACACCGCAGCGGTCGCAGACTACGCCCTTGTACCGTATGGATTTGAATTTTCCGCAATAGCATTCCCACTCTTTCGTGGTGCCGAAAATTCGTTCACAAAAAAGCCCATCCCGCTCGGGGCGCAACGTTCTATAGTTTATTGTTTCAGCTCGCGTTACTTCACCGTATGACCACGCTCGGATGGTTTCAGGTGACGCAAGTTTAATTTGTAAGCTGCCAAAATCTTTCATTTCACGCATATTTTTTCTCCCTGAGGAGACACTGATTCATTCGATCAAGAATTAAGGTTGTCTTTCAAATACTGCTGTTTTTAAAAGGTTACCTTTCAGTGCCAACCTTTAAAATCTGTTGTTTCGCAAATGTTCCTTACCATGCTGAACATTGAGAAACAATGAGGAAACGCTACTAAACGGCGCCAAGCCTTTCATCAGCGTTCACCTAATGCACCAATTCACCGTTTTTTTCTTTTTCGATAAGTGCATCATCCCGTTCGGTTAACCCGAGCGGCTGTCCTTTTGAGTCAAAAATCCTGAAATCCAATGCCAAGCCGCGAAGTTCCTGAACCAAAACATTGAAAGATTCGGGAATACCGGCCGAAGTGGACGGCTCGCCCTTGACAATAGCTTCATATATTTTTGAACGCCCCTGCATATCATCACTTTTAATCGTTAAAAATTCCTGTAACGTATTCGCCGCCCCGTAGGCTTCCAACGCCCACACTTCCATTTCACCCAAACGCTGACCGCCGAACTGCGCCTTACCGCCGAGCGGCTGCTGCGTTACAAGCGAATACGGTCCCGTTGAACGGGCGTGCATTTTATCGTCAACCAAGTGGTGGAGCTTCAAAAAGTAAATGACGCCGACAAAAACCTGATTTTTAAATCGTTCGCCCGTTCTGCCGTCTCGCACCCATTGCTCCGAATTAATCGGCAAACCCGCTTCTTTGAGCTTTTCCTGTATTTGCTCGGTGGTCGGCGACTGGAAAACCGGTGATTCATACCACTCATCCAGCTTTACCCCTGCCAAACCAAGTTCCGACTCCAAAATTTGTCCGACATTCATTCGCGACGGAATACCGAGCGGATTTAAGCACACATCAAGCGGCGTACCGTCTTCCAAGTATGGCATATCCTCTTCGGGTAAAATTTTTGCAACAACACCTTTATTACCGTGTCGTCCTGCCATTTTATCGCCTTCGCGCAGTTTTCGCTTGGTTGCGATTAACACTTTAACCACTTCGTCAACGCCCGGATTTAAATCATCTCCCGCTGAACGTTTTAAACGCTGAATATCGATAACGGTTCCTTCAATACCGTGCGGCACCCGAAGCGACGAATCCCGCACATCCTTGGATTTTTCACCGAAGATTGAATTTAATAATTTATATTCCGGTGTGGTATCCGTTTCGTTTTTAGGCGTAATTTTTCCGACCAAAATATCACCGGATTTTACCTTTGCCCCGATGCGGATAATTCCTTCCGTATCCAACTGATCCAAACTCTTTTCAGAACGGTTCGGAATGTCGGCAGTTAATTTTTCAAGTCCCAATTTCGTTTCACGCACTTCAATCATAAACTCTTTAATATGAATTGAAGTAAACATATCTTCTTTTACCACACGTTGAGAAATCAAAACGGCGTCTTCATAGTTATACCCATACCACGGTACAAAACCGACCAAAATATTCCGTCCCAGCGCAAGTTCGCCTTTGTACGTTGCCGGTCCGTCGGCAATCGCATCGCCTTCATTGATTTTTTGACCGGGGGCGACAATCGGTTTTTGATGATAACAAGTATCCTGGTTTGTCCGCTGATATTTTTGCAACTCATAAGTATCTTCAGTCGGCTCATCCTTCGCTTTCGATTTCCGTTCAATCACGATTTTATCGGAGGAAACATAGGTCACGGTTCCCGCATATTTTGCCTTAACGATAACGCCGGAATCGTATGCACACTTTCCTTCCATACCGGTACCAACCCGCGGCGGCTCCGGGAACAAAAGCGGAACGCCCTGCCGCTGCATGTTTGAGCCCATGAGGGTTCGGTTCGCATCATCATGCTCCAAAAACGGAATGAGCGATGCAGAAACCGAAACGATTTGTTTCGGTGAAACGTCCATGTACTGAATATCCTTCGGACTACGGGAAGTATAATCGCCCTGACGACGGCACGAAACCAAATCGGTTGCAAACTTTCCGTCGTCCTGAACAGCAACGGAGTTTTGCGCAATGTAATATTTATCTTCATCAATCGCCGTTAAGTAGTCGACCTTACCGGTTACCGTTCCATTCTCTACCTTTACGTAAGGAACTTCCAAAAAGCCGTAATCATTAACGCGTGCATAGTTTGCGAGCGAAACAATCAAACCGATGTTCTGCCCTTCCGGCGTTTCAACCGGACACATACGTCCGTAGTGCGTATAGTGAACATCGCGAACTTCAAAACCCGCCCGCTCACGTGAAAGACCGCCCGGTCCCAATGCACTCAATCGGCGCTTGTGGGTAAGTTCCGCGAGCGGATTTACCTGATCCATAAATTGCGAAAGCTGACTTGAACCGAAAAATTCTTTCAAAGCGGCAACAATCGGTTTAATCGAAATGAGGTCTTGCGGCTTGAGCGTTTCAAGTTCTTTTTGGCTCATGCGATCTGAGGCAATACGCGCCATGCGTGAAAACGCCGTTTTGAGCGTCGTCGTTAAAAATTCACCGACGGCACGAATGCGTCGATTCCCCAAATGGTCAATATCATCAATGGAATTTTTACCGTCGAACACTTCAATCAAGTATTTCATCGTTTCCGTAATATCAGCGGAAATTAACGTCGAAGTGCTTACGTCATCCTGATAGTCAAACTTTTTGTTAATTTTGTACCGCCCTACCCGTCCCAAATCATATCGGCGAGTCGAAAAATAGAGCGACTCCAAATCTTTTGCCGCATCTTCAATCGTCATCGGATTCCCCGGCTGCAGCGATTGATACACCAACGAAATTGCGTCCTCGAATGTCGGTTCATCAAACGCCATCGGGTCGGGAGTATATTTCATTTCTTCCCGTTCAAAACAGTTGATAATAATCGGGGAGTCAAGCGAACCTTCCGCTTCAAAATCAATAACGGAAATCTCGGTAATACCGAGCTGTACCATTTCATCGATATTGTGCGGGTGAATTTTTGCACCGGCTTGATACAGTTTTTTTTGTTCTCCCGCTTCATCGGTTATGAACACGTCTTTTGCTAAAATACTGCCGGTAATCGTGTCATAGTCAGCAGTATTATTTGTAACGGCAACTTGCTTCGTTTTATAAAACGCTTCAATAATTTTTTCACGAGTATCAAAAATGCGTACCCGTTTTTCAGTTCCGTCACTGTTTTTTTCAGCAGTTGCAAAACTGATTGCACGCAAAAACATTGTTGCCAAAATTTTTTTCTTTCTGTCCAGTTTTGCAAAAATTAAATTATTTTTTTGATCAATTTCAAATTCCAACCAGGTGCCGCGATACGGGATAATGCGGCTGGAGTACACACCCTTGTCATGAGAGAAAATAACGCCCGGTGAACGGTGAATTTGCGCAACGACAACCCGTTCGGCGCCGTTTATGATAAAAGTTCCGCGGTCGGTCATCAGCGGAATATCGCCCAAGTAAATTTCCTTGCGGCGGATTTCATGAGTTTCGGTAAACACCAAGTCAATTTCCGCTTTCAGCGGCACCGCATAGGAAAGACCTTTTTGTTTACATTCAATTTCGGAAAATTTTATGCTGTCATAATCCAAAGAATAATTTCTAAATTCAAGCCGCATATCTCCGGTCGGGCTTTCAATCGGAAACGTTGTTTCAAAAACATCCTTTAATCCGATTTCTTCATGACTGTCGCTTTTGTCGCCTTCAATTCCCGACAAAAACATTTTATATGAATTACGCTGAGTTTCAATTAAGTCCGGAAGGTCCAAAAAACTTTGAATATTTTTACCCAAATACTTCCGTTTGATTTCTTTTTCGTTTGCTAACATTTTAAACCCCACCAAGTTAACAAGATACATGCAACTTACGTACACGGTCAGCGATACTGATACGCGCCGTTCAACCACAAAAAGACTTCCTAGCAAAACTCTTTTTCAGAGGTTAGGAAGTCTTATTAATCAAAAATTTACTGAAGTATGCCGTTTCGATTAAGCAATTTCAACATCAGCTCCGGCAGCAACAAGAGCTTCCTTGATTTTGTTTGCTTCTTCTTTTGATACATCTTCTTTAACAACTTTCGGAGCGCCTTCTACCAATTCTTTAGCTTCTTTCAAGCCCAAGCCCGGTACGAGGTTGCGGATTTCCTTAATAACCGCGATTTTTTTGCCCGGATCTGCCAAGCCTTTCAGGGTTACCGTGAACTCCGTTTTTTCTTCGGCAGCAGGTGCGGCAGCACCGGCAACAACTGCTACAGGAGCAGCTGCAGTTACACCGAATTTTTCTTCCATCGCTTTAATAAGCTCCGACAGCTCAAGGATTGTTTTTCCCTCGATCGCTTCAATAATTTGTTCGTTTGTTAAAGTTGCCATTATCTTCTCCTTAAAATACCCGCGGAACAGGGGCTACTCACTGAAGCCTGAACCGCACAAATTTATTTTTTTTTCGTAAAAATACAAGCGAACCAAAATCCACCTGTAAACCGTCATTACAAAAGCACGGATTAATTCTCAATTGAATTATCCAGCGCCTCTTATGCCTCTTTTTCGCCTTTATCTACAATCGCTTGCAAAGTTCGTACAAACTTGGAAGTTGTTGCGTTGAGCGTCGACATAAACATAGAAATAAGCTGCTTTTTGCCCGGCAATTTTGAATAAGCTTCAATTTTTTTCGCATCATAAAATTCACCGTCAACAACAGCGCATTTCACTACCAAAGCAGGTGCAGTTTCGTTAAAGTCGAAAATTGTTTTTGCGGCTTCATTTGCTTCACCGGAAACAAACGCAATCGCAACCGGACCGACCAAGTGTTCTGCAACGCCTTCGATTTTTAAGTTTTCACATGCAATACGCGCAAAATTGTTGCGCACAATTTTGAACTTTGTATCGTTTTCGCGCAATTTTTTCCGTAAATCCGTCATCTGCAGTACTGTCATACCGCGATATTCGGTAACAATGAGTGAAGACGCATTTTTCAACTCATCAGTCAACTGCTGTATTGCATTTTGTTTTATCTCTTTCGGATTTTTTGTTCTTAACGCCATACTACTCTCCTATCGTGTTGTTTACCCAAACACCGGGACCCATAGTTGAACTGATTGAAACGGATTGAACAAAATCAACCTTTGCTTCCGCCGGTTTTTTTCGATCAATTTCACTTAAAACCGCCGAAATATTTTCAACAATTTTGTTTGAATCCATCGAAACTTTTCCGATCGCCAAATGAACCACTCCGCCTTTGTCTGCACGGAATTCAGTACGACCTTTTTTCAAGGCGTTAATCGTTGCCGTAATATCGGTTGCAACCGTCCCCGATTTCGGGTTCGGCATTAAACCGCGTCGACCCAATACCGGTCCGAGACGTCCGACATCACGCATCATATCGGGAGTTGCCACCGCAATATCAAAATCCAACCAACCACCCTTCACTTTTTCAATGTACTCGGCAGAACCGGCATACGCCGCTCCGGCATTTAAGGCTTCCTGAACTTTATCATCGGTACAAAACACTAAAATTTTCTTTTCGCCGCGGAATTGGTGCGGCAACACAACAGTGTCACGAAGTGTTTGCCCCTTATCCAATTTAACTCGAACATGAAGCTCAACGGTTTCATCAAACTTCGCAAACTTAATCGACTTTACCAAGTCAACCGCTTTGTCGAGGCTATAGGTGTCGGTTCTCGAAACTTTTGACAAGGATTCGTTATATTTTTTTCCGTGCTTCATTATCGTTCAACCTCCACGCCCATACTTCTTGCCGTTCCCGCTACAATTTTCTTTGCAGCCTCAATGTCATTCGCGTTGAGGTCAGGCAATTTTTTCGCTGCGATTTCTTCCAAGTCCTTTTTTGAAAGTTTTCCGACTTTGTTCAACAGGGCATTGTCAGAACCTTTTTCGATTTTGCAGGCTTTTTTAATTAACACAGCGGCAGGCGGAGTTTTTAACTCAAATGTAAAACTCTTGTCGCTGTACACGGTCACAATGACCGGAATAATCAAACCCGGCTCCATTGACTTTGTGCGATCATTAAATTGCTGCACAAACTGCGGTGCACTCACGCCGTGCGGACTCAACGCGGGTCCGACAGGAGGCGCAGGAGTAGCTTTTCCGGCAGGGCACTGGAGTTTCACCTGCGCCGTCACCTTTTTTTTCGCCATCTATTTCTCCTTCTGGTACAAACGGAATTTCTTCCTCCCATAATTTCCAACTCGTTACATATATATGTCTCGGTAAAATTCACTTTTACGGAGACACGTTTATTTTAAATCAATTCAATCTGTGAAGCATCCACTTCGACCGGCGTGATACGCCCAAAAATTGTCACTAAAACTCGTAATTTATTTTTATCCGGCATAATTTCACCGATCGTACCCGAAAAACTGACAAACGGACCGTCAATGATTTTTACTTTATCACCGGCATTATACACATGTGATTTTAACGATGTCTTATCGGATTTAATTTCACCGGTTTTTTGTAGAATCTCTTTTGCTTCATCCGCCGAAATAGGAACCGGACGCGCATTACCGCCGGTTGTTCCCAAAAACCCGCTCACGCCGGGAATCCGTTTCAGCTTTGAACACACTTCGCGCCAACCGAGCTCCGGTAAATCCATCTCAACAAGCAAATATCCGGGAAGAAAAACCTTTTTGGTTTCTTTCTTTTTTCCGGTTTTTGTCGTTGACGTTATCGTTTCTTCCGGAATGCTCAAATCGGTAATCACATCGGATGACAAACTGCCGCGTTCAAGCAAAACACGAATCGCTTGTTCGATTTTACGTTCATATCCGGCATACGTGTGCAGTATATACCATTCTTTTGCCATAATAAACCTAAAACAGCCAGTTTATTCCGGCGACGAACAATGCGTCAAGCAAGCCTAAAAAAATTGCAATGAAAAACGTCGAAAGCAACACCAGTTTAAGCGAAGTTAAAACTTCGGGGAATGCCGGCCAAACAACTTTTTTTAATTCTGCATAAGATTCTTTAAAAAAATTAATCAGTTTCATTCTATCCTCAAGTAAAGAATTTTACGTATGAAACAGGCCAAGAAGGACTCGAACCCTCAACATTCGGTTTTGGAGACCGACACTCTACCATTGGAGTTATTGGCCTAAGAGTACTTGTTGAGAAAACCAATCTAAAACATCGATTCGTTTTCCGAACAAGTAGCGGTTTTTACGTAAAAACAACCGCAAAAATTTATTTGATTTTTGTTTCTTTATGGAGCGTATGCTTGTGATCAAACGGACAATACTTCATAAACTCAAGTTTTCCTTGAATATTTTTTCTGTTTTTTGAAGTCGTGTAATTTTTTCGTTTGCATTCACTGCACTGAAGCGCAACAAGTTCAACCGATGTTTTTTTTGCCATAAAATCCTCCGCAATTTTTCCAAGCTCCCGAGCAGAATCGAACTGCTGACCCCAACCTTACCATGGTTGTGCTCTGCCGTCTGAGCTACAGGAGCATAGTACACCGTATAAAATACCGTGTTTATAAGTTTTAGCACAATATCAAAAAAAAACATTTTTGTCAAGTACTTTTGAAAAAAACTTTAACATTTTTTTATAAAAACTTTTTGAAAGGCTTTGAAAAAACAACAAATTAAAAAAATATCGAATTTTCATAGTTTTCCCCTTTTATTTTTTTTAAACTTATTTTATAATTGAAGCGCTTTGAAAAACTAATAGGAAGAGCAGATGGAAATTTCAGACGAAACAGGAAAAAAAAACTTTTTCCGAAACATCATTGTACTCAATGAAAATGAAAAAACGGTTTTAACGGATGTATGTGATCGACTGCGTTATGAAAGCGATGACATCGTTGGCGATATTTCCGAAAAACTGCTGCGTCTGGAAAACTTGGCAAAAGCAATGTCGGCTTTTCCGTCGGTGATTCAAACTTCCGAATTTGTCGGCGATGTGCGCAGCGAAGAAACGCTCATTGAAAAAATGAGCAGCGCTTCGAACGCGATGCGGGAACTTTCTCTGCCGACCAAATCGGTTTTGGGACGCGGCTATTTGATTGCGAAGTTCAATTTTTTTATTGCGATATCCAAAATCGCGGAAAGCTACTTACTGCCGCTCGAATATGTAAAGCGAATAACCGTCGCCGCGCAAAATGTTATGTTCAGCATCATGGCGGAAGATGTATATATTTCTATTTTGGAAAACCGCACCGTCGGGCACAACTTAAAAAAGCGCATTTCCAAGTTTTTAGCCCGCCTTTGGGAATATCGCATCGACAGCAACGTTGAAAAGTTTGCATCCGTGTTGAGCAAGGTATGGCGCGCACGGGAGCAAATCGCCCCCGTTTTCGGCACAATGTTGGGAACCAGCGAGCTTTTTTTACTTTCGATGGAGCTCGACGAGACGTGGCAAAAGTTTATGATCGCAAAAATCCACGTAGAAGAAATTTCAATGGCACTTGAAGAATTTCTTTTCGGCGTTTCGTATGAAAACATTAATTTTTTACGACGAGAGCTGCGACGAAAAGGAATCAGCGCGATCGACAGACAGGAAGTAAATCGGCTTTTAGGGACAGAGCAACGCTTTGAAAAAAATGATCCCCGCCGATTTTATTTTTCCTACATTGAAAGGCGCAACAACGCTACAGCACGAAAACTTTTGAACATTGAAGGGCCAAAAAGCACCCTCGAAGATCACTACATCAGTTTTTTATTTGATGCGGCGGAAACCTAACCCCAAGCCGCATCGTACATAAAGTTACCTTATAGGGGCGATTTCTTTTTATTTTTATCTTTATCTTAAACAATTTAAAACGTGCCGATATTTTGATAATTAACGTTTTTAAAGCTACATTTTCGAAATAAAAGAAAAAAGATTTACCGTGTAATTCCGCAGCATGGTAAACATCCAGCCGCCCAGCAAAGCGAGAATGCCTAAAATGGTAAAAACTTTAGGAACAAAAGTTAAAGTTTGCTCTTGAATTGAAGTGGTTGCCTGCAAAATTGCAATAATTAATCCGACCAGCAAAGCCGAAATCAAAACCGGCGCCGCTAAAATAAAAACCATAAAGATGCTTTCCCGCATCATCGAAACAATCATTCCTACCGACATATCATCACCTTATTCGGTAATTTTATACTATTTTTTTACAAAAGTCAATCGCAATACAATAATGAAGCGGCGAAAAGCGATACGAATCGGCAACTCTAAAAACTGATGCTTTTAGATATTTGTTTAAGATACCTTAGTTTTTCTAAATTTCCCTCATCACCGTGCGTAACATCAGCTTAGACACCCAATCGGTTTTAATGTCCAAATATTCTGCATCTTTTTATTCCATTGAAAAGCTTCTTGGAGAATAAAAACGACACAAATCCCGTATCGGTTTCCATCTCAAAATATAACACAAAATATTTGTTTTTTATACAAACCGGAGAAAAGTTAAAAACCTTTGTAACTTGCCTACCGCTGTGCGAATATTTACTAAAAAGCCCAGTTGCCGTTTTTTAAAATTTCAACTTCCTTGCCGTTTTTATCCACACCGATAATCGAAAGTTCGGGTCCGCCAACCATAAAGTCAACGTGGGTCATCGATTCGTTCATGCCGGCTTTTTTCTTGTCGGCAGCGGAAAGATTTTCACCGTTTTCAATCGTATCCGCATACGCACCGCCAAATGCAAAATGGCAGGAAGCGTTTTCATCAAAAAGCGTGTTCTTAAAAAGAATGTTCGTATTGCTAATCGGCGAATCGTGCGGAACCAACGCAACTTCTCCGAAATGCAAAGCTCCCTCGTCGATTGATAGCAGCGTTTTTAACACATCTTTTCCTTTTTCAGCCGTGTAATCAACAATTTTGCCGTCTTTTAGCGTAAAACTGAAATTTTCAATCGTGTTGCCCAACTCAATGAGCGGTTTAGTCGCTTTCACAATGCCGTTGACCTTATCAGCATGCGGCATCGTAAAAATTTCTTCGGTCGGAATGTTGGCAAAAAAAGTTGTTCCGTCTTTTGACTTGCCGGATCCGCCTTGCCAGATATGATTTTCGACCAAGCCTACTTCCAAATCGGTTCCCGGTCCTTTGTAAAGAAGTTTGGTAAATTGTGCGTTGTTCAAAAAAGCGCTGTATTTTTTGAGCTTTTTGTCGTGCTCTGTCCAAGCCGCAATCGGGTCGTCGAGATTTACACGGGTCGCCGCAAAAATGTTTTCCCACAATTTTTCAACCGCCTTTTCCACAGGCAAATCGGGAAATACGGATTTAGCCCAAACCGGCGAAGCGGCGGAAGCGACCACCCACTTGACCATATTGTTCATCGTATATTTCCGCAAATGCTTATTTGCCTTTGCCGAAACCGCTTCCCACGTATCCAAACGTTTCGGATCGACATTTTTTAAAAGCTCCGGATTTGCCGCACGCAGCGCAAGGCGGTGATAGCCCGCCTTGAGATATGCTTCCGCGTAATCGGCTTTAAACTTCGGAAATTCTTCAAACGCAGCATCATTTGCATACAAATACCGCGACAAAGTCATATCATCATCGCTGAATAAAAAAATAATATCCTTTACGCCCATTTTGTATGCCTGCCGTGCAATAACGCGGGCAAGCGGCAGCGTTTCTTCCTGAACGGACAGCGTAAAGCATTCTCCGCTTTTAATGTTCAAGCCCTTTTTCAAAAGAAGCTCGGCGTATTTTTCAAAATTTTTTTGTAAATCCATATTTTTTCTCCTGACCCGTAGACGATTCGAACGTCCGACCTGCTGCTTAGGAGGCAGCCGCTCTATCCAACTGAGCTAACGGATCGCGTCTTTCATCTTATCCGATTTTATAAAAAAAGTAAAGACTTTTATTTTCCGTTTTATGTAAATCGCATACACCGAACGTTTTTTGTTCACAACCGTCTTGGTGCCAACTCTTAAAATCTATCGTTTCGCAAATGTCCAGAATCTACCTTAATAATGCTGAACATTGAGAAACAATAAAGGAGTACTTTACTTCTGCAAAGTTTGCTTTTAAATGGCGCCAAGCCTTTAATTAGCGCTTTCTCTTGAGACCACGGTCTTTTTTTTGCCGCAAATTGTATTTTATGCACAAAAAGCATCGTTTTGCGATTTTTTTTTAAGGAAAAAATTCCGCGGTAATTCTGCGCTATACCGTTTACGCTTGTGATATCATAGATTGATACAGTATCATTGTCGTACAATCAACCGGCACCTTGAAAAAAAATTTTACTTCCGATAAAATAATTGTATGTCGATTATTAATGTTACCAGTGAAATTGGAAAACTGAAAACGGTTATGCTACATCGTCCGGGCGACGAATTGCTTTTATTGACGCCGAACTCGTTGGAAGAACTGCTGTTTGACGATATTCCGTACTTGAAAAATGCGCAGGCGGAACACGATGAGTTTGCGGGTATTTTGCGTAGCGAAGGCACGCAGGTTTTATACCTCGAAGATTTGGCGGCTGAAACGTTAGCGGCGAGTGCCGAAATCCGTGAAAACTTTTTGCGTGACTTTGTGCAGGAGTCGGAAGTTCAGTCGATTTACTACAAAGCAGCGCTGTACGAATTTTTGTCGAGTATTTCCGACTGCAAAAAATTGGTGTTGAAAACCATGAGCGGTATCATGTTTGATGAAATTAAAGCTCCGCCTTTTGCCAGTTTGAGTGCATACGTCAACAAAGGTGTGCGCATTTTTGTAAAGCCGATGCCGAATTTATATTTTACGCGGGATTCATTTGCTTGTGTCGGAAATGGGGTCAGCATCAACCGCATGCATTCCATAACGCGCAATCGAGAAACGATTTACGGGCATTACATTTTTAATTATCATCCTCATTACGCGGGAAAAGTGCCGCTTTTGTACGATAGACACGGAACAGCGAGTATCGAAGGCGGCGATATTCTCAACATTTCAAAAACGACGGTTGCAATCGGTATTTCACAACGAACAACGGTTGAAGCGATTGATGAATTTTGTCAAAATCTCTTTTTTAACAGCGAAAGCAATGTCGAAACGGTGATTGCACTTGATATTCCGAAAACGCGTTCGTTTATGCATTTGGATACGGTTTTTACCCAAATCGATTATGATAAATTTACGTATCATCCCGGAATTATCGGACCTTTGAAAATTTTTGAAATTAAAAAAGGTGCTAAAAAAGGAGAAGTGAGCATTTCTCAAAGTGATGCCAGTTTGCAAAAAATTTTGGAAAAATACACGGGTACGGGCTCCGTTGATTTAATTCCCTGTGCCGGCGGAAGCCAAATCGCGGCGGAGCGAGAACAGTGGAATGACGGCTCCAATACTTTGTGCATAAACCCTGGCACCGTCGTGGTGTATGATAGGAACAACATCACCAACGAAATTTTGGACAAAAAGGGTGTTCGTGTTTTGTCGATGCATTGCGGAGAACTTTCTCGCGGACGTGGCGGTCCCCGCTGTATGAGTATGCCCTTTTCACGTGAAGATATTTAGGGAAACGCTGATTAAAGGCTTGACGCCGTTTAACAGCGTTTCCCTATTGTTTCTAATGTTCAGTATAAGTGGCTCTGAACATTTTTGAAACAACGATTTTAAAGGTGGGCACTGAAAAATAGTCTCTAAAAATCTAACCCGAGTTTTAGGACGCCCTCAATTCTCGATTGAATTAATCAGTACCCTTATGAAATCTTCACGGTGAAACGTTAATTTAATTGTACCTTACTATCATGGAGGATTCTTACACATGAAAAAAATAGTAAAAAAAGGCTTTTTCGCTGTTTTAACTTTTTCGTTGCTGTTTACTGCCTGCATTTCAATGCACAATGACGTTGCCGACCGCGGTACTTTCAATGTGATCAGCACTGAACAAGAAATCGAAATGGGCAATGAAGCATATCAGGAAATACTTGCAAAAGAAACGGTATCGAAAAATCAGGTCGATATTGCCCGCGTTGATGCGGTGAGCAAGCGCCTCATTCAAGCGGTCGGCGATGATATACAGCAAGCCGATTGGAAGTTTACCGTCATTGAATCGGATCAAATCAATGCATTTGCGTTGCCGGGCGGTAAGGTGGCGATTTATACGTCGCTGCTGCACATCATAAATGACCATGAGCTGGCATACGTGCTGGGACACGAAATTGCTCACGTAACCTGTCATCATGGCAGCGAGCGAATGAGTCAGCAGCTACTGATTCAGCTGGGTGCGGTGGCTATTCAGGCGGCAGCGGGAAAAAATTCTCCTGAAAAAACAAATGCGTTTTTGGCAGCATACGGGATCGGCGCCCAAGTCGGTATCAGCTTGCCGTTTTCCCGCAAAAACGAATATGAAGCGGACAGGATCGGTTTGCGGTATGCGGTGCGTGCCGGCTATAATGCGGAAGGTTCCATTTCAACATTACGGAAATTTGAAGAAATGAACAACGGTGCAGCGATGCCGGAATTTTTAAGTACGCACCCGCTTGATGCGGCGCGTATTGCCGCTCTCGAAAAAGAAATTGCCGAGCACTACCAAAAATAAAGCACTGCCTTAAAAAACATCACATTAGTAAAACGCAACCGTTCCGAAAAACACGAATCTTTTTTGGGACGGCTCATTGCTTTTTTTCTTTGAATACCGTACAATGTACGGTATGAACTCACAAATGGAAAAAATTATTGTTGTCGACTTCGGCGGTCAATACTGTCAGCTCATTGCCCGCCGGGTGAGAGACTTAAACGTATATTCGGAAATCGTCGGCTATAAACATGCTTTGGAAAAAATAAAAACGGAAAACCCGATCGGCATTATTTTCACCGGCGGACCAAATAGCGTTTATGAAAAAGGCGCTCCCCTCCCCGACCCTGAGATTTTCAGCCTTGGCATTCCGATTTTAGGCATTTGTTACGGAATGCAAGCGATCGCACAAACTCTCGGCGGTACGGTCGCCCGTTCGGACAAAAATGAATTCGGCAAAACTGAAACCAATCTTTCCGTTACCGATAATCCGCTTTTTAATAACCTCCCGTCAACTGTGATAACTTGGATGAGCCATGTTGACTGCGTGCAAAAAATCCCGGATGGCTTTACCGCCATTGCGTCAACAGCAAATACAAAACACGTCGCCATCTACGATGCAAATCGAAAAATTGCAGGAGTTCAATTCCACCTTGAAGTCGAACCCACCGAACATGGCTCCGACATGCTCAAAAATTTTTTATTCGGAATTTGCGACTCAAAAGGCACGTGGCACATAAAAAATTTTTTGGACGAACAAATCCAAAAACTGAAAACGCACATTGGCAGCGGAAAAGTTCTCCTTGCACTTTCCGGCGGCGTCGACTCGTCCGTACTCGCCGCCCTCTTGGATCGTGCAATCGGTAAAAACCTCACTTGCATTTTTGTGGACACCGGCTTAATGCGGAAAAATGAAGGCGATGAAGTTGAAGATGCTTTCAAAAATGCTTCGATGAATTTTGTACGAGTTAATGCGGCAAACCGTTATTTGCAAAAATTAAAAGACGTCGCCGACCCTGAAAAAAAGCGCAAAATCATCGGTGAAGAATTTATCCGCATTTTCGAAGAAGAAGCAAAAAAAATCGGCTCTGTTGACTTTTTAGCACAAGGTACTATTTACGCCGATGTCGTTGAAAGCGGTGCCGCCGGTTCAGCCGTTATCAAAAGCCATCACAACGTCGGTGGACTTCCCAAAAACATCCAATTCAAATCACTCGTTGAACCGCTCCGCGATTTATTCAAAGATGAAGTTCGCCGCCTCGGAAAAGAACTGGGCTTGCCGGAAAAAATCGTCAACCGCCAACCTTTCCCCGGTCCCGGACTTGCAATCCGCATCATGGGTGACATCACACCGGAAAAAATTGCCATACTTCGGGAAGCCGACTTTATTTTCCGCGAAGAACTCGAAAAAGCAAAAATCGCCGCGAGCCAATATTTTGCGGTTCTCAGCAACAACCGCACCGTCGGCGTTATGGGCGATTTCCGTACCTACGATTATACCCTCGCCTTGCGGGCAGTCAAAACGAATGACTTTATGACGGCGAGCATCGTCCGAATCCCCTTTGACGTGTTGGAAACCGTGTCGACCCGCATCATTAACGAAGTAAAAGGTATCAACCGCGTCGTGTACGACATCACATCAAAACCGCCCGCCACGATTGAATGGGAATAGCAGAAGCAAATATGTTACTGTTACAAAGGGCTTAAAAATACAGGAGTTGAGCGGTTTTGATGTAGTAAAATTCTCTAAATGATACTGTTTTGATACTAAAAATGAGAAAAAGCAGGTTCAAAAGGGAGTTGTTGAATTGATGACTTCTAATAATATAGGATTATTAGAGTAAAAACTTAAATTTTCAAATTATTGATGAATGATTGGATGGAAATTATGGGAATAAAAATGAAAATTCATAATATAAAAAATATAAGCGATTTTCAGTTTGAGATACCAACTGAAAAAGGATTATATGCACTTACTGGTGAAAATGCATCAGGAAAAAGTACAATTATTTCATGTGCTGCCTCCGCTTTTTATGTACCATCTTTTGATGATTATTTTGGAACCCCTAAAGAGGGGGCGTATATTGAATTTGAATTTGACGAAAAAAAACGAACAGTATGTGAGAAAAATGGAAGATGGAAGAAACCAAGTGAATTTCTTGGAATAACGGGCTTTTACGAAGGAAGTATCGTTTTTGGAAATAGATTTAAAGACATAGAGTACAATTTGTTATCTAAACTATCTACAGTAAGTAAAGATGGATTAATTGCTGCGTCTTCGTTTGTTAAAGAAAATTTAGGTATCATATTACATGATGACAAAGAATATTATAGCAGACTTTATGTTTTAGCGGATTATGAAGCAAAAAAAATGAGGTTAAAAAGAAAAACATATTATTATGAGAATAAAGGAACAACCATAAGTCAATTGAATATGTCGACAGGTGAAAACTTGTTGTTAACTATTTTAGATTCTATAGAGAGACGTATCAAAAAAGGTAATTATGGTCAAAATCCAGCATTTATGTTTTTGGATGAGATTGAACTGGCATTACATTCTTCAGCATTGAGACGTTTGGTTTTTTTTCTAAGTGAAATAGCGGAAAAAAATAATACTGTAGTTTTATTTTCTACACATTCAATAGAATTGATTAGGAGTATAGTTCCTCAACATATATTTTATTTACAAAATTACGTAGATGGAACACTTGAAATTATTAATCCTTGTTATCCCGTTTATGCAACTAGAAATCTTGAATCGTCAAATTATGGTCATGATTTTATTATTATGGTAGAGGATGATTTAGCTAAAGAAATTGTTGAAAAGATTCTTAGAAAAGAAAGACTACTTGCAAATAAACGAATTCTTGTTATATCTGTGGGCGGTTGGACTCAAGTGATTCGTTTTGCTTATGATTCCATCAGATCCAATTTAGCTTTGAGCACTACTAAAATATTAATTATTCTAGATAGAGATATTAAAGATAGTGTGAATGGCTTTATGAAAAAAGAAAACATAGGTTTTTCTAATAAGCCTAATTTTTTACCTATTAAAAGTTTGGAAAAATATTTGTTGGAAAAACTGGTTATAAATGTTGATCAGATTATTTTTAGAGAATTAAATGATTACGTATTTCGGGGGAAGTCATTAGATGATATCATTAAAGGATATAAAAAAGAACAAGAACATAAAAAGGAAAAAGATAAAAATGGGAAGATGTTATATTCTGTCTTAGAACACGAATTATTCCAAATCCGTAAAGACACGAAAGATTTGGTTGAAATTATAATTAATTATATCTTTTCGTCTGATAATCATGAAATTGAAGAATTGGTAGAATTTCTTAAAAGAGAAATAGAGTTAACGAATTAATCATTGTTTTGGTTTCACTGAAATTTAAATCGAGATTAGAAAAATACTGATAAGTACAAAGCACATGACTTTAAGACCTAAAAATCTTTCAGCTATGTGCTTTTTCTGTGCTTATTTTATATCCAGTGGAACTTTGGCATTTATTCCGCTTTTATAGAATTTCACATTGCTTTCTTCAAAAGGAACATAATCTTTTTTCAGGCTGTCAGGGTAGTTTGCCTTCCAATCCTGT
>ERZ1673752.1431-NODE-1431-length-33280-cov-7.403281_pt1 | contig 33280 bp, 33 predicted proteins | sample MGYA00580195_ERZ1673752 | MGnify/ENA primary metagenome ERZ1673752 (study PRJEB41218, sample SAMN15661744) | gut metagenome | host: Homo sapiens | place: Canada: London | collected 2015-08-20/2019-03-30 | study: EMG produced TPA metagenomics assembly of...
GGTCATTCTCACTCAGACCCTTTTCGCTCTTGAAAATGTCGTTGTTCAGCTTAACAAGGCTTGCAGTAATTTCCTGTTCTCTGCGTTCCTTTAGTTTTTCAATTTCGTCCTGAGGGAGCGATAATTGTTTGACCTTTTCGATAAATGCAGAGAAGTGTTCTTTTTTCAAAAAAGAAAGATCGGTATATTCATCAACCTTTTGACCAACGCCAAAATTGCTCTTGGCAACGTAGTAAACGCCGATCAAATGTTTTAGCTTCCCGCTAGCATCCTTGTAGCCCGTAACGCCAATGGCGATAACATCCGTATAACTTGTGTAGTGCAGAACCGCATTAGAATAATGAACTGCACCGTTCACCGCATAAGAGTTGATATTTGTATAATCAGGTTGGTTCTTTGCGTTTCTGTTTGCAACATTTCCTTCAGCATCCAGCTTTACAAGTTTATCTTTGTATCCTTTGTATTCAATCAAAATCGGATAGTATTTCCCATCATTGGCTTGTAGGAGTAGCTTTGCATCAGGGCGATTGCCGCCCTTGCCGCCGTTCTTGGAAAAATAATCATTTAGGGCTTGATCGATTTCCGTGTTCAAGGACTCCTGCTCCAATTTATAATCCACTTTATATGATTTGAGCCAGCCATTCACCAAGTCGGCAATATTCGGTTCAACGGATTGTACTGTGTTTTTAGCCATTTTTATTTCTCCTCATCCGTAAATTCTAAAATATCGTCAACCCCACAACCAAGAGTTTTGCAAATCTTCTCAATACTATCGAGAGAAATATAATTGTCACGCTTGATACGGGTAATGATATTGGCACTAAAACCCGCTTTCTCCATCAGCTCGGCATTCGTCATACCCTTGTCGATCAGCAAGTGAAATAACTTTTTGTATGTTACAGCCATAGCGAGTCCCTCCTTACATTAAGAATTATCATATCACGAAAGCGTGAGGAAATCAACAAAATGATACATTAGCAGTTGTTGAATGCTTCACATATATGCTATAATAAAACCACCCATTGGGTAACTTATAAATGATATTCTGCGTTATTGACGTACTTTCAGTATGTATACTGCGTTTGCGAATAGAAAGAAGGAAGATTATGAGCATTTATCCTTGGATAGAGAAAATTGATTTTCAGAAATTTGCAATGCCGCTTGTTGTTAAAAGAGATAATGAATATTACCCTGGAATAGTCGAAAAACTTGCTGACCTTGTTTTTGAATTAGAAAGATGCGGAGCTTCCGATAAAATTGTCCTTGCCGTTAAAGAATACCGTAAAAAGATTATTTCATCTATCATTCTGTACTATCAGGGAGATCTGGTTGATGCACAACTTATCGTGAACGAAATGCTTGATGAGTTTAATGATGCAGCTCCGGCAATTACGGATATTAACAGTAGTATTGCGTTCCCTGGCGGGGGACCAGATTATTCTGAGGTACAGTTTTTCCGAGCAAGATTGTCTGAGAATGTTGTTGAGTTCTCGTCAGAAGATATGCTGCATATTCCTTTCAACAAGCGTCACATTGTCAAAAGTGAACGATTTAGTATACCGGGATTGCCTTGTTTGTATTTGGGCAATTCATCTTACGCTTGTTGGGTGGAGATGGGATGTCCAGCGGATCATCGTTTCAATGTCGCACCTATTCTTTTGGATAATACCCAAAAAGTATTAAACTTGACTGTTTCGATAAGCGCCTTATATGCATTTAACGAAAGTGAAAATACTTTGAGTGAGTCAGAAAATGAGAATTATGTTATTAGTCTCTTGAAACTTTTTGTACTGACTCTTTGTACTTCGTATAAAGTTGAGGAAACAAATCGTAATTTTAAGTCTGAGTACATCTTGCCACAGATGCTTATGCTTGCCTGCAAGAGAAGAAAACTGGATGGTATAACCTATTACTCAAAACAAATACCAAGTGAATTGCTCGCCTGCAATGTTGGTGTAAATTTAGTTTTGTTTGCAAAATATAATGGAGAAGAAAGTCTCTCTGAGATATGCCAACACTTAGAAGTAGGCACATCATTCAATTTTGCCTTGTTCAAACAATTACTGCCTTGCCAACTCTATAAAACATATGAGCTTAGAGCTTTATCGACTCCTTACATAAACAATGTAGGAACGAAAAACCACTTCTTCCCGTACACCGAAACGCAGTTCTTTGAATTTGATAAGTACTTGTTTGCCAATTGGCACCGTGATTGGACGATTCCTACTCTCTAAAATAAGTGTAGAATTAAAGCGGGACTTGCACCCCATTGGAGCGCAAGTCCCGCTTGCAATATTCGGTTATTCTTCCATGACCTCTAACATCACTCGTGCGCCCAGCTTAAAGCTGTTCTGGAAGATTAGACAATCCGTGATGGTTTGATATTCTTGCACACAGTCTGCGTACTTCTCGAATAAATCTTTCTGTTCGTCTGTCATGGTTGCTTGGAGTTTTTCTTCATTCCTGCAAATCAGCTCCAACAGTTTCTTGTATTCTTTGCAAGAGGATGTGTCATACTCGGTTGGCTCGATGTTGCCGTACCAAAATTCTTCAAGGATTCTCATACGGCATCCTCCTCGTAGATCATTTCACGAAGGACGATTTCCTCAGCTCGGTTGCGGATGCTGTTCATAGCTCTAACCCATGTCATCTGATTGTGCTGCTTCATGCCCTCTGTCACGCCCTCAGATGCCTTCATCTGCTCGATGATAAGTTCAAGGCGGCTCTGTGCCTGCTCGTTCAAATCAGCCAGATAAGTCCACACTTCACCGCTAAGACACAGATCATTGAAGCGGATGGGGTTGTGCTCCTTGATATAATCTCTGTGCATACGCCCCCAACGACCAATAGGTCTGGTTTCCTTCGGTAAGCGAATATCGGGAATATAGTAATCACCGCAACGAATATAGTTCAGTTCCTGCATCATATGTACCTCCAATAAGATTCAAACATTCTGTTAAAGATAGAAAAAGGCGATACCTGGTTATGAAAACCAAGTATCGCCAATTTTTCTTGTCGCACTCCTGTACGGCAGCTACCCTATGTCAGTAATGTTCTCGTACTGTCTTATTGGAAACTACCCTTGGCGCGCCCTTTTCCGTGATTTTTTATACGACCTGGAACAGGAAAAACTTGAGATAGTTCGTCTCCTCCACGCCCCAGAGGATGGGGTGGTCGGCGCACTGCTGGCGCGCTTCGATCTGGCGCAGCTGGACGCCCGCGTCGTGCGCGGCGCTGTGGAGCATTTTGACGAACAGCTCCTCCGTCGCAAAATGGCTGCACGAGCAGGTCGCGAGGTAGCCGCCGCGCGGCAGGAGCTTCATCGCGCGGTAGTTGATCTCCTTATAGCCCGCCATCGCCCGCTGCGTCGTCCTTCGGCTCTTGGTGAAGGCGGGCGGGTCGAGGATGATGAAGTCGTACTTCACCGGCTGCTGCGCGAGCGCCGGGAGGAGGTCAAACACGTTCGCCGCCACGCACTCCATCACATCGCCGAGCCCGTTGCGCTCGGCGTTGCGGCGTGCGCACTCCACGGCGAACTCCGATACGTCCACCGCCGTCACATGCTTTGCCCCACCGCGCGCGGCGTTGAGCGCGAACGAACCCGTGTGCGTGAAGCAGTCGAGCACCGTCCGCCCGCGCGCGAGCTTCGCCACGGCGAGCCGGTTATACTTCTGGTCGAGGAAAAAGCCCGTTTTCTGCCCGTTTTCAAAGTCCACGGTATAGCGGATGCCGTTTTCCGTGATGTCCGTCTCATGGAAGTCGGGGACGGGCTCACCCGGCAGGGGATACCATCCCTTCCCCTGCTCCATGCCCTCCTTTTCGCGCAGGGCGACGTCGTTGCGCTCATAGACGCCCGCGATCTCCTGCCCGTCGGCGCGCAGTGTCTCGACGAGCAGCCCGAAAATCATCGGCTTGATGCGATCCATGCCGAGACTCAGCACCTGCGCCACGAGGACATTTTCAAACCGGTCGACCGTGAGCCCGGGGAAGTGGTCCGCCTCGCCGAAGATAATCCGGCAGCAGCGGCTGTCCTCCTCGCCCATTACGGTCTTGCGGTAGTCCCATGCGTACTGCACGCGCCGCTCCCAGAACGCGCGGTCAAAGCGGTCGTTCGCGTTGCGCGAGAGGAGCCGCACGCGGATCATGGAGCGGCTGTTATAAAAGCCCGTGCCGAGGTAGCTCCCCTTCCGGCTGAGCACGTCCACAAGCGCGCCGTCCTCGGTGCCCTCCGGCACCTGCGTCACCTCCCCGGCGTAGACCCACGGGTGGCCGTCCACGAGGGCGCGCTCGCCCTTGGGCGTGATGGTGAGAGCCGGGTAGGGTCTCTGCGTTTTCATCTCCGTCGCCTGCCTTTCTGCCGCAGCATCCAGCTGCTCAAATTTCCTGCGCGTCGCCGTCGGCGCGGCACTCTGCCGCCTCGGCGCGGTAGGATGCCGCCGACGCACGGATCTCCTCGATGGCCTCGTCCGTGAGCGTGCCGCGGATCTTCGCGGGGCTGCCGAAGGCGAGACTCCCGTCGGGGATGACCATGTTCTGCGTCACGAGCGCGCCCGCGCCGATCAGGCAGTGGCGGCCGATCTTCGCACCGTTGAGGACGATCGCGCCCATGCCGATGAGCGTCTCGTCGCCCACCGTGCAGCCGTGGAGAATTGCGCCATGGCCGACGGTAACGTCCCGCCCCAGCACGACCGGCAGGTCATACTCCACATGCACGACGCAGTTTTCCTGAATGTTGCTGCCGGGGCCGATCGTGATCGGCGCGCGGTCGCCGCGCAGCACCGCGCCGTAAAAGATGCTCGCACCCTCCTCGATGCGCACGTCGCCGCGCACCGTCGCGTTGAACGCCACGAAGGCGTCCGGATGTACCGTCGGTTTTTTCATGTGCCGCACCTCACTTAAACAGCCATCTGCACAGTAGAATCACGACGCACGCGCCGCCCACGCCGATCAGGATCGCGCCGATCGAGTTGCGCGCGGCGATGCCGATCGCCCCGGCGAGGAAATTGCCCACCGCCGAGCCGGCCACGCCCAGAATGAGATAGCGCAGCAGTCCCTTCTTCCCGCCCATCAGGCGGCTGGCGATCCAGCCGATGAGCGCGCCCACCAGAATGGAATAAATCATACCGTTTGTTTCTCCTTTTGTTCTGTTTGATCCAAAATATGTATATTCAGGTGATTATACGGCATCTCCACGCCATGCTCGTCGAAGGCTGCCTTCAGCCCCTCCGTCAGGCCGTAGTAGACGTCCGTGTAGTCCTCACTTCTGCACCAGACGCGTACGATATAGCTGATGCTGCTCTCGCCGTAGCTGTCGACGTATACGATCGGCGCGGGATCGGGGAGCACGCCCGGCACGCGCGCCGCCGCGTCGAGGCAGGCCGCGCGCACGTCGCTCACCGCCGCGTCATACGACGCGCCCACGCGGATCTCCGCGCGTCGGCGGCCGAGGGCGGTGTAGTTCGTGATCTTCCCCGAGGAGAGGACGCTGTTGGGCGTCATGAGCCACAGGCCGTCCGGCGTCTCGAGCTTCGTGAATGTCAGGCTGATCTCCTTGACCGTGCCGAGCCCGTCGGCCGTCTCCACGAGGTCGCCCAGCTGGAAGGGCTTCGTCACGAGGATGACGAGCCCGCCCGCGATGTTGCTGAGCACCGACTGCACCGCGAGCGACACGGCCAGCGAAACCACTGACAACAGTGCCACCAGCGACGTGACGGGAATGCCCAGCTGGTCGGCCACGATCAGCACGATGATGACCCACAGCACGAGCCGCACCGCGCCGAGCGCGTATTTGCGGAGCGTCGCGTCAAGGCGCGTCTTATCCAGCATCCGCCGCAGGAGCGAGAGAATCAGCCGCATCGCGATGACGCAGATGCAGAACGTCACCACCGCGCCGAGCAGCGCCGAGAGCGTGAAGCTCCCGAGATTCAGCGCGCTCAGATCCACTTTTTCGTTCAGAATATCCGACATTTATTTCTCCTTTTGCTTTCCCGCGCCGCTCTGCGTGCGCAGCCGCAGCTCCTCCACGAGCTTTCCCGCCGCGTGCAGCGCGTCCTCCGACGGCTGGAGATGGAGCTTCAGCGTCGGCTCCTCGCTCGCCGTGAGCAGCAGGCGGTTTCTGTACCCCGTCATGGAGCACACGCCCATCAGCGCCGCCACGTCCACCGCCCCGGTGAAGCGGAAGAGAATCTGCCGCCCCTTCTGCGTGATCTCGCAGATGCCGCAGGACGCGGCCGCCGCACGCAGCAGCGCCACGTCAAGCAGCGCCGTCACACTCTTCGGCACGTCGCCGTACCGGTCGAGCAGCTCGTCCGTCAGGTCGGAGGCGTCCTCCGCCGTTGTGAGCGCCGCGATGCGCCGGTAGAGATCCATCCGCTCCTGCGTGGAGGGGACGTATTTTTCCGGGATGTTGGCCGATACGGTCAGATCCGCCGAGCAGTCCGTCTTGGGCGCGGGCGTCTGGCCCTGCTGCTCGAGCACGGCGTCCGCCAGCAGGCGCAGGTACATATCATAGCCCACGCTCATCATATAGCCCGACTGCTCCGGGCCGAGGAGGTTCCCCGCGCCGCGGATCTCGAGGTCGCGCATCGCGATGCGGAAGCCAGACCCGAACTCCACGAACTCGCGGATGGCCGTCAGGCGCTTGGAGGCCACCTCCGTCAGCACCTTCCCCGCGCGGTAGGTCAGGTACGCGCTCGCGCGGCGCGCACTGCGCCCGACGCGCCCGCGGATCTGGTGCAGCTGGGCAAGCCCCAGCCGGTCGGCGTCCTCGATGATGAGGGTGTTCACGTTCGGAATGTCGATGCCCGTCTCGATGATCGTCGTGCAGACGAGCACCTGCACGTCGCCGTCGGCCATCTGCTGCATGACGCTGCTGAGCTGGCGCTCGGACATCTTGCCGTGCGCGATGCCGACGGTTACCTCCTCGCCGAGGAGCTGGCCGATCCGCCCGCCGACGGACTCGATGTCCTCGACGCGGTTGTGCAGGTAATAGACCTGTCCGCCGCGGGCAATCTCGCGGCGCATCGCGTCGGCCAGCACGCCCCAGTCGTGCTCGAGCACATAGGTCTGCACGGGCTGGCGGTCCTGCGGCGGCTGTTCGATGCCCGACATGTCGCGCACACCGGAAAGCGCCATATTCAGCGTCCGCGGGATAGGCGTTGCCGAGAGCGTGAGCGTATCGACCTGCCGCACGCGCTCGCGCAGCTGCTCCTTGGCCTCCACGCCGAAGCGCTGCTCCTCGTCGATCACGAGCAGGCCCAGATCCTTGAAGCGGACGTTCTTCTGCAGGAGCTTGTGCGTGCCGATCAGGAGGTCGACCTTGCCCTGCGCCGTCCGCTCGAGAATGTCCTTCGCCTGCTTGCCGGTGCGGAAGCGGCTGAGCACCTCCACATTCACGGGAAACGCGCGGAAGCGGCTCATGGCCGTGGCATAGTGCTGCTGGGCGAGCACCGTCGTCGGCGCGAGGATGGCCGCCTGCTTGCCGTCTAAGATGCACTTCATCACCGCGCGCAGCGCCACCTCGGTCTTGCCGTAGCCGACGTCGCCGCAGAGCAGGCGGTCCATCGGCACAGGCTTTTCCATGTCGCGCTTGATCTCGTCGATCGCGCGGAGCTGGTCGTCCGTCTCCTGATAGGGAAACGCGTCCTCGAACTCGCGCTGCCACGGGGAGTCCGGCGAAAACGCGAAGCCGCCGAGCCGCTGGCGCTCGGCATAGAGGCGGATGAGTCCCTCGGCCAGATCCTTCGCCGCGGCGCGCGCCTTGTGCTTGGCCTTGGCCCAGTCGGTGCCGCCGAGCTTGTTGAGCTTGGCGTGCTCATTGTCCTCCCCGGCGCCGATATACTTGCTCACCAGATCGAGCCGCGTCGCCGGGACGTACAGGCAGTCGCTCCCGGCGTAGGCGATCTTGATATAGTCCTTCTCCACTCCGTCGACGGGGATGCGCAGCATGGCCACGAATCGGCCGATGCCGTGCTGCTCATGGACGACGAGGTCGCCCGGCGTAAGATCCGCCCACGACTGGAGCTTGCTGCCGCCGGTGGTCCTGACGCGGCGGGGCTTTTTCTCCCTGCCGGCGACCTTCGCTGTGAGCTGCCCCTCCGTCAGGACGGACAGACGCAGCTCCGGGTACTCACACCCCGCCGAGAGTGCCCCGACGGAGATCTGCACGGCGTCCTCCCCCGGATCGTGCGCGCCCGCGAGGTCGAGCGCCGCCGGGATCTTCCGCTCCTGCAGCAGGCGCAGGAGGTTGCGCGCACGCACCTCGCCGCCGCAGAGCACCAGCACGCGGTACCCGCCCGTCAGATAGTGGACAAGATCCGTTGCCGCCGTGTCGAGACTGCCGCCGTAGGCCGAGAGCTGCTTGGCCGTGATCTGCAGCAGCGCCCGCGGCGCGAGCAGATACCGGCTCGTCGGCAGGCTCTCCATCTGACAGAGGGCGAAGGCGCCGAGCTTCGCCGTCAGCTCGCCCTCGCTCAGCGCCAGCTCCGCGAGCTCGCCCGCGAGCCAGCCGTTTTCGAACGCGGTGGAGGCGTCCTCCTTCAGCTGCCACAAAAAGCCCTTCAGGCTCTCGGCGATGCGGCCGGACTCCCCCGCGACCACAATCGTCTGCGGCGCGAGATAGTCCGCCGCCGTAATTTTTTGCGGATAGACCGCCGCGAGCACGCGGTCGCTCCCGGACGGCACAATGTGCCGGCGCAGGCTCTCGGCGTCGCCGCGGAGCGTCTTCACGAGCGCGTCCGCGCCGCCCTTTTTCTCGAGCTTCGCGGCGATGCGCTCGAGCTTTTCCGCCGCGCCCGCGTCGCCGAGGGCGGGCAGCACCTCCGCCGCGGGCAGCAGGAGCGCCCGCTCAAGGTTGCGGCTGCGCCGCTGGGTGTCCAGCTCGAACTCACCGAGCGAGTCGATCTCGTCGTCGAAGAATTCGCAGCGCACGGGCTTCTCCATCCCCGGCGAGAACACATCGAGGATGCCGCCGCGCATGGCGAACTGGCCGGGACCTTCCACCCGGTCGCAGCGGGCATAGCCCGCGTCCGTCAGCTGCCCGGCGAGCGCCGGCGCGTCGTACCGGCCGCCCACCTCGAGCGTCAGTGCGGCGCGCTCAAGCACCTGCGGCGGGATACAGCGCTGCGCGAGCGCCTCGGCCGTCGTCACGACGACGGGCGCGCCGCTTGCGCAGCGGTGCAGCGCTTCCAGCCGGCGGCACTCCCACTGGCGGCTCACCGCCGCCACGGGGCGCAGCTGCCACTCGCGGCCCGGCAGAACCACCGGCTCCTCCCCCGTGAGACAGGCCAGGTCCGCCGCCTGCCGCTGCACCTCGCGCTCGTCGCTGCAGAGCATGAGCAGTGGGCGGCCGCTGCGCAGGCGGAGCGCCGCCGCGAGCTGCGCGCGGTGGACGGGCGAAAGCCCCGTCACCGTCACGGGCGTCTCCCCGGTTTCGATATGGTTCCAGATTTCCTGCAGCTCCGGCATCTGCCAGAGCGCGCGCATCAGCCCCTCCACGGGCGCCCCTCCTCTCCACGCAGGCCGGGCACAGCGCCCGCCGGTGGGGGCTGTGCCTGCCTGTTATTTTCAGTCTATGCGATTTGCTCCGCGTTGCTTCATGTGCGGTTGAAGCGGTTCATCGCCCGGTCAACGCCCTGTGAGATGAGCACCGGGACGGCCGTGACGGCGCGGTCGAGTGCGTCGGTCAGCACCTTCTGATCCTCGCCCATGGGCTTCCCGATCACCCAGTCGACGACCTCGAAGCCCGCCTGCTTCGGCGAGCCGACGCCCACCTTGATGCGGGGGAACTTGTCGCTGCCGAGGTGCTGGATGATATTCTTCAGGCCGTTGTGGCCGCCCGCCGAGCCGCCCGGGCGGATGCGGAGCCTGCCCGCCGGGAGGTCGATGTCGTCTGAGATGACGAGCACATGCTCGGGCGGGATCTTATAAAACCGCGCCGCCTCGCCCACGGACTCGCCCGATAGGTTCATATACGTCTGCGGCTTCATGACGAGCACCTTCTGCCCGCCGACCTCCCACGTCGCCGTCCATGCCTTGAAGCGGAGCTTGCTGAACCTGAAGTTCTCCTCCTGCGCGAGCTTATCCACCGCGAGAAAGCCCATGTTGTGCCGCGTACTCTCATACTGGGTACCGGGATTGCCCAGTCCCACCACCAGCCAGCTGATCCCGCCGCTGCGTCCGAAAAGCATAGTGTATCCTCCAAATATCAAAAGAAAGCATATGGGACCGCCCGAACGGGCAGTCCCATACAGTGTATCACAGAATCTCTCAGTTGAACAGCTTCGCGATGGAAATTTCCTGATAAATGCGCTCGATGGCCTCGGCGAACATGGGGGCGACGGACAGATACTTGATCTTCTCGCAGCCCGCGCCCATCTCGACGGGGATCGTGTTGAGCAGCGCCAGCTCCTTGATGTAGCTGTCGGTGACGCGCTCGAGCGCCGGGCCGGACAGGACGCCGTGGCTGGCGCAGGCATAGACGTTCTTCGCGCCGCCAACCTCGACGATCGCCTTGGCGGCGTTGCAGAGGGAACCGGCGGTATCGACCATGTCGTCGAAGAGGATGCAGTCCTTGCCCTCGACATCGCCGATGACGTTCATGACCTCGCACTGGTTGGCCTTCTGGCGGCGCTTGTCGACGATGGCCAGACCCATGTGCAGCTTCTGGGCAAACGTGCGTGCGCGGGACACGGAGCCGACGTCGGGGGAGACGACGACCATCTCCTCGGCGCGCTCGCCGAACTTCTTGGCATAGTAGTCGACGAAGACGGGGTTGCCGAGCAGGTTGTCCACAGGGATATCAAAGAAGCCCTGAATCTGCGCCGCGTGCAGGTCCATCGTCAGGACGCGGTCGGCGCCGGCGGCGGTCAGCATGTTCGCGACAAGCTTGGCGGAGATGGGGTCGCGGCCCTTGGCCTTGCGGTCCTGCCGGGCATAGCCGAAGTAGGGGATGACCGCCGTGACGCGGCCCGCGGAGGCGCGCTTGCAGGCATCGATCATGATGAGCAGCTCCATGAGGCTGTCATTGACCGGCTTGCAGGTGGAGTTGATGAGGAACACGTCGCTGCCGCGGACGGTCTCGTACAGAGAGACGGACGCCTCGCCGTCGGCGAACGACTTGACCTCGGCCTCGCCGAGCTTGGTGCCGAGGATCTTGCAGATCTCGGTTGCAAGCGCCGGATTGGCGTTGCCAGTGAACAGTTTGATATCCTTGCCATGAGAAAACATTTTTTGCACACTCACTTTCTATCTGATTTAAAAACTTCTCTCGTGGTTTTTAACGGTGTTGGTGTCCGGGGTGTTTACTTCTTCCCCCAGCTTTTGCGCAGGCGCGCGGCCCAGCCCTCCTTATTCGTCTGGCGCGTGCGCGCGATGGCGAGCGCCCCGGCCGGCACATCGTCCGTGACGGTGGAGCCGGCCGCCGTGTAGCAGGCGTCGCCCAGCGTGACGGGCGCGATGAGGTTCGTGTTGCAGCCGATAAACACATCGTCGCCGATGGTGCAGCGGAACTTCTTGTGGCCGTCGTAATTCGTCGTGACCGTACCGCAGCCGAAGTTCACCCGCTCGCCGACGTCGCTGTCGCCGACATAGGTGAGGTGGCTGATCTTCGTACCGTCGCCGATGGAGGAGTTCTTCATCTCGACGAAATCGCCCACACGGCAGTGGTCGCCGATGGAGCAGTGCGGCCGGACATAGGCAAACGGACCGACGGTCGTGTGGCTGCCGACGGTGCTGTCATTGAGCTGGGAGGCGTTGATGGTCGTCTCCTCCCCGACGGTGCAGTCCGTCAACATGGCGTTCGGGCCGATCTCGCAGCCCGCGCCGATGTGCGTCCGCCCGCGCAGGATCGTCCCCGGCAGGATCGTCACGCCCGGCGCGACGGTGCAGCGCGGGTCGACATAGGTATTCTGCGGGTCGATCACAGTGACGCCACTGTGCGCAAGGCGGCGCATGAGCAGCTCGCGGCAGCGCGGCATGGCCGCCTGCAGCTCACCCGCGTCCGCGACCGGCAGAAACGCCGGGGCCGCGCTCGGCGACTGCCACAGCGGCAGGATGCCGGAGGCCTCGGCCGGGCAGTCGGCAAGCGTCCTTCCCTCGCCGAGACGGGCGCGCAGCTCGCCTGCGTCCGCGGCATAGACCGCGCGGGACGGCTCGCCCGCCGCGGGCACCACCGCGCCCGGCACGGCGATCACGCCGCCCTGCACCTGCGCCAGCGCCTCTTCGGCGGAGTCCACGCATGTCAGGTCGAAGCCCTCCGCGGCGGCGAGCACTTCCTCCCGCGCGTCCGCGTCACAGACAGCAAAAAACCGCTGTGCGCCGCAGGCCCGAAGCTCCTGACACACCCAGGTCAGCACCGGGCAGAACAGAACAGGCTGCAGCATCAGCGGTTTCTCGGAGGGGGCTCCCTCCGTTTTCAAATCAAACAGTACAACGCTATAATCCATGGGAATCATCCCCCTTTCCCTATCCTGTTCTCTATTATAGCAAGGACTTCAGGAAAATCCAGTATTTTCGCAGAAATTTCCGGCAATAATTTTTGGAAGCCCTGTTTTTTGTTGGGAATTCCAGATTTTTTCCATTTTCACCGCTCCGGCGTTGGAGAGAACGTCATTTCGTCGAACAAACTCGGCGCATTTTTTTGTATTTTCAGGAAAAAATCAACTATTTAAAGATTTAGCAGTTGAATTTCTCCCCGATTTGCATTACAATAGGCAAGTCATTCAGGGTGGGAGGAAAGAAGGTGCAGCAAAATGGTCCATATCGTACTCGTAGAACCGGAAATTCCGCAGAATTGCGGGAATATCGCGCGCACCTGTGCCGCAACCGGCAGCGACCTCCACCTCATCCGCCCGCTCGGCTTCGATATTTCCGACCGCGCCGTCAAGCGCGCGGGGCTGGATTACTGGCACCTCGTCACCGTGCGCGACTATGAAAATCTGCCCGCGTTCTTCGCGCAGCACCCGGAAGCGGAGCAGAACCTCTGGCTCGCCACCACCAAGGCCCCGCAGGACTACTGTCAGGCCGACCTGACGGGTGACTGCTGGCTCTTCTTCGGTAAGGAGACGGCGGGGCTGCCCGAGGCGTTCCGCCTTGCGCACGCCGACCGCTGCGTCCGCCTGCCCATGCGCGCCGAAGCGCGCAGCCTGAACCTCTCGAACTCCGTCGCCATCCTCACCTATGAGGCCCTGAAGCAGCAGGGCTTCCCCGGCCTGACCGGAACGGGCGAGATGGCGCGGCTGTAAGCAGGTCATTTCCGTGTATAGCAGCATCGCAATGATTGTATATATTTCATAAGGAGTGTAGCTGTATGAACTATCATAAAAAGACCATCAACGACGTCGACGTTTCCGGCAAGAAGGTTCTCCTGCGCTGCGATTTCAATGTCCCCCAGGACAAGGAGACCGGCGCCATCACCAGCGACAAGCGCATCGTCGCGAGCCTGCCCACCATCCGCGCCCTGCTCTCCCGCGGGGCGGCGGTCATCGCCTGCTCCCACCTCGGAAAGCCCAAGGGACAGCGGAAGGAGAGTCTGAGTCTCGCCCCCGTCGCCGCCCGTCTGAGTGAGCTGCTCGGGCAGGAGGTCATTTTTGCCAAGGACGTTACCGGCGAAGACGCGAAGGCCAAGGCCGCCGCGCTGCAGCCCGGCCAGATCCTGCTGCTGGAGAATCTCCGCTTTGATCCCCGCGAGGAGAAGAACGATCCCACGTTCGCCAAGGAGCTGGCCGACATGGCCGAGGTCTATGTCTCCGACGCGTTCGGCACCGTCCACCGCGCCCACGCCTCCACGGCGGGTGTCGCGGCGTATCTGCCCGCCGTGTCCGGTCTGCTGGTCGCCAAGGAGCTGCAGATCATGGGAGGCGCGCTCGAAAATCCCAAGCGCCCGTTTGTCGCGGTGCTCGGCGGCGCGAAGGTCTCCGACAAGATCGGCGTCATCAACAACCTCCTCGACAAGGCCGACACCATCATCATCGGCGGCGGCATGGCCTATACGTTTGCCAAGGCACAGGGCGGCGAGATCGGCAAGAGCCTGTGCGAGAGCGACAAGCTCGACTATGCGCTCGACATGATCGAAAAGGCGAAGAAAAACGGCGTGAAGCTCCTGCTCCCCACCGACACGCTCGCCGCCACGGAGTTTGCCCCCGACGCCGAGAGCCGCGTCGTCCCCACCGGCGCCATCCCCGCCGACATGGAGGGCATGGACATCGGCCCCGACACGACCGCCGCGTTCTGCGAGGCCGTCAAGGGCGCGGGCACGGTCGTCTGGAACGGGCCGATGGGCGTCTTTGAGTTTGAGAGGTTCGCGCAGGGCACCCGCGCCATGGCGCAGGCACTGGCCGACAGCGGCGCCGTCACGATCGTCGGCGGCGGCGACAGCGCGGCGGCCGTCGAGCAGATGGGCTTTGCCGACAAGATCACCCACATCTCCACCGGCGGCGGCGCGTCTCTGGAGTTCCTCGAGGGCATCGAGCTGCCCGGCGTCGCGTGCCTTCTGGATAAGTAAGGATCCAATCACCCGCGGCCCCCCCGGTCACGGATGTTCAGATTGAAACATAAGAAAGTAGAGGAGAAATCAACATGAATCGCAGATACCGCAAAACCATCATCGCAGGCAACTGGAAGATGAACAAGACGGCTTCCGAGACGAAGAAGTTCGCCGAGGAGCTCAAGGCCATCATGCCCAGAGCCAAGTGGTGCGATGTCGTGGTATGCGTTCCCGCCGTCAACATTCCCACCGCCATCAAGGCCTTCAAGGACGTCCGCGTCTCCGTCGGCGCAGAGAACGTGTTCTATGAGAAGTCCGGTGCCTTCACCGGCGAGGTTTCCGCCGATATGCTGAAGGACCTGGGCGTGAAGTATGTCATCATCGGCCACTCCGAACGCCGCCAGTACTTCGGCGAGACGGACTTCACCGTCAACAAGAAGGTGCTCGCCGCGCTCGAGACGGGCCTGCACCCCATCATCTGCGTGGGCGAGAGCCTGGAGCAGCGCGAGCTGGGCATCACGATGGAGCTCATCGCCCTGCAGATCAAGTCCGCGCTCGCCGGCGTGAGCGCCGACAAGCTGCGCAAGTGTGTCATCGCCTATGAGCCCATCTGGGCCATCGGCACCGGCAAGACCGCCACCGCCGAGCAGGCGGCCGAGGTCTGCACCTTCATCCGCACGACGATCCGCCACCTGTACGGTGCGCGCATCGCCCGCTCCATCACCATCCAGTACGGCGGCTCCATGAAGCCCTCGAACGCCGCGGAGCTGCTCAGCCAGCCCGATATCGACGGCGGCCTCATCGGCGGTGCCGCTCTGAAGGCAGGCGACTTTGTGGAGATCATCAACGCCGCCAATCAGGACTGAGTCCTGTCCGGCAGAAACGAGGGTTGTTATGAACAAAACACCGACGACGCTGATTATTATGGACGGCTTCGGCCTGACAGAGCCCGGCCCAGGCAACGCCGTCTCTCTGGCGCAGACGCCCGTGCTCGATAGGCTCTTTGCCGAGTGCGCCCACACGGAACTCTCGGCCAGCGGTCTGGACGTGGGTCTGCCCGCCGGCCAGATGGGCAACAGCGAGGTGGGGCACACCAACATCGGCGGCGGCCGGGTTGTGTTTCAGGATCTGCCCCGGATCAGCCGCGCCATCGACGACGGCTCGTTCTTTGAAAATCCGGCCTATAACAAGGCGATGGACGACTGCCTTGTGCGCGGAACAAGCCTGCACCTGTGTGGGCTGCTCTCCGACGGCGGCGTCCACTCCCACATCCGGCACCTCTTCGCCCTGCTGCGCATGGCGAAGCAGAAGGGGCTGACGCGGGTCTATATCCACGCCTTTCTCGACGGGCGCGACGTCTCCCCCTCCTCAGGCAAGGACTTTGTCGCCCAGTGCGCCGCGGAGTGCGAGAAGCTCGGCGTCGGCAAAATCGCGACCGTGACCGGCCGCTATTACGCGATGGACCGCGACAAGCGCTGGGAGCGCGTGCAGATGGCCTATGACGCCATGGTCTACGGCGAGGGCATCCAGAACGCTGATCCCGTCGACGCGGTCTCACGCTCCTATGACGCGGGCATCACGGATGAGTTCGTCGAGCCCGTCGTCTGCGACGGCGAGGGCACGATTTCCGACAATGACAGCGTCATCTGCTTCAACTTCCGTCCCGACCGTGCCCGCGAGATTACCCGCGCCATCGTCGACCCCGATTTCGACGGCTTCAAGCGCGAGTTCTTTCCGACTACCTACGTCTGCAGCACGGAGTATGACGCATCCATGCCGAACGTGACCGTCGCGTGGCCGCGCATCGCCGTGAAGAATGGGCTCGGCGAGTATCTGAGCCAGCTCGGCATGACGCAGCTGCGCATCGCCGAGACGGAGAAGTACGCGCATGTCACGTTCTTCTTCAACGGCGGCGTCGAGAAACAGTACCCCGGTGAGGACCGCGTGCTCGTCCCCTCGCCGAAGGTCGCGACCTATGACCTCCAGCCCGAGATGAGCGCGTTCGAGGTCTGCGACAAATGCGTCGAGCGCATCAACTCCGGTGCCTACGACGTCATCATCCTGAACTTCGCCAACTGCGACATGGTCGGCCACACCGGCGTGCTCGAGGCGGCGGTCAAGGCCGTTGAGACGGTGGACACCTGCGTTGGCCGCGTCGTGGATGCCACGCTCGCCGCGGGCGGCATCGCCATGGTCACCGCCGACCACGGCAACGCCGAGGTCATGCGCCAGCCGGACGGCTCCCCTATGACCGCGCACACGACCAACCCCGTCCCCTTTATTCTCTGCGGCGCGGGCAGCGAGCTGCGCCCCGGTCGCCTGGCAGATATCGCCCCCACCATCCTTGATGTGATGGGTCTGGCCTGCCCGCCCGAGATGGACGGCGAGACACTGATCGTAAAATAAATCTTCGCCCCAAAGGACTTCGTCCTTTGGGGCGATTGATTTCGCTGCACTCCGCGCCTTGCCCTGCCATAGGCAGGGCTGCGACACTGCGCACAAAATGCGCGGTTCGGAGCGTGATTCTCACCAAGTGAAATGCCCTCCCCGCCGTATGGCGGGGAGGGCATTTCACTTGTGTGTCAGTCGCTCTCCCGCATGCGGTAGCCCACACCGACCTCGGTGAAGATGTACTGCGGCTGGCCGGGCTTATCCTCAATCTTGCGGCGGATGTTCGCCATGTTCACGCGGAGGATCTGGTTGTCGGTCTTGGCCTTCGGACCCCAGAGCTCGCGGATGATGAAGTCATAGGTCAGCACCTTGCCCGCGTATTTGCCGAGCAGGGCGACGATCTTATACTCGTTGACCGTGAGCTTGGCGTTCTCACCGCGCTTGAGCACCTGGTGCTTGTCATAGTCGATCGTCAGCTCGCCGACGGTGAACTTGCCCGACTGCGCGATCTGCGAATTGGGCAGGGCCGTGCGCGTGTGGCGGATGGCCGTTCGGATGCGGGCGAGGAGCTCCGACGTGCCGAAGGGCTTGACGAGGTAGTCGTCCGCGCCGTAGTCGAGGGCTTCAACCTTGTCGTGCTCGTGCGTGCGGGCGGAGACGACGACCACCGGCAGGTTCGACCACTTGCGCACGGATTTGAGCACCTCCAGCCCGTCCATATCCGGCAGCCCCAGATCCAGAACGATCAGATCCGGACAGTGCGAGGAGATCATGGTCAGCGCCTCCTCGCCGCTGCGGACGATGATGGTGTCATAGCCGTTGGCCGTGAGAATCATGGAGATGAAGTTGCTGATGCTCTGCTCGTCCTCAACGATCAGAACCTTATCCTTGATTTTCATGGGGTTCCTCCTTCATTGGCAGATATACCTGAAACACGGCGCCGCCCTGTTTGCTGCTGCGGGCCGTGATCCATCCCTGATGCGCTCTCACAACCGCCTGACAGGCGGAGAGGCCGATGCCCATGTTGCGGCGCTTGTCCCCCTGCTCCGGTGGGCAGAAATAGCCGTTGAAGATGCGCGCCTGCAGCTCCGGCGGCAGTCCCACGCCGTTATCGGCGACGGTGAAGCATGCCTCGCGGTGGATTCTCTCGAGCGAGATATCGATATGCGTGGTCGTCTCGCCGTGGAGCGCGGCGTTTTCGAGCAGGTTCGTGAGCACCTGCTCGATGAGCAGCGGATCCATCGGCACGAGCAGAAACTCGTCCGGCAGGTGGACGGAGACATCGATCGCCGGCCAGCGGCGGCGGAACTTGGCGACCGCGCCCTCGATGACCTCCTCGGCAGCCTCGGGTGTCTTGGTCACGCAGGCGTTTTCCGCGCCGATGCGCGTGATGGAGAGGAGATTCTCCACGATCCGGATGAGCCACTGCGCCTCCTGATTTGCGCTCTGCAGCAGCTCGTGGCGCTGCGCGGGGGTAATCGTCTCCTCCTGCTCAAGCAGGACGTTCGTCGCACCGACGATGCCGGTCAGCGGTGTGCGGATATCGTGCGACACGGCGCGCAGAAGCCCGGCATAGAGCTTTTCGCGCTCCGCCTCGCGCGAGACGGCATCAAGCTGCTTGGCGCGGCTGGTGAGGATGCCGGTGAGGATGCTGATCGTCATCATGACGAGAAACGTCACCGGAACGCCCGAGAGCGTGAAGCTGATATGCCAGTACGGCTCGGTAAAGATATAGTCCACGCTCAGCACGCCGAGCACCGCGTCGAGCAGGCTGAAGAGAAAGCCGTCTGTGAAAAACGCCGTCAGAAAGACATCGAGCAGGAAAATCATGGCGACGTAGCTCGTAGCCTTGCTCGTGTCGAAGTGACGCAGAATCAGGCAGACAAACACCGACGCGGCATAGAGCAGGAACGAGATGAAAAAATCCTTCGGCGAATAGAGCAGTAGTTCGCGGGACAGGTGCGTCTTTTTCTGCCACCGCTTGGGCCAGGAAAGGCGCATGGCATAGGCTCCTTTCTCGTGTGTTTTTTTAAGTTTATTATAGCATATCTTCGTATAAAGATTTCGTTAAATATGTGTTAAGAGTGGTGCCGCTTTTCGGCAAGGGCAAACAGTGTCCGCCGCGCTTGACAAAGTGGTGCGGGTCTGCTATGCTGGAGATAATCAAATAGAGTGCAATGAGATGTTTGAGTCATGCAGAGCAGCGCAGGAGCCCCCTGCGCTGGTTTTGTGTGGCTTTTTTGCATGAAAGGGAGTGTTTTCTATGTGGGATGCCGTGGTGATCGGCGGCGGCGTGATCGGCTGCGCGGTGGCGCGTGAGCTGAGCCGCTACGCAGGGAAAGTCTGTCTCGTGGAGCGCAATGAGGACGTCTGCACCGGGACGAGCAAGGCCAACTCCGCCATCGTCCACGCAGGCTTCGACGCGATGCCGGGGACGAAGAAGTCGCGCTTCAACGTGGAGGGCAGCCGGATGATGGAAGAGCTCAGCCGCGAGCTGGACTTCTCCTACCGCCGCTGCGGTGCGCTGGTGCTGTGCTTCGAGGAATCCGGCCTGCCGCAGCTGCGTGAGCTGCTGCACCGGGGCGAGGAAAACGGCGTCGAGGGGCTTGAGATTCTCTCGGGCGAGCGGCTGCGCGCGATGGAGCCCGCCGTGTCGGAGGATGTCGTGGCCGCGCTGTGGGCGCCGACGAGCGCGATTGTCTGCCCCTTCGGCCTGACGATCGCGCTGGCGGAGAACGCCGCGGCCAACGGCATCGAATTTCGCTTTGACACGCGCGTGGACGCTATCCGCCGCGAGGGGGATCACTTCGTCCTCTCCACGACGGGCGGCGAGATGGAGACGCGCACCGTCATCAGCGCGGCGGGCGTCTACGGTGACGTACTGCACAACCAGCTTTGCCCCGACGATCCGCGTACGATCGTCCCGCGCAAGGGCGAATACTGCCTGCTCGACCGGCGCGACGGCGCGCTGGTGGGGCGGACGATCTTCCAGCTGCCGGGGAAGCTCGGCAAGGGCGTGCTCGTCTCTCCGACGGTGCACGGGAACCTGCTCATCGGCCCGACCGCGACCGATCAGGAGGATCGCGATGGCACGGACACGACGCAGGCCGGGCTCGACTACGCCGTCTTCACCGCGGAGCGGAGCGTCCCGCACCTGCCGATGCGCGACGTGATCACGAGCTTCGCGGGGCTGCGCGCCCACCTCACCGGCGGCGACGACTTCGTGATCGGCGAGAGCTGCGGCGGCTTTTTCGAGGCGCTCGGCATCGAGTCGCCGGGGCTGTCGTCGGCACCGGCCATCGGCGCGTATCTGGCGCGGGCCGCGGCGGAAAAGCTGGGGCTCGCCGAAAAGGCAGACTTTAACCCCCGGCGGCGCGGCATCCCGCATCTGAAGGAGCTGCCCTTCTCCGAGCGGCAGGCGCTCGCGGCACAGAACCCCGCCTACGGCAACATCATCTGCCGCTGCGAGGGAATCTCCGAGGGCGAAATTGTGGAGGCCATCCACCGCGTGCCGGGCGCGCGGTCGCTCGACGGCGTCAAGCGGCGCGTGCGCGCCGGGATGGGACGCTGTCAGGGCGGCTTCTGCGGGCCGCGCGTGATGGAAATTCTCTCGCGTGAGCTGAGTGTCCCGCAGACGGAGCTGACGAAAGCGGGCGGCGAAAGCCGTCTGCTCGTGGGGAAGACGAAGGAGGTGCAGGCATGAAAGAGGTACAGCTGGCCATCATCGGCGGCGGCCCTGCGGGGCTGGCCGCGGCCGTCGCCGCGCGGCGCGCGGGCGTGGAGGATATCCTGATCCTCGAGCGCGACCGTGAGCTCGGCGGCATCCTGAACCAGTGCATTCACGCGGGCTTCGGCCTGCACACGTTCGGGCAGGAGCTGACCGGCCCGGAATACGCCCACCGCTTCATCGAGCAGGTGCAGGCGCTGGAAATCCCATACTGGCTGAACACGATGGTGCTCGATATCTCGCCCGAGCGTGTTCTGACCGTGACGGGGCGCGAGCGCGGGCTGCAGCAGATCCGCGCGCAGGCGGTCATCCTCGCGATGGGCTGCCGCGAGCGGCCGCGCGGGGCGCTGAACATCCCCGGCTACCGCCCGGCGGGCATCTACTCGGCGGGCGCGGCGCAGCGGCTCGTCAACATGGAAGGGCTGATGCCCGGGCGTGAGGTCGTGATCCTCGGCTCCGGCGACATCGGCCTGATTATGGCGCGGCGCATGACGCTCGAGGGCGCACACGTCCACGCCGTGGCAGAGGTCATGCCGTATTCCGGCGGGCTCAAGCGCAACATCGTGCAGTGTCTGGAGGATTTCAATATTCCCCTGTACCTCTCCACGACCGTGGTGAACATTCTCGGCCGTGAACGCGTCGAGGGCGTCGTGCTCGCGCAAGTGGATGAGAACCGCCGCCCCATTCCGGGGACGGAGCGCACCATCCCGTGCGACACGCTGCTGCTCTCGGTCGGCCTGCTGCCGGAAAACGAGCTCTCGGGCGCGGCGGGCGTCACGCTCGACCGCGTGACGGGCGGCCCGGTCGTCGCGGACGACCTCTCGACGAGCATCTCGGGCGTGTTCGCCTGCGGCAACGTCCTGCACGTCCACGATCTGGTGGACTTTGTGAGTAAAGAGGCCGCGCAGGCCGGTGAGAGCGCCGCGCGGTATCTCGCCGGCGCGGCGCGCGGCGAAACGATCCGGCTCGAGGGGCACAATGGCGTGCGCTACACCGTCCCGCAGCTGCTCGACCCGGTACACATGGCGGACACCGTCACCGTGCGCTTCCGCGTGGCGCAGCCGCGGCAGAATGCGGCGCTCTGCGCCTACGCGGGCGGCAGGCTCCTGCGGCGCGTACCGCGCCGGGTGCTCACGCCCGGTGAGATGGAGCAGTTCGTCCTGCGGCGGGAGGAGATTCCGGCCGGGACGCAGACAATCACCTTTACGGTAGAGGAGGGAGCGCAATGAGTACGCGGAATCTGACGTGTATCGGCTGCCCGATGGGCTGCCAGCTGACGGCGGAGCTCGCGGGCGGCGAGGTCGTGTCCGTGCGCGGAAACACCTGCGCGCGGGGCGAGGCCTATGCCCGCAAGGAGTGCACCCACCCGGCGCGGACGGTGACGGGGACGGTGCGCTGCGAGGGCGGCGTGCTCCCGGTCGTGTCCGTCCGGACGGCGGACGAGGTGCCGAAGGAGAAGGTCTTCGACGTGGCGTGGGCGCTCGGTGCCGTGACGGTGCGCGCACCGCTGCACATCGGCGACGTGGTGCTCGCCGACGCCGCGGGCACGGGTGTCGCCGTCGTCGCGACGAAAGAGGTCGCGGCAAAGTAAAATCATCGGTTCAGGGGCTCGGGAAGGAAACGCGAGAAAGAGGTGCGGCGAATTTTTCGCCGCACCTCTTGTTTTTTATGGTCAGATCGTGGTACGATATTTTATACGTCCACTGAAACGGAGGGTTGCCCAATGCGCCATGCACTCGTCACGACACTGGAAAATACGCCCGTGATTCCCGCAGTCAAGACGCCGGAGGAGCTGCCCGCGGCGCTGCGCGCCGAGGGGGGCGTGGTGTTTCTGCTGTGTGGAGATATTCTGAACATCGGTGAGCTGATCGCGCGGGTACACGCGGCAAACCGCCGCGCCGTCGTCCACGCCGACCTCGTGGCGGGGCTGGCCCCGCGCGAGATTGCGGTGGACTTTCTCCGGTGCTGCGGCGCGGACGGGATCATCTCGACGCGGCCGCTGCTCATCCGCCGCGGGCGGGAGCTGGGGCTGTTGACGGTGCTGCGCGCATTCGTGATCGACTCAAAGGCGATTGAGAGCCTTGCACGCGAGGCGGAGAGCGCTGCGCCGGACGTGGTGGAGATGCTGCCCGCGCCGATGCCGCGCGTCGTGCGCCGTCTGGCGCAGTCGCTGCGCGCGCCGCTCATCGCGGGCGGACTCATCACCGACAAGGAGGATGTGCTCGCTGCGCTCTCGGCGGGAGCACTGTGCGTCTCGACATCGGACGAGACCCTCTGGAGTATATAAAAAAGTGCCCGCGGCTGGGCGGGCAGGAACGTGGCTTTTCAAAAGCCATGTGAAAATAAAAAAGCCACGCGCTGTGGCGTGGTGACTTCTGTGAGCGATTACCGCTGGCTGGGCTGCCATTCGCCCTCATCGGCGAAGATCATGTCATCCAGATCGCTCAGGATCCAAGTTTTGATCATAATTTCTATCACGCCTCCTTTCTTCTCAGGATCTGTTTGCATTATAACGCGGCGTGATCAGAAAAGCAAGATAAAATTTCTACATTCTTTACAAAAACAGCAAAATGAATTTTGATGATTTGCACAATTTTCTCTTGCGTTTTGGACGCAAGGTTCCTATAATAAGAGTATTGCAGCGCACAGGAGGGAGGCGCGGAGGATGAAGCGCAGACGGCTGCGGCGACTCGCTGCAGCGGTGACTGCTCTGCTGGTTCTGGCAATGCTCTGGTGGGGCAACAACAGTCTCTCAACCGAGGAATACACCTACACATCCGAGCGCCTGCCGGACGGATGGAACGGGGCACGCATCGTCGTGCTGACCGATCTGCACGGCAAGCAGTTCGGTACCGATAATGTCCGCCTGCTCGAGGCCGTGCAGGCGGCAAAGCCCGATCTCATCGCCGTCTGCGGCGACCTCGCGGACGAGCACTCGGGCGTGGATTTTGTGTCCGCGCTGATGCGCGGACTCGTCGCGATTGCGCCGACGTACTACGTCTCCGGCAACCACGAGTGGGCCGCCGGGCTGATGCCCGCGCTGCGGCAGATTTTTCAGCAGATGGGCGTGACGTACCTGCGCAACACCGCCGTCACGGCGGAGCGCGGCGGGGACACGATCGTCCTCGCGGGGATCGACGACCCGAACGGCTACGCCGATCAGAAAACGCCCGAGCAGGTGGCCGCCGACGTTTACGGCACCTACGGCGAGCCCTTCTGGCTCCTGCTGGCGCACCGGAACAACCTCTTCAGCGGCGAATACTGCCGCCTCGGCGCGGATCTGACGCTCAGCGGCCACGGACACGGCGGCATCTGGCGCCTGCCGTGGTTGAACGAGGGGCTCTTCGGCGCGCACGGGGTGCTGTTCCCGTCGTTTACAAACGGCCTTTACCGCTGCACGGACGGCGATACGCCGGGCGCGGCGGTGTTTGTCTCGCGCGGGCTGGGGGCGAACCCCCATTTCGTGCCGCGCATTTTCAACCGCCCCGAGGTGGCGGTGGTCATTCTACAGAAAGCAAGCTGACGGTATGAAGGAATTTTACGCGGGAAAACTGGATATCGCCGTGATCGGCGCGGGGCACGCCGGGATCGAGGCGGCGCTCGCCGCCTCGCGGCTGGGGCTGGAGACGGCGGTCTTTACCATCAACCTCGACGCGGTCGGCAACATGCCCTGCAACCCAGCCATCGGCGGCACGGGCAAGGGCCACCTTGTCCGCGAGCTCGACGCGCTGGGCGGCGAGATGGGCCGCGCGGCCGACCGCGCGTGCATCCAGTACCGGATGCTCAACCGCGGCAAGGGCCCGGCGGTCTGGTCGCTGCGCGCGCAGGCCGACCGGCGGCTCTATCAGCAGGTCATGAAGCATACGCTCGAACAGACGCCGCACCTGCAGCTGCGGCAGGCGGAGGTCGTCGACCTGCGCGCCGAGGACGGGCACGTCTCGCAGATTGTCCTGCGCACGGGCGCGGTCTACGGCGTGCGGGCCGCCGTGATCTGCACGGGGACGTATCTGCACGGGCGGACGATCGTGGGCGAGTGTATCGAAGACTCCGGCCCCGACGGGATGCACGCCGCCGGACCGCTTGCGGATGCGCTTGCGCGGCTGGGGCTGCGGCTGCGGCGCTTCAAGACGGGGACGCCGCCGCGCGTCAACCGCCGCAGCATCGACTTTTCCAAAATGCAGCTGCAGCCGGGGGACAACGATGCCCTCCCCTTCAGCTTTGAGACGGCGCACGCACCGGAAAACCGCGCCGTGTGCTACCTGACCTATACGACGGAGGAGACCCACCGCATCATCCGCGAAAATCTCGACCGCAGCCCGATCTATGCGGGCGTGATCGAGGGGATCGGCCCGCGGTACTGTCCGTCGATCGAGACGAAGGTCGTGCGCTTTGCCGACAAGCCCCGCCACCAGCTCTTCATCGAGCCGATGGGGCTCGACACGGAGGAGATGTACATCCAGGGCTTCTCCTCCTCCATGCCCGAGGAGGTGCAGCGCGAGATGCTGCACTCCGTGCCGGGGCTGGAGCACGCGGAGATGATGCGTCCGGCCTACGCCATCGAGTATGACTGCGTCGACCCGACGGAGCTGCTGCCGACGCTCGAGAGCAAGAAGGTCGCGGGTCTCTACGGCGCGGGGCAGTTCAACGGCTCGTCGGGCTATGAGGAGGCGGCGGTGCAGGGCTTCGTCGCGGGCGTGAACGCCGCGCTGAAGCTCCTCGGCCGTGAGCCGATGGTCTTAAAGCGCAGCGAGAGCTACATCGGCACGCTCATCGACGACCTCGTCACGAAAGGGACGGAGGAGCCGTACCGAATCATGACGAGCCGGTCGGAATACCGCCTGCTCCTGCGGCAGGACAACGCGGACGCGCGCCTGTGTCCCATCGGGCACCGGATCGGGCTCGTCCCGGACGAGCGGATGCGCCGCGTGGAGGAGAAATACGGGGCCGTGCAGCGCGAGATTGCCCGCCTGACGCGCACGGGCGTCCACGGAAGCGACGCGCTCAACGCGATGCTCGAGAGCCGCGGCACGGCGGCGGTACACGACGGCTGCCGCCTGATCGACCTGCTGCGCCGGCCGCAGGTGCGCTACGACGATCTGCGCCCCTTCGACCCGGACGCCCCGGCGCTGGACGCGGCGGTGCGCGAGCAGGTGGAGATCTCCGTCAAGTACGAGGGCTATATCCGCCGTCAGACGGCGCAGGTCGAGGAGTTTGAAAAGCTCGAGCGGCGGCGCATCCCGGCGGACGCGGACTACGCGGACATTCAGGGGCTGCGGCTCGAGGCGCGCGAAAAGCTCAGCGCCATCCGCCCGCAGAACCTCGGACAGGCCAGCCGCATCAGCGGCGTGTCCCCGGCGGACATTGCGGCGCTGATGATCTGGCTGCACGCGCGCGGAAAGGACAGCGAAGCATGAGCGTTCTGGATCTGACACACACCATCTCGGGCGAGATGCCCGTCTATCCCGGCACGGAAAAGCCGGTGCTCACGACGGCCTGCACGATCGAGACAGCGGGCTATCGCGAGACGCTCCTGCACATGTACTCCCACACCGGGACGCACATGGACGCGCCCGCGCACATGATCGCCCGCGGCCGCACGCTCGATTCCTACGGGGTGGAGAAGTTCGTGGGGCCGGGCTTCGTGCTCGACTGCCGCGGGCGGCAGGAGATCCCGCTTGCGCTTCTGCGCGCGCACGAGGAGGATATCCGCCGCGCGGACTTTCTGCTCTTCTGCACGGGCTGGGACAGGCTCTGGGGAAAAGACGGTTACTACGAAAACTTCCCCTGCCTGACGGCGGAGGCCGCGCGGTTCGTCGCCTCGCTCCCGCTCAAGGGCGTCGGCGAGGACTCGATCTCCCTCGACCCGTGTGACAGTGCCGATTTTCCCAACCACATGGCGCTGCTGGGCGCGGATTTTGTCAACACGGAAAACTTAACCGGTATCGACGCGCTGATCGGGAAACGCTTTACGTTCCTGACCATGCCGCTGAAATTTGAAAACGCCGACGGCTGCAGCTGCCGCGCGGCGGCGATTACCACTGAGGAGGCTGAATAAACAACATGGGTAAGCTGAGATTTTACTTTGCGCTGTGGATGGCGAAGCTGTCGATCCCGGCGCTGGCTATCACGCACCACAACGGGACGGACTTCCCCGGTTCGCTCGCGCTGAAGATCTGCCCGGACTTTCTGAAGTACGTCGGAAAGCCCGAGACGATCGTGGCCATCACCGGCACGAACGGCAAGACGACCGTGAGCAACATGCTCTCGGGTCTGCTCGAGAGCGAGGGACGGCACGTCGTGACGAACCGCACCGGCTCGAACATCGTCTCCGGTATCGCGACGGCGCTGCTGCGCGGCTGCAATCTCGCGGGCAAGGTGACGAAGTACGACATCGCGGTGCTGGAGGTGGACGAGCGCTCGTCGCTGCGGATCTATCCGTATGTCCAGCCCGACTTCGTCGCGATCACGAACCTCTGCCGCGACTCGACGATGCGCCATGCGCACCCGGACTTCATCGCGAGCATCATCTCGCAGGCCATGCCGGAAAAGACGACGCTCATTCTGAACGCCGACGATCTCATCTCCGACACGGTTGCGCCGCAGAACAAGCGCGTCTACTTCGGCATCGACCGCATGCCCGGCGACGTGACGGACTGCGTGAACCTGCTCAACGACCGCCAGATCTGCCCGAAGTGCAGCGCGAAGCTGCAGTATACCTACCGCCGCTATCACCACATCGGCCACGCCGTCTGCCCGGCCTGCGGCTTCCACTCCCCGGACGCGCAGTATCTGGCGCAGAACGTCGACATCGCGGGCGGCACGCTGCAGCTGCGTGAGGGCGAGGACGTGCGCGAATACAAGCTCATCAGCGACAGCATTTTCAACATCTACAACATGGTCACGGTCATCGCCGTGCTGCGCCAGCTGGGCTACAGCGAGGAGAAGGTACACGAGATGATGGCGCACGCCGCCGTCCCCTCCACCCGCCACGGCGACCATCAGGTCGGCGGCTTCCACATCATCACCCAGATGTCCAAGGGGCTGAACGCCTTCGCAACCTCCCGCGCGTTTGACTATATCGCGGGTCTGCCGGGGCAGAAGGAGCTGTTCCTGATGATCAACGATCAGGCCTGCGAAAAGCGCTGGTCGGAGAACGTCTGCTGGCTGTACGACACGGATTTCGAGTTTCTGAACCGCGACGACGTCGTGCAGATTGTCTGCACGGGCAAGCGCGGGCTGGACTACAAGCTGCGCATGCTGCTGGCGGGGATCCCCGCTGAGCGTATCTGCTACGAGCCGGATGATCTGAAGGCGCTGGAGCTGCTGCAGTTCCGTCCGGGCGACGAGATCTGCCTGCTGCACGACGTGGAGGTGGATCAGACGGAGCGCATCTACAATCGCCTCGCCGAGCTGGCCGAGGCGCACAGCAAGCACGAGGAGGTGCAGGCATGAAAATCGAAGTTCTCTATCCGGAGATCTGCAATCTCTACGGCGATCTCGGCAATATCCGCTATCTGCAGAAAAGCTGCCCGGAGCTGGAGGTCGTGGAGACGGATCTGAAGTCCCGCCCCGCGTTTCTTGACGGCGGCGTGGATCTGGTCTATGTCGGCTCAGCGACGGAGCGCGGGCTGCAGCTGCTGGTCGAGGCGCTGACGCCCTACCGCGACGCGCTCGCGGACTATATCGACGCCGGGAACCGCATGCTCGCGACGGGCAACGCGCTCGACGCGCTGGGCAAGTACGTCGACATCGACGGCAAGCGCGCCTTCGACGGGCTGGGCCTGCTCGCGACGCACGCGGAGTACCACATGCTCAAGCGCCACAGCAGCTTCTTCCTCGGAAAGTTTCAGGACATGGATATTGTGGGCTTCAAGAGCGTGTTCGGCCACACCTATCCGGACGATGAGCTGAGCGAGGCGCTCTTCCGCGTGGAGCGCGGCGTCGGCCGCCGCCCCGGCTCCGCCGCCGAGGGCTTCCGCCGCGGCGGGCTGATGGCAACGTATCTGATCGGGCCGCTGCTGGTGCTGAACCCGCCGTTTACGAAGTGGCTCCTGCGCGAGCTGGGCGCGAAGAGTGACGATCTTGCCTTCGAGGACACCGCCGTCGCGGCGTACAACGCCCGTCTGGCCGAGTTCCGCGACGAGAAGATCAACTATATCTTTTAAACTCACACAAAATGGCGCAGCCATTTTGTGTGAGAGGATTCGCTCCACTCTGCGCCTCGGCTGGCTGTGCCAGCCTGCGACGCTCGCTGCGCGCAGAGAATTTTTCTGACGCGCATGTCGCCAGAAAAATGATTTTAATTTATTCGCGGCTTGTGAGCCGCGAACTCTGTGAGACACCTTTTGTTAAGGAAATACCGGGCGGTGCGATGCACCGCCCGGTATTTCCTTATTTTTGTTTATAGCTCTTCGCGAACGAGGGCTGTCAGCTTTTCCGCGAAGTCGCGGTTCAGGCGCAGGAAGAGCGCCTGCTCCTCGGGCGTCCAGCTGGCGTAGATCCGGTTCTCCAGCCCCATGAGCCGCCCGGCGGTATCCCGCGCCAGCTGCGCGCCGCTCTCGGTCAGATAGACGCGCGTGTTGCGGCCGGGGCCGGGGGTCAGATAGAGCGTGCCGCCCTTTTCGAGCTTCTTGAGCGCGGAGTTGACGGTCGTTTTCGTCAGCCCTGTCTCCTTATAGAGCGTGCTCTGCAGGCAACCCGGCCCGTGCGTGTGGAGCGTATAGAGAATGCACAGCTCGCTGTCGGCCAGATGCATTTTCAGCGCGGCCTCGTGATAGGCGCAGCCGATCAGCGACTCGATGGCGCTATATTCATGGCTGTAGGACACGGTGAAATCCCTCCCTTCCGCACTCAGGCATAGCCGTACTTCTTCCGGTTGCGCGCGAAGCAGTACCACGACAGGAAGAGCGCAAGCAGCTCGGCGAATATCACCGCGCCCCACACGCCATCCACGCCCAGCACCAGCGGCAGCAGCACAACCGCCGCGATCTGGAACACCAGCGTCCGCGCAAACGAGATGAGCGCGGAGGTAAATCCGTCGTTGAGCGCGGTGAAGAACGAGGACGCGTAGATGTTAAAGCCCACCAGCAGGAAGGAAATAGCGTAGATGGCGAAGGCGCTCTGCGTGACGGCGAGCAGGTTCACGTCATACGAGACGAAGATCATCGCGAGCGGCCGCGCGAGCAGTTCGGCCGCCGCCGTGAGCACCGCGCTCAAAACACCGATCAGGCGCAGGCTCTTGCGCAGCAGCCCCTGCAGCTCTGTCCGGTTCCCCGCCCCGTAGTGATAGCCCACGATGGGCGCGCTGCCCATCGAATAGCCGAGGAAGATGGACACAAAAATGAAGTTCACGTACATGATCACGCCGAACACCGCCACGCCGTCCGAGCCCATCAGGCGCATGAGCTGCCAGTTATAGAGCATGTTGACGATGGACATGGAGATATTCGTCATGAACTCCGAGGCGCCGTTGCTGCCGGCCTTGGCGATGGCGCGCAGGTCGAGCCGCGCGCGGCAGAGCCGGAGCTTGCTCTTGTTGGGGAAGATGAAGTAGAGCAGCGGAATCACGCCGCCGATATACTGGCTGATGGTTGTGGCGAGAGCCGCGCCGACCACGCCGAGCCGCAGCACCGCGATGAACAGCGCGTCGAGCACGATGTTCGTCACGCCCGCGGCGATCGTGATATACAGGCCGAAGTGCGGCCGCTCCGCCGTCACGAGGAAGCTCTGGAACGCGTTTTGCAGCATGAAGGGGATGAGCGCGATGAGAATGACGCGCCCATAGCTCACGCAGTAGGGCAGGAGTGTCTCGTCCGCGCCAAGCAGGCGGGCGACGGACTCAAGGAACAGCAGGCCGAGCATATACGCCACGAGTGCGCTGCCGCCGGTGCCGAGCATAAAGCCCACCGCGCCGAGGATCATCAGAAATGGCATGATGAGGTTGACGGCGGCGAAGGGATCCGCGCCGACGTAATTGGAGACAAAAACGCCGTCCACCACGCCGTAGATGGACGAAAAGGCCATCATGACGATGGAAGGGAGCGTAAAGCGGAGCAGCTTGCCATAGGTGAAGTGCTCCGAGAGCTGGATGTTCATGGGTTCCTCCCGTGTGCGAAGTATGTCCGAAATCGGACGATTGCCAGTATAGTACGATTTCGGACAACTGTCAAGAGAAAAATCCGCGCCGCGGGGCTTGTTCTTCCCCACGGCGCGGATGAAAATCGCACGGCTTTTTAGTCGTTCGTGTAGTTGTCGAAGTAGCCCTGGATATAGACGATGGGCGTGCCCTTGTCGCCGGAGCCGCTCGTCAGGTCGCAGAGCGAGCCGATCAGGTCGGTCAGGTGGCGGGGCGTCGTGCCCTCGGAGACCATGTTGCCGACAAGGCTGACCTTCGCGTCCTTCTCGCGGATCTTCTGCGCGACCGCCTGCTGCAGCGCTTCGCCGCTCAGGTCGCCGAACTCGTGGTCGGCCAGATACTTCAGCTTCAGCTCGTTGGGCGTGCCCTCAAGCCCCTTGGTATAGCCGGGGGAGACGACGGGGTCGGCCAGCTCCCAGATCTTGCCGGCGGGATCCTTGAATGCGCCGTCGCCATAAACCATGGCCTCGATCTGATGGCCGGTGGCCTCGCACATGCGGCGGCCGATGGCATCGGCCACGGCCTGCGCGTCGCGCGGGAAGAGCTTGACACGGCTGTCGTCGGCCTTGTTGCTGCCGAGCAGGCCGTACTGCGGGTTATAGCCGCTGCCGTCCACGGGGGCGGTCAGCAGGTCATCCAGACCCAGCACGACCTTCGCGCCCGCGGCCTTGAGCAGGCGCTTGCTGCGCGCGCGGGTGTGGATGTCGCAGCAGATGACGGTGTCCGTGTAGTCGAGCACGGTCTGCACGCGGTTGGAGAAAACGATCTCCGCCTCAGCGCCCGCCTTCTCGATGATGCCCTTGTAGTAGTCGACATAGTCCACGCCCGTGAAGGGGTGGATGACCTTGCCAAAGGCGGCGCGGAAGCGCGCCAGATCGAGCACGTCGTTCCACGGGTCGATCCCGGCCTCGTCGAGCTGGTCGAGCGAGACAAGGTGGTTGCCGACCTCGTCGGACGGATAGCTCAGCACGAGCACGAGCTTCTTCACACCCGCGGCGATGCCCTCGAGCAGGAGGGAGAAGCGGTTGCGGCTGAGGATGGGGAACGTCACGCCCACCACGTCGCCGCCGGTCTTGGCGCGCACGTCGGCGGCAATCTGCTCGGTCGTGGCGTAGTTGCCCTGGCAGCGGGCCACGACGGACTCCGTCACGGCGACGACGTCCTTGTCGCGCGGCTCGATGCCGTTTTCACGCAGGGCGGTCAGCACCGTTTCCGCGACGCCGGAGACAACATCGTCACCCTCGCGGAAAATGGGGGCGCGCACGCCTCTGACCACGGTTCCAATCGTTCTGTTCATGTTGTGTAACACTCCTTTTCAAGTGGGGATGTCTTGTCCAATTTTTTATTATAGCACGGGGCGGCAGCTCCGAAGAAATAGGAAATCGTTATGTATGGTATTAGTTTGTCTAATGCCGCGCATAACGATTGGTTCACACCAGCAGCAGGCCGATATAGATGCAGATCTGCGCCAGAGCGTTGACGCCCTGCTCGAGCCAGTTCGCGCGCGGGTCGCTCGAATCGAGCTGCCGCGGGACACGGCGGCGATCAGCTTCCAAAGCACCTTCACGACGCCGGAGAGCAGGCAGATGAGCGCCCCGGTGACAAAGAGCGCACTCTGAAACAGCCGCCCCACCCGGACGGCGGACAGGCCGAAAAACACGACGGGGATCAGATCCACCAGCGCCATCACCACGCTGACCCCCTTCGGAACGGTATCCTTTGTCATTTTGTTATTTTTCATGGGATAATACATCCTTTAATTCCGCAATGATCCGCTCCAGCTCGTCGTCCGTCAGGGGGTACTGTCCAGCTTCCCGATAGGCAATCGCCTTCTCCAGCTTCAGTAGTCTCCAACCTCGCGCTTCCGCCTTGCTGCGGATTTCATGCTGCATTTTTTCAGGATCTTCTTTCCGTCTCGCTGTACGCCTTTTTTATCGACCGTGGCCAGAATATTCTGAATCAGCTCCTGCATCTTGCGCTCCTCCCCCCTCATCCAAGAATGGGCAATCCCGGCCGGGACTGCCCATTCTGACGGTTTATTTTCTTATTGCGGCTCAATACAGCTTTGCGCCCGCCGGGATGTGCGGGTCGACCATGAGCAGGTGCAGTCGCTCCTCGCCCTCCTCGCTGTGGACGGCGGAGATGAGCATACCGCACGAGTCGATGCCCATCATCTGGCGCGCGGGCAGGTTGACGATGGCGATGGCGGTCTTTCCGACCAGCTCCTCGGGCTCATAGTACTCGTGGATGCCGGAGAGGATGACGCGGTCGGTGCCGGTGCCGTCGTCGAGGACGAACTTCAGGAGCTTCTTGCTCTTCTTCACCGGCTCGCAGGCCTTGATCTTCACGGCGCGGAAGTCGGACTTGCTGAATGTGTCGAAGTCGACATAGTCGGCAAAGAGCGGCTCGATCTCCACCTTGGAGAAGTCGATCTTCTCCTCCGCGGCGGGAGCCGCGGGCTTCTTGTCGGTATCGATAGGCTTCATTGTCGGGATTTTCGTGACCAGCCTTAGATAAGCTCCGCTTAGCGTCTATAAGTCCCGAC
>ERZ1673752.1442-NODE-1442-length-33171-cov-7.881779_pt1 | contig 33171 bp, 25 predicted proteins | sample MGYA00580195_ERZ1673752 | MGnify/ENA primary metagenome ERZ1673752 (study PRJEB41218, sample SAMN15661744) | gut metagenome | host: Homo sapiens | place: Canada: London | collected 2015-08-20/2019-03-30 | study: EMG produced TPA metagenomics assembly of...
TTATTATACATGAATTCCTTGAGAATAAGGTGTCAACTTTATTTATACAACATCAGGAAGGATATGAGAACCATTTTTGTCACACATAAGCATTTGGATCATATCATGGGAGCGGTCTGGATGATCCGCATGATCTGTCAGCATATGAGCCAGGGGCAGTATGAAGGGGAAGCCACCATTTACGCGCATGACGAGGTGATCGGTCTGCTCCGGGGAATGGCGGAAAATCTGTTGCAAAAGAAGCAGACGAAATTTCTGGACGAGCGGCTTCATCTGGTTGCGGTGGAAGATGGAGAGACGAAGACAATTCTGGGAAGGGCGACAACGTTTTTTGACATTCACTCAACGAAAGCAAAGCAGTTTGGTTTCTGCATGGATCTGGGAGGGGGCAGAAAACTGACCTGCTGCGGAGATGAGCCATACAACGACAGCGAAAAAAGTTATGTGGAAAACAGTACATGGCTGTTGCACGAAGCGTTCTGCCTGCATTCTCAGGCGGACATTTTCTCACCGTATGAAAAACATCACTCGACCGTAAAGGATGCCTGTGAACTGGCAGAGACCATGGGAGCGGCCAATCTGGTACTGTATCACACCGAGGACAGGAATCTTGGCAGGCGAAAGGAACTTTACACGGAAGAAGGAAAAAACTATTACCACGGAAATCTTTACGTGCCGGAAGATCTCGAGGTACTGGATCTGTAGCAGCCGGGTTCTGGATCTGCAGCTGTCGATCCCTGGATCTGTAGCAGCCGGAGAGGGAAACTGTAGTGCCTAAGGCCAATGATAATGGTCATGGAACTGAGAGATCGCGGGCAAGGGGCCACCCGACGTAGCGTAGAATCCGCACAAATTCACTATATTCTACGTTGCGTGTGTGTGAAAGCCGTGGGAGCGGGAACATAATGAGACCGGAAAGGAGAAAGACATGGATCAGATTAAGACAGGAAAATTTATTGCAGACGAGAGAAAGAAAAAGGGTTACACGCAGAGACAGCTGGCGGAGCGGTTGGAAATCAGTGATAAGACGATCTCAAAATGGGAGCGCGGAAATGGGTTTCCGGAGATTTCATTGCTGCTGCCGGAATGGTATCGGCGCTTGTGATTATTGCTGCTACGCCAATGTTTGTGGTAGCGGGAGCATTTCCGATGGAGGACTGGATGCGTATTGCGCTGATTGCAGTCGGCATAGTTGTCATTGTGATCGGCATTGCGATTGCATGCATTCTTGATCGTGATGCAGGAGCTTATGAGTGCCCGGAGTGTAAGACGCGGTTTGTGCCTGAGATGGGCGCTTATGTCATGGGAGCGCACACACTGACCAGTAGAAAGCTGGTATGCCCGCATTGCGGGGCGCACCGGTACTGCAAAAAGGTGTTGACGAGATAAAAAATATATCTGAAAATATAGGTAGAAACCCAAAGAAGGTATGCCTATGATTACATTAAACGATTATCTCTATTCCGGAGACACCGTCTTAAAAATTTTGAAAAAATATACCGAAGACCTGCGGCAGTCCGCAGCACGGACCGGGAATGAAGTGGATGTCAGGCACTGTGAATTTCTGTCGCAGATTATGGAATTGCTCGAGCATAATGATTTCCTGACGGCGCAGTCGCAGAAGATCCGGGAATTCTATAAATATATGGCGCGGGAATATCCCTACCTGTCCTTCACGTTCAAAGGGAGGATCAAGTCCTTGATCCGTGCGGAGGCGAAGTTCAACGGTTATGTGGTGGAGTACATCTATGACTACTATACGAAGAACGGAACGTATCCGCCGGTATCGGAATTACAGGAACGCTTAAACTGCTTCCGGGATTTGATCGCGTACCGGATTGTCATCTCGATGCCGAAGTGCCATCTTAAGAATCCGGACGACGGAGAGCGGGAGGAGGTCCGTTATCTGTATGAGATTGCCAATGTACTCAAAGGATTTCTGGAGGAGCGCGGATTTACGGCGGAGTCCGCCGGAGGTGTGAAGGAGAGCGACTCCCCGCTGCTTTCGGATGCAGTGCGCCCGTATTACCGCGATTATATCGCGCATGTGGATCCGGACGGCTACCGCTCCCTGCATATTACCTTCTTTGATAACAGCGCGAAGTGCTACATGGAGATGCAGCTTCGGACAAAGCGGATGGACGATATTGCAGAGATCGGACCCGCCAATCATCTGGGGTATGAGAAAAAGCAGGAGAGCGACCGGGCGAGAAGGGACGCCATCCCCGAGGGGGAATGTGTCTACTTTGATGAAGCCTACGAGCGCTGCCGGAGACTGCACGAACTGGAGCTTGCGAAGCTGGACGTCAATATGTTTGCGGCAATCGACAACAGCCTCATCAATGACGGGTGCGGGCTGTACCGCGGGCGGCTGATTCTTCCGTATGAGCACCTGTCGCGTTTTCAGAATGATCTGATTGACTGACCGTAAGTAAGATCGCCAGGATTTGAAACTCCAGCTCACTTTTCACACCCAGATGTTCCTTAAGACGGCTGATCCGATAGCGGATCGTGTTTGGATGCTGGTAGAGAGCCCGTGCTGTCTCGTCGATATCAAAGTGCTGCGCCACAAGCGTCTGCATGGTAGCGCGCAGAGGAGCGTATTTTTCGCCGGAGAGCCGCGTAGACAGTTCTGCCAGATACTCCGCCGAATAGGCATCCTTTGACAGAGAGTAGAGCAGGTTGGAGAGCCCAAGCTCGCTGTAGCGGGTAAGCGGCAGGCAGTGGCTTTTAGAACTTTCGCAGGCGTGGATGCTCCGCTCAACGGAGAGATCGATTTTGGACAGAGGCAGAGGAAGATCACTGATTCCTGCAAGATAATTGGTAAGCATCAGCTCTGCTAAAATGGATTTCCACAGCGCGGCTATTTCTTCCGGTGCCTTTTCTTCCGGGAAAAAGCAGAGAAGCAGAATGCCTTTTCTGTATTTTATGACCTGTAAATGAGCAGATGTTTTCATGTGCCGGATCTGAAGCTGTAGCCGGTTTAAGGTTCGCTGCAGACTGAATTCATCAATGCCGGACGGAGCAGATAGGCGGAGGAGAGAAACGGGTATAAAAGCATGCCCTCGCCGGAGGGAAACAGCGTTGCCAGAAGTCTGTGGATAGCATCGTGATGCACCGGAGGGCAGACAAAAGTATCAATAAGCTCCTCATAATAGCTGTAGTTGCCCAGAGAGCGCAGATGATCCGTAATATTTAAGATGACATCCTCAATATAAATATCATGAAATAAAAATACGGGAACCTGCCGCTGCTCGGTCAAAGCCATGACTTCGTCGGGAAGATCGGAATAAAACACGGTTTTGATGGCGAAAGCGGAGACGCCTTTTTCGATGAGGGAGAGGAAAGCGGGATAAATTTTTCCGGGATCATTTTTTGCGAAAAGCAGATTCGTGATGACGAAGTCGCCCTCATGGAAGCCGCTGAAGTCGCCCTCAATGCCTTCATAATCAAGAATGACCACATTGGAAATATTGCGGTAAACACCGGAGGCACCGGAGATCAGGGTGAAATGGTCCCAGAAGTCAAATTTTTCAAGAGATGCAACGTCGAGCATGTGAGTCCTCCTTGTTCATAGTCTTCGTATAAAATAGCACATATTTGTAGAAAATACAAAAATATCTCGGATTTTTTGGGAGAAATCCATAGTATATGGCACATACTTTTGGTATGATTCTAACCAGAGAAAAACAATCGCATAATAAATGAAAGCAAAGAGGCTTCGGAGATCGCTCCGGAAGTCTCTTTTTTATTGCACAAGCCGAATGCCACAGGAATGCTGTGGAGGAAAATGCGGCAGACGGGAGAGAGATATGCGGGATGAGATGCTGGAACTTACCAGACAGATGGTGCGGATTCCGAGCGTGAATACAACGCCGGGAGAAAAAGAGATCGGGCTTTTTATTGAAAAATATATGAGAGAGATTCCGTATTTTAAAGAGCATCCGGATCAGGTAATCGTACAGGAATTAAAAAATGATGCGCTGGGGCGGCGCAATGTGTTTGCGCTGCTGCGCGGAGAGAAAGATGAAAACGCGGACACGGTTCTTTTTCACGGGCATATGGATACCGTCGGCGTGGAGGATTACGGTGTACTTGCTGAGTATGCGTTTGACCCGGACGAACTTGCCAGGAAGCTTGCTGCCGTAGAACTGCCGGATGAAGTCCGCAGAGATCTGGAGTCGGGGGAGTATCTGTTTGGCAGAGGCGCCTGCGATATGAAGAGCGGCGATGCGGTCTTTATGGTGCTTATGCGGCATATTGCGGAGCATGTGAAGGAATTTTCCGGAAATATTCTGCTTTCGATCAATCCGGTAGAGGAGAATCTGCATACGGGAATTATTGAGGGAGTTGAGATCCTGGAACAGATAAGAAAGCAGTATGGTCTTACGTATGTGCTTGCGATCAATAATGATTATACCTGCCCCATGTATCCGGGTGATCCGCATCATTATATTTACAGCGGTGTGGTGGGGAAATTGCTTCCCTGTTTTTATATCCGGGGGCAGGAGACTCATGTCGGACAGTGCTTTGAGGGATATGATCCCACAACGGTTGCCGCAAATCTGGTGTCGGTGATCAATCTCAATACAGAATTCTGCGACGGATATGAAGGGGAATATTCACTGCCGCCCGTTGCCCTTAAGATGAAGGACTTAAAGGGCTGGTATAATGTGCAGACGGCAAAAGAAGCGCTGGTGTACTAATTACTTTGTGCACAATGCCGGCATGGAGGAGGTTACGGAAAAGCTTGTGACAGCCGCGGAGCGCGCGGTGCAGCGGTCGATGGAGTCGGTCAATGAGAATTACCGCCGGTTCTGTGCGCTTTCCGGAAAAAAGGTGCAGCCGGTTTTGGATCGCTGGGGAGTGATGACCTACCGGGAATTGTATGAAGCTGCAAAAGAAAACTGTACCGGTCTCGACAGTGAACTTGATAAAGAAACAGACAGGCTTTTGAGGGAGAACTGCGATAAACGTGAACTGCCGGTTTCCCTGATCCGTTTGATGCTGGCAAAGGCAAATATTTACCACCCGGTCGTCGTGCTCTATTTCGCCGCGCCGTACTGTCCGCACAACACATTGCAGAAAGACGATGCCGAATATATGGAAAAGCTTGAGAAAATTGTGCGGGAAACGGAGCGGGAGACGGGATTTTCCTATCAGATCTGCAAATTTTTCCCGAGTCTTTCCGATAGCAGTTATCTTGCCATTGATGATACAGAAGAATCGATTGCGCTGCTACGGAGCAATTTTCCGCAGATGGAACAACTGTATCCGCTGCCGCTGGAGAAGATCTGCAGCCTGGGGATAAAGGCGGTTGACTTCGGCGTGTACGGCAAGGATGCACACAAGTGGACAGAGCGGCTGTACCTTCCATACAGCTTTGAGGTACTGCCGGAACTGATTATAAAAGCGTTAAAGAATTTTCTATAGGAGGAATGAAGTATGTATGTAAAAGACGGAACAAGCGTATTGAAAAAGGTACTGGTTTCAAAGCCGCAGTTCTTAAAGCCTGCACCGATCAATGAGATCGCAAAATTATGGAAAGACACGACGATGGATGTTGATATTATGCTGCGGGAGCATCAGGAGTTTGTGGATGCCTACCATAAAGCCGGTGTGGAGGTCGAATATTTAGAGCCGGATGAGATGCGTCCGAACGCTGTATTCTCCAGAGATTTTGGCGGGTGCGTTAAAGAGGGATATATTATGGGGCGCTTTAAGCTGGATATGCGCTACAAAGAACATGTGGATTACAAAAAGCGCATGGAAGAACTTGGCGTACCGATGATCGGAGAGGTCAAAGAAGGGCTGTTCGAGGGCGGGGATTTCATGTTCATGAATGAAAAATGGATTGCCGTGGGTATGGCAGACCGCACGAATGAGGCCGGACTGCGGGAACTGCGGGCAATCTTAGAGCCGCTGGGCTATGAGGTGACGGGCGTTCCGGTAAAGCAGGAGTATCTTCATCTGGATATGTGCTTTAACCTGGTGGATGAACATCTGGCAGTCTCTTACAGCAGGGGGCTTCCGGAGGACTTCCGCAGGATGCTTGCTGCGCGCGATATCGAGATTATAGATGTGCCCGAGGAAGCCATTTATCTGCATGGGTGTAATCTGCAGGCACTTGGAGATCACAGGGTATTGTCATTAAAACGCAACGCGGCGGTAAATGAGCAGCTGGCAGCCAGGGGAATGGACGTGATCGAGCTGGACATTACAGAGATATTAAAGGCGGGCGGCGGACCGCATTGCATGACATTCCCGCTGCTGCGCGGTTAGAATCCGCGGCATGGCGTATGAAAAACAGAGGTTGGAGAGGATAAGAAAATATGAGTATTTTTCTGGTAGATGAATATAAAGATATGGAGCCCTATCTTCCGGGAGAACAGCCGAAAGATAAGCCCTACATTAAGCTGAATGCAAATGAATCGTCCATGCCACCGTCTCCGCGGGTATTTGAGGCGATATCAAAAGGTGAGATCTGGAATATGAGTTATTACGCAGATCCGCATTGTCATGAATTCCGCAAGGCGGTGGCGGAGGTATATGGCGTGACCGAGGCGGAGGTATTTGTGGGAAATGGCGCGGACGAAGTGCTGAGTTTTGTACTGATGAGCTTTTTCAGACGCGGTATGAAAATCTATTTTCCGGATATTACATATGGATTCTATAGAACCTACGCAAAAACTTATGGACTGGATATGGAAGAGATTCCGGTCAGAGATGATTTTTCCATTGACATTGAAGATTATATGGATCTGAAAGGGGATATTATATTTGCAAATCCCAACAACCCGACCGGAATGACGGTTCCGATTGCGGATATAGAGCGGCTCGTGAAGGCAAATCCCGAGCGCATGGTAATTATCGATGAGGCGTATGCGGACTATTCCGGAGAGACCTGTCTGCCGCTGGCGGTAAAATATCCGAATCTCGTCGTGGTAAGGACATTTTCCAAGTCGCGGAATATGGCAGGAACACACATCGGATTTGCGGTGGCAAACCGTGACATCATTGAGGATATGAACAAAATCAAATTCTCCTTTAACCCGTTTAACTTAAATTCCATCACAATGGCGGCAGGGATTGCGGCGGTGAAGGATACGTGGTATCTGGATAGCTGCGTGAAGAAAACGGTTGCGGCCAGAGAACGGTTTAAAGCGGCATTGGAACGTATGGGATTTCATGTCATTCCCTCAAAGGCCAATTTTGTATTCTGCTATCACGATGCCATTGATTCCGGAGAACTGTGTGACCGGCTTAAGGAGGAGGGAATCCTCACGCGTCATTTTGCGGATGAGAGACTTACGAAGTATCTGCGGATCACGATCGGGACGGAGCAGGAGATGGAAGTTGTGGAGATCGCCATTAGGGAGATTTTAAAGGAGGCTGTCGGTGAAGAAAGTATTGATATGCGATTATACGAATGCGTTGGAGCCTAATTACGAGCCAACCATCAGCAGTATGAGCGAGGCACTCGGTGAGCCGGTGGAATGTCTGATCCGCCCGTATGTAAGCGATGAGGAACTGGTACAGGAACTCGCCGGGGCTGACGGACTGATTACCGGGTTCCTTGAAATCGGGGCGGAGATTCTGGCACAGGTACCGGAGCTGGCATGCATCTCTGTCAGCGGTGTGGGATATTCCAACATCGACGTTGCGGCGGCAAAACGGCATCATGTTGCAGTCTGTCATATCCGGGAATATTGCACGGAGGAGGTTGCCGAGCACACGTTTGCACTGATCGGCGCCTTAAACCGCCACTTAAAGTATTACACAAAGCGTGTGGAAAAAGAGCATGAGTGGAAATATCAGACGATCGGCGGCGAGAAAAATTTAAGCGGCCAGACCCTTGCAATATTTGGGCTCGGGAAAATCGGAAAGCGCGTTGCCGCGCTCGCCGGAGCTTATGGAATGAAAGTGCTGGCAGTCGATCCGTATGCGGACGAAAAAGATGCCGCATGCCGCGGTGTGCGGCTTGTATCGGCAGGAGAAGCATTTGCAGAGGCGGACGTTATCACAAATCATATGAATCTGACAGTGGAAAATGAGCATTATTTTGATGAGCGGGCATTTTCTAACATGCAAAAGAACCCTATATTTATCAATGTCGGACGAGGCAGATGTGTGGATGAGGCTGCGCTGCAGCAAGCACTTGATAGTGGAAAAATCCGTGCAGCCGGTCTGGATGTTCTTGAGGCAGAGGCGCCGGATCTTACTTCCTGCGGACTGCTTGGCAGAGAAAATGTGATTCTCACACCGCACAGCGCTTTTTACAGTGCAGAATCCATTCTAAAGCTTCAGAGGATCAGCGGTGCCAACATGGGCTATTTTCTGGCGGGAGCGCAAGAGAAAATAGATGCGGTGGTGGAGTAGAAAATGAGTCTTGTATTCGGTTTGACAGTTAAAATATTGATTCTTATGGCAGTCGGGTTTGCGGGTAAGAAATGCGGCCTGATAGATGAGGTGTGCAAGGAAAAGCTGTCAGGACTTCTTGTGAACCTGCTGATGCCGGTTTGTATGCTTGTTTCGTCACAGCAGACCTTCCGGATGGAACGGCTGCGCGGCGCCGCTGTGGTGGCGCTCATTGCAGCAGTGTATTACGGCGTAGCATTTGCTGTTGGAATGTGTGTCGGGAAAGCCGCCGGGTTTGAGAGAAAAAAGCGTGTAATCTTTACGCTTTTGATCGCATTTGCAAACACCGGATTTGTGGGACTCCCCGTGTTGACGCAGCTCATCGGGGAGAGCGGCATGCTTTACGGTGCGATCTATAACTGCGTGTTTGATATCCTCTATTTTTCGTATGGTCTGTATCTGCTTGTGGGCAGGGAGGGCTGCGGTGTGCGCGGGCTGTTTTCCAATGTCATGATCTGGGTGGCGGTGGCAACGGTGGTGATCTATATGATGCCATGGCGTTTCCCGGCAGTTGTCACGGAAGCGCTTAGAATGCTGGGCGATACGATGATGCCGGTCTCTATGCTCATCATCGGTGCAGAAATAGCGGAAATGGATCTGCGTACAATCCTGACAGACCGGTCTGCGTACGGTGTGAGTCTGCTTCGGATGGTGGTGTTCCCGGCGGTAACCCTTCTTGTGATGAGAGTGCTTGGTGTGGATTACGAAGTGGCGGCAACAGCCGTTGTGCTTGGAGCGATGCCGTCCGGCTCCCTGAATGTGATCATGGCGCAAAAATATCATACACATCCGGCGTTTGCGGCGACGGCGGTCATGCAGAACACGATACTGATGATTGTTACGCTGCCGCTTTTTCTGTATTTATGTGAAAGATTCTGTGGCGGATGATTGACGAATGGTGCCAGGCAGAGTATGATAAAAAGACAGGAATGCGCAGGCATTTACTTTTGAGAAAACAGGAATAAGGGGTAAAGAACATGGGGACAAAGCAGTATGAGAGGATCTTTCAGATTCTGGGTGCTGTGCTGCTCGCCGCAGTGGTTGTGGGAGTGATCGCTGTATGCTTTGGCAACGGAGCGAGGAGTGGAGTCAAGAGAGAGATCGGAGCGTCCGACTATTATTCGCAGGAGGAGATCGATGCGGCGATGGATACCGCGCAGGAGTATTTCGACGATCATTTTCCGGGATGTGTGATGACGGCTTTCTGGTACGATGAGGAGAGCGTGAGGGAAGCGGAGTCGGAATATGCAGAGGAGTATCAGGCGGATCAGGCGGTCATTCTTCTGTCAGACTTCCAGACGGACAAGCACGGCGGAGACGGAAGCCTCAATCCAAACGAAATATATCAGGACTGGCAGTGGGTACTGGTGCGCTCCGGGAACGGCGACTGGACATTGAAGACATGCGGGTATTAAACCTGCATGTCTTTTTATATTATAGGAAACATGTCGCAAACGGATATAAGTTATTTTTTCCCGTAGAGAATGCCCATGCCGCTGATCATCCAGGGTGTGCGCACGTAGGCGGGGACAAAATCCAGTGTTTTTTCCAGATTTCCGATGTAGTGGATCTCGGAAATGCCTTCCTTTTTCAGCTCTTCCACAAAGGCATCCATGTCGCCGTAGAGGCTTTTCTGGGCGAAGAGATCCTGGAAAGAAAAAGCTCCGCCGCGTTTTACGACGCGCAGTGACTCCCGCACGACATCACGCTTGTCTCTGGCGGAGTGGACTTCATGGAAGACGAAGTTGCTGACGGCGGCGTCAAACGTCTCGTCGGCATAGTTCAGGTGTGCCGCATCGCCTTTCTCAAAATGGATGCGGGAAGCGACGCCCTCGATTGCCGCATTTTTTTCGCACTGCTCTTTGGCGTAGTTCCACTGCGCGCCCCAGTAATCCATGCCGGTGAGCGCTGCGTCCGGGAATGCCTTGGCACAGCGGATGGTGAGCGGGGCAGCGCCGCAGCCGATGTCGAGAAGCGTGCCGTGTCCGTCCCAGTTGAGATGGGCGACCAGATGTGCGTGAACCTTTGCCATCATATCGCCTTTTCCAAAGGCAAAGCATTCGTGGCACGCATACATATAGATGCCGAAGGCGAGCAGAACGGCGCAGAGAATGGCGCAGATGACCGCGAGGGGCGTGTTTGAGAAAGCAAGACCTGACAGCAGTGCAAGCACCAGAAAGAGAGCGGCGCCGCCGAAGGTCAGATACAAGAGTTTTTCAGGTACCCAGTTTCCGTAGTTTGGTTTTTGATTCATTGTGTTTTCCTCCTCGATAACAAATATTTTTTTTGTTATGTTTTATAAAAGAAAATGCCCACCGGATTAACGGTGAGCATCATTCTCTTCCTTTAAATATTGTATTAAACTCAGGGTGCCGGCGTCGGCGTGGATGCCGATCGCTCTGGCTAAAAACAGTCTTTCTTTCATTGTGTAGTCTCCATGAACTAATTCCAGATACCCGTGCAGGCGCATGGACGCAAGAATCCGGATCAGTTCCGGATCCGGTTCGGCGCCGAGATACTTTCTGTAATAACGGCGGAAAGATTCCTGCATCATCGCGGCTGCTTCCTCATGAAAATGTTCATAGCAGCTGCCGGCGGATTTCTCCATCAGGATAATACATTCCTCACGGTGTGCGGAGAGATACCGGATGATCTGGATCTCATTGTCGTCTGCAGTCTCGGGATGTTCCTCCTCCATCCGGGCAAGCCCGGAAAGGAGCTCTCTGGAATCTGCGATGAAGGGATCTAAGATGGCGCGAAGCAGCGCTTCCTTGTTCGCAAAAGAAAAGTAAAAGGCGCCGGTTGTCACGCCGGAAGCTTCGCAGATCGAGCGGAGGTTCGCCTTCGCATATCCCTTTTCCAGAAATTCCCGTTTCCCGCAGGAAAGTAATTTCTTTTCGGTTAATTTTTTTCGGTCTTCTTCCATAACAACTGTTATGTTAGTACGAACTAACTTGAATGTCAAGATATACGAGGATTTTTTTTAATGTATAGATTTCGTTAAAAAAATGAATAGAATATGTCCGCATATCATGATAAAATGGGGCTATAGACAATTTTAATGGAGGATACGAAAGGATGAAGAAAAAATCATCGGTTATTGCCAAACTCATTATACCGGTTGCGGTTCTTGGGTGCATCGCGATTATGATTGCAGGCGTGAGTCTTTATTCCATGACCGCCGTTCAGAAGGAAAGCAATCAGATCTCCGGAGAGGGTGTACGTGCGACAATCTGTATGGATGAGATCAATCTTGCTTTTGCCAACACGCAGAAGCTTACGCTTGCGCTCTGCGCAGAGCCGAGCAAGGATCTGTATGAGTATGTGGCATCCCAGCTGACGGAATACCAGTCGAACGTGGACAGCTATGAAAAGGAGCTTCTGGCGATGGATCACTATTTTACGGCAGATGATATCCAGCTTATGAATGAGACATTTGATCTGCTCACAGAGGCGCAGGGGACAACCGTGGAACTGATGCAGACGGCGATGGCCGGTGATTCTGCAGCAGCGGTGGCAAAGGCAAATTCTGTGATGACGGAGTGGTCAGATACGATTGCGGTCAATATGGATACGCTCATATCTCGCAACGATGAATTGGTGAAGCAGAATATTCAGGAACAGAAAGATCTGTACAACCAGAATATGATACTATCGCTGATCCTGCTGGCAATTTCTTTTGTGGCATTTGTCATGGTGGTTGTTGTGATTATCAAGACGGTTGTAAAGCCGCTCAGAAAGCAGACGAGTGAACTGACAGAGATTATTGATGAGATCAAAGGTGGACACGGTGACCTCACAAAGCGCGTTACGGTAAAGTCGATGGATGAGATCGGACAGTCATCGATCGGTATCAACCATTTCATCGAAACGCTGCAGAATATCATGTCCAACATCATCAGCAATTCCAATGTCCTTGACGGAGTTGTCGGAAATGTGGCAAGCAGTGTTGCAGCGTCCAGTGACAATGCCAATGATATTTCCGCGATCATGGAAGAACTTTCTGCGACGATGGAGGAGGTATCCGCAACGACGAACAGCGTCAGCGAGAATACGACCGCTGCGGAAGGCAAAGTACAGAAGATGGCAGATCAGACCAAGGTTATGTCACAGTATGCGCAGGATATGAAGAAGCGTGCGACGGAGCTGGAGCACACGGCGACTGAGAACATGAACAGTACCAATGAGATGATCGGCGAGATTACAACGGAGATGAATCAGGCTCTTGAGAATTCTAAGAGTGTGGAGAAGGTTGCACAACTGACGGCGGATATTCTGAGTATCTCCAGCCAGACAAACCTGCTTGCGCTGAATGCATCGATTGAGGCAGCGCGTGCCGGTGAAGCCGGAAAGGGATTTGCAGTTGTTGCAGATGAGATCAGACAGCTCGCAGATTCTTCGCGTGAGACAGCGAACAATATCCAGACGATCAATGAGCAGGTAATTGAGGCAGTACAGGGGCTGGTTGTTTCTTCGGAGAAGATTGTTGGTTATATCAACGAGAACATTCTGCCGGATTACCGTGCATTTGTGCAGGGAGGTCAGCAGTACAATGATGATGCGACCCACATCGACAACACGATGGCAGAGTATGCGAGCGAGGCGCAGGATATACTGGCGACAATGATGGAGATGACAGAGGCAATTGAGGGCATCAGCCGTGCGGTCGAAGAATCCGCAAACGGCGTGACTGATGCAGCCACGAACATTGATTTCCTGGTACAGTCCATGTCCACTGTAAACGGACAGATGGAGGAGAACAGTACTGTGGCAAAGAACCTCAAGGAAGAATCCGCGGCATTTGCATGTGTATAGAACGCGGGACGGAGCCATCTGAAAGAAGTTGCCGCACGAAGCAGGTAAGCAGCTTTGAGTGATAAGTTATATTACAGGAAGCACTTGATACAGATTTCGGCTGGAACTGCATATGAAACATTCGTTGGAGAAAAATGTGTGTATTTCTTCCAGCCGGATGACTGCATCTGATTCCGTGTCTCTTCCACGTTTGGACTCTCCCGGAGTGTGTCCGACAAGCCACAGACAATGAGCGGACTTTCTAGTGTCCCTAATGGCACCGCTTCACAGACAATATAAAACCGCGCGAACCGAAACTCGTTGGCATCTGCTATTGAAAATAGGGCAGATGCCAATTCAGACATCGGCTTCGCGCGGTTATGTTTTGTTCATTGGTGCCATAAGGGACACACAAAAGTCCTAAAATTGTCTGTTGGCTTGCGGACACAGTCCGTAGAGTGCTCCAAACTTGGAAAGACACGGATCATCGCAGATGCAGTCACCGGCTGGTTAGAAATGCCGCATTTTTTGAACAGAATGTTCCATAGGCATTCCAGCCGAAATCGTAGGGGTATGCTTCTCATAGTATAACTTATCGCCCCAAAGTCAACTGCCCGCCTGATGGGACAGCTTCTTTGCTAACGGCAGGGTAAAGATAAATTCCGTTCCCACGCCTTCCGTGCTGATACAGTTGATGTTTTCGCCGTGTGCCTGGACAATCTCCTTTACGATGGAGAGACCAAGCCCGGTTCCTTTTTTGTCCTTGCCGCGGGAGAGATCCGTCTTGTAGAAGCGCTCCCAGATCTTTTTGATGCTGTCGCTCGGGATGCCGATGCCGGTGTCTTTGACGGAGACGAAGATCTTGTCGTTTTTCTCCGTGGTCTCGATCGTGATCGCGGAGTCCGTGTGGCTGAACTTGATTGCATTGTCGATCAGGTTGTAGAGTACCTGCTCGATCTTACTCATATCGGCGGAGACAAAAAGCTTCTCGCCGGTTAAGATCAGGTTGAAAGTAATGCGCTTTTCCATGCAGCGCCCCTCAAACGTCTGGACTGTCATGCGGATCGTGTGATTGATGTCGAAATCCGTGATGTCCAGCATTGTGCCGTGTGAGCCGAACTTGTTTAACTCAAGCAGGCTTTTGGTCAGCTTGTTCAGCCGTTCGGTCTCAAAGAGGATGATGTTTAAATATTTGTCCTGCATCTCTACGGGAATGGTGCCGTCGAGCATCGCTTCCACATAACCTTTGATGGAAGTGAGGGGCGAACGGAAATCATGCGAGACGTTGGAGACGAACTTTTTCTGGTCGTCCTCCAGGGTATTCAGTTCGTTCGCCATGTAGTTGAGCGAGGCGGCGAGATAGCCGATCTCATCATTGGAGTGAACATCAATCTTTTTTTCAAAGTTGCCGGCGGCATATTCGTCCGCCGCTTTTGTAATCTTGCGGATCGGTATGTACACCACATAGGTAAACAGAATCAGTACCACAAAGGCTGCCAGAAACAGAAGCCCAAGCGTCTCATAAGCGATGGCGACAAGTCCGTTCGCGTAGGACACGAGACTGCTGGTCGGCTTGTGGATGACCACATAGCCGCGCACCTTGTAGTTGACGGTGATCGGCGAGAAAACACTTAGCATCTCTGACGTAAACTGGTTATAAAACGTGCCGGTCTGATAATAGCGGCTTCCGAAGTCGGTAATGTTGAAGCCGGGAACCGGTGTGGGATCACAGCCCGGCGCCGCCGTGTTCAGAATGATGCTGCCGCGCGTGTCCACGATCCAGATTTCGCTGGAGAGATAGGTGCTTAAGGTGGAAAGCTGTGTCTGTATCTCGTCCAGCGTCATGGTCTTGGAAAAATAATTCCCGGCATAGTTGGAGGAGATCAGGGCGGATTCCCGGTAGAGGCTGGCAGCCTCCTTTTTTTCCACAAAGGCAAACGTAATGTGGTAGGTAAAGGTTGTGATGATGAGAAAACCGATCAGACCGTACATCAGATAGCCGGCGAGCAGTTTGGGGTAAAGGGTACGTTTCATAGGTCACGAACCTCGAATTTGTAGCCGATGCCCCAGACCGTTGCGAGGCTCCAGTTGGCATGATCCTTGATCTTCTCGCGGAGACGCTTCACGTGAACATCCACAGTACGCGTGTCGCCGATGTATTCATAACCCCAGATGTGGTCTAATAGCTGCTCTCTTGTAAAAACCTGATTCGGCGAAGCCGCAAGAAAATATAAAAGCTCCAGTTCCTTTGGCGGCATATCGACGGCCTGCCCCATGTAGATGACGGAGTAGTTCGAGAGATTGACCACCAGATCCGTGTACTTGACGCATTTTAACTCTGCGGCAGGTTCCTCCGGCTTTGCCGGCTGATAGCGGCGCAGCACTGCCTTGACGCGCGCGACAAGCTCCTTGGAGTCGAACGGCTTCATCATGTAATCGTCCGCGCCGAGCTCCAGACCGAGTACCTTGTCAAAAATCTCGCCTTTGGCTGACAGCATAATGATCGGAACATTTGCCTTCGCACGGATCTCACGGCAGACCTGATAGCCGTCCATGCCGGGAAGCATCAGATCGAGCAGGATCAGATTCGGATTGTACTGATCAAAAGCGATCATGGCTTCCTCGCCGTCATTGACGATCCGGGTATCGAAACATTCCTTTGTGAGATACAGGGAAATCAGTTCTGCGATATTATTGTCATCATCTACGATGAGAATTTTCTGTTTTGCTGCCATATCATCATCTCCTCATTTTTATTTTAAATATCAGTCCTTAAACTCGGCAATCGTGACACCGGCATCGCCCTCGCCGAACTCGCCGAGGTGGAATGATTTGACATATTTTAAGCGCTTTAAATGAGCCTGCACCGCGTTGCGGAGTGCGCCCGTGCCTTTTCCGTGAACGATGCGCACGGACGGCAGATGTGCCAGATAAGCGTCGTCCAGATATTTGTCGAGAAGCGGAATGGCCTCGTCGGTCGTCTTACCGATGAGATTGATCTCTGTGGAGACGGAGGCGGATTTGCTCATCTTGATCTTGCCGGCACTGGTCTTCTGGAACTTCTTGGTGCCCGGTGCGGCATCCTCTTCCAGAAGGATCAGGTCGTTGATGTTGACCAGAGAGCGCAGAATTCCCATCTGCACATACAGGTCGCCCCTGGCATTCGGAAGGGAATGAACGGTGCCTTTTAAGTTCATGCTGATGACTTTGACGCTGTCGCCGATGCGCAGCTTCTTCGGAACGTTGTGGTTCGGTACGGAAGCTTTTTTCTGCTCGGACATCTTCTGTGCGGCTTTGTCCATCTTGCCGCGCAGCTTGGTACGTTCTTTTTCCATCTCGCTGACCGGTGCGCCCGCCTTGCCGTATTTGTTGAAATTGCGGATCGTCTCATCGGCGACGTCCTTGGCTTCTTTTAAGATATTGTATGCCTGCTCGTTTGCCTCGCGCAGAATCTTGTTGCGGCTGGAATCCAGACGCTCCTGCTTCTGCTCCAGCTTTTCCTTTAAGGACTCGATCTCGGCTTTGTACTGGTTGATCTCTAACTGCTCCCGCTCGATCGTGCTGCGGCTCTTCTCAAGATCTGCGATCAGGTCTTCAAAATCGCCCTCACTCTTGCTGATGCGCCCCTTGGCGTCGGTAATGAGATCCGACGGAAGACCGAGCTTTTCAGAGATGGCAAACGCGTTGCTCTTGCCCGGAATACCGATTAAGAGGCGGTAGGTCGGACTTAACGTCGCCACGTCGAACTCACAGCAGGCATTTTCCACGCCTGGTGTGGAGAGGGCATAGACCTTGAGCTCGCTGTAATGCGTCGTAGCCATAATGCGTGCTCCGTAAAGGTGGAGCTTCGAGAGAATGGAGATCGCAAGCGCAGCGCCCTCGGTCGGATCGGTTCCGGCACAGAGCTCATCGAAAAGTACCAGAGAACGGTCGTTGACCTGCTCTAAGATACGGATGATGTTGACCATGTGGGAGGAGAAGGTACTGAGCGACTGCTCGATACTCTGCTCGTCCCCGATGTCAGCGAACACTTCGTCAAAAATACCGAGTTCCGAGCGCTCGGACGCCGGAATATGCAGGCCGGACTGTCCCATCAGCGTCAGCAGACCGACGGTTTTTAAGGAGACCGTCTTACCGCCGGTGTTCGGACCGGTCACGATCAGCAGGCGGAAATCCTCGCCGAGCCGTACGTCGATCGGAACGACCTTTTTCGGATCGAGTAACGGGTGGCGTCCTTTGCGGATGTGAATCCGTCCGTCATCATTAAAAAGCGGGGCGACCCCGTTGTATGTCTGCGCGAAAGCCGCTCTGGCAAAAATAAAGTCCAGCTCGGTCAGAAGTTCATAGTCGGCGAGCAGCTGTGTGGCGTAGGAGGCGGTCAGATTGCTTAAGCCGGCAAGGATGACCTCGATCTCCTCCTGCTCACGGAGCTGCAGCTCTTTGTATTCGTTGTTCAGATTGACGACAGCCATCGGCTCGATGAAAAGTGTGGAGCCGGTGGAGGACTGGTCATGGATCATGCCTGGAACAAGAGACTTTGCCTCCGCTTTGACCGGGAGACAGTAGCGCCCGTCGCGCATGGTAATGACGGTGTCCTGCAGATAGCTTCTGGTCGTGGTGTTGTTGATCATGGAGTTCATCTGTGCGCGGATCTTATCGTTCATTCCGCGCATGGAGCGCCGGATCGAGTGCAGCGTGCTGCTGGCGTCGTCGGCAATCTCGTCCTCGGAGAGAATACAGCGCCGGATCTCGTCACACAGCGGCGTGAGAGGCTCGATGCCGGCAAAAAGACTGGTCAGGGAATCGTCCGGCTGATCGTTGTCGTCCTGTGATCTGGCAAAAGCCTTCGCGCGTTTCGCGGACTCTAAGAGGGAGCAGACGCGCAGCAGTTCGATGGCGCTTAAGGCGCCGCCGATCTCTAAGCGCTTTAGCGAATCGCGGATGTCCGTAACTCCAGAAAAGGACAGGGAGCCGTATTTAAACAGCCGGCTTAAGGCATCCGATGTCTGCTGCTGCAGCTGTTCGATCTGCGCGCGGTCGGTGATCGGGCGCAGCTTCTGACAGCGCGACTTGGCGTCAGCGCTGAAAGCATATTCGGTCAGTTGATCGAGAATCTTGTTATATTCTAAGGTGTGTAATACTTTTTCGTTCATAGCAGTTCCTTTGATTTGATTGTCACATGGTTATGTCCTTCTTATTATATATGATTCCGGGAGTCTTGGAAAGCGGAACCTGAAAAGAATTGTAGAATCCTATTGCAAGCGTATGTGATTCATTTTATAATGATTACTGGTACGGTTTTCAGAAATTCGTGTGTAAATACATGCAGAAAAGAGGAAATCATGCAGCAAAAGGATAACGATCAGTTTTCTTTTATTAACGAAAAAATCAAAGAAAAGCCGGTCAATAAGAAGCGATTGCTGATGCAGGCAGGTTTTATCGCTCTGATGGCAGTCGTTTTTGGAATCATAGCAAGTCTGGTTTTTGCATATTTTCAGCCTAAGTTTGAATCACTGTTTTGCCCAGAGGAGGAACCGGTGGTCACCATTCCGCAGGATTCGGTTACGGAGACGGAGCAGCCCGAGGAGACAGAGACATCCGAGGAGACGGAGGCATCCGAGGAACCGCAGGCGCCTTCCGAGGAACCGCCGCTACAGCAGCCCCAGGAGCTTGAGATTGCGGATGTACAGAACGTGCAGAACAAGCTGTATGCGGTGGGAAGAGAAGCAAACCGCTTTGTCGTGACCGTGACGGGGGTCAAGAGCGACACGGACTGGTTCAACAATTCTTACGAGAGCAGGGGACAGGCATCCGGCATTATCATTGCAGACAGCGGTCAGGAACTTCTGATCTTAACGGAGCGCAAGGTCATCTCAGATGCACAGGAGGTCTATGTTACTTTCATCAATGATGTGACGGTGGAAGCGTCCATGAAGCACTACGACGGCAATACGGGAATTGCGGTGCTCTCGGTACCGAAGGAGCAGGTGGATACGGATACCATGAATGCGATCTCGGTGGCGAAGCTTGGGAATTCATTGACGACGATGCAGGGAACGATGGTTATTGCGGTGGGAAGTCCGCTAGGAACGAACTATTCGATCCTTACGGGGAATATTACATCTACCAACAATGTGATTTCCACGATCGACAATAATTATACCGTCTTTACGACGGATATTGTGGGCAGCAGCAGCGGCAGCGGCGTCATCATCAATGTGAACGGCGAGGTGATCGGTCTGGTAATGCAGGATTACGGCAATGAGGAGGATCAGACGACGCTGACAGCGATTTCGATCTCCGAGTTAAAGCAGCTGATCGAAAAACTGTCCAACAATCAGGATATTCCGTATATTGGTCTGGAGTTGACGACGGTATCAGCGGCAACCGCCAAGGAATACGATATTCCAAAGGGCGCATATATCAAGGATGTCAAGATGGATTCACCGGCACTGGCGGCGGGGCTGCAGAGCGGTGATGTCATTACAGAGATGGGCGGAGAGGCTGTCTACACGGTGGACAGTTATGAGAGCAAGCTTCTGGCATTGGAACCGGGCGACGAGGTGGAGATCGTTGTACAGCGGCAGGGCGCTGAAAAGTATGAGGAGATCACCTGCACGGTACAGGTCGGAGTGTTAAAGTAGAGGATAGTAACAGAAGGCGGTGTCTTGCGGCACCGCCATATTATGGAAATGAGGTCAGAAATGAAGTATATTGAGAGCCTGCGTGAGGGCGAGAGAATCAACGAAATCTATTTGTGCAAGGTAAAGCAGTCAGCGCTGACAAAGGCGGGAAAGCCTTATGATAATCTGATCCTGCAGGATAAGACCGGTACACTGGACGCCAAGATCTGGGAGCCGGGCTCGGTTGGAATCGATGAGTTTGATTCGTTAGACTACATCGCAGTCATGGGAGACATCACAAGTTTTCAGGGAAATCTCCAGCTCAACGTAAAGCGTGTGCGCAAGGTGCAGGAAGGGGAATACGATCCGAAGGATTATCTGCCGGTATCCAAAAAGGACATCGACGGGATGTATACAGAGCTTCTGGGACTGATTGCTTCCGTGAAGCATCCGTATTTAAAAAAGCTTCTGGAGAGCTTTTTTGTCGAGGATAAGGATTTTGAAAAACGGTTCAAGTTTCATTCCGCAGCGAAGAGTGTGCATCACGGATTTGTGGGCGGACTGCTGGAGCATACGCTCTCTGTGACGAAGAACTGTGATTATTTTGCAGCAACCTATCCGATCTTAAACCGCGATCTGATCGTGTCTGCGGCAATTTTCCATGATATCGGAAAGCTGGAGGAACTCTCGACGTTCCCGGAGAACGATTACACGGATGAGGGACAGCTTTTAGGACATATCATGATCGGTGCCGAGATGGTCGGAGAGCGGATCCGCACGATTCCGGGATTCCCGAAGGGAACCGCCAATGAGTTGAAGCACTGCATTTTAGCTCATCATGGAGAACTGGAATACGGTTCGCCGAAGAAACCGGCACTTGCGGAGGCACTGGCACTCAGTTTTGCGGACAATATTGACGCCAAGATGGAGACAATACGGGAGATTTTTGCAAGTGTTCCGGAGAACAATCTGGAGTGGCAGGGATATAACCGCCTGCTGGAGAGCAATATCCGCAGATCAGGAAGAGAGTCATAGGTATATCACAGGATATGAAGAAAAACGACAGTATTGAGTTAAAGATCGAAGATATGGGCGTTGACGGAGAGGGCATCGGAAAATACGAGGGGATGACCTTTTTCGTGAAAGATGCTGTGATCGGGGATACGATCTGTGCCGGCATCACGAAGCTCAAGAAGAACTACGGCTATGCCAGGGTGCAGGAGATTTTAGAACCGTCGCCGTACCGTGTGCAGCCGGAGTGTCCGCTGTATGCGCGCTGCGGCGGCTGCCAGATCCAGGCGATGGACTATAGGCAGCAGCTTTGCTATAAGCAGAAAAAGGTGCGTGGCAATCTGATCCGCATCGGAGGATTTGCGCCGGAACTCATTGATTCCGTGATGGAGGAGATTGTGGGGATGGAGCAGCCGTATCGTTACCGCAATAAGGCACAGTTTCCGATCGGCGCGGACAGGGACGGGATGCCGGTGGCGGGATTTTACGCAGCGCGCACGCACAGCATTATCCCAGTGGAGGATTGTAAACTGGGCGTTACGCAGAATGAACAGATCCTTGGAACGGTGCTTTCCTATATGCGTGAGAACGGCGTCCGCCCTTATGATGAGACGACTGGGAAGGGACTGGTGCGCCATGTGCTGATCCGTTACGGATTCACCTCAAAGGAACTGATGGTCTGCCTGGTCATTAACGGAGAGACACTTCCGCAGGAGAAGAAACTGGTGGATGCGTTGTGTAAAATAGAAGGTATGACCAGCATTTCCGTGAACATCAACCGGAAGAATACGAATGTGATTTTGGGGGAGGAGACCCGGACCGTCTGGGGATCGGATTATATCACGGATCAGATTCATCTGCGCGACTGTGACCATGATTTTGCACTGACAGATACGGCAATCGCCTATCACATTTCCCCGCAGTCTTTTTACCAGGTAAACCCAGTGCAGACGGAGAAGTTGTACAGTCTGGCACTTTCCTACGCGGGTCTGACTGGCAGGGAGACCGTCTGGGATCTATACTGTGGAATCGGGACGATCTCGCTGTTTCTGGCACAGAAGGCGGGGAAGGTCTACGGCGTGGAGATCGTGCCGCAGGCAATCGAAGACGCTAAGAGCAATGCGGTATTAAACGGTATTACCAACGCCTCCTTTTTCGTGGGAAAAGCGGAGGAGGTTCTTCCTGAGTTCTATGAAAAGGAGAGCCGGAAGCCAGATGCGGACATGCTTCATCCGGATGTGATCGTTGTCGATCCGCCCCGGAAGGGATGCGATGAGAAGTGCCTGGAGACGATGCTTCGTATGGAACCGGACCGCATCGTGTATGTCAGCTGCGATCCGGCAACGCTTGCAAGAGATCTGAAGATCCTGTGCGGGGGCGGCTATGCACTTCGGAAAGTGCGTCCGGTGGATCAGTTTGGGCACACGACACATGTAGAGACGGTTGTCTTACTTTCCAAGGGCACTGAGCAAAGTGGAACGGAGAATGGCCGACAGCAGAAAAGTGAAGGTGGACTTCTCCCTGGAGGATATGGATTTATCTGAATTTAAGGGAAAAGCAACTTATGAGTAGATAAAGACATATGTACTGGAGGAGACAGGACTTAAGGTTTCTTCACTGTATATCGCACAGATTAAGAAGAAGTGTGGACTAGATGTCGGTGAGAATTTTAATCTGGCTAAATCAGAGAACACGAGACAGCCACAGTGTACACCAGAGAAGGAAGATGCAATTATGCAGGCGTTTAGACATTTTGGAATCATATAGATTGTGGATAAGCAGCATCATGTGTTAAAAATATAGTAAAGTATGGGAAAAAGGACATTCCAGAACTGTAGATTTTACAGGTCAGGGGATGTCTTTTTTGGCTGCCTTGGAGTGTCTAAAGGACAATGTAATGATACTGAGGGTATTAAGACTTATTAAAATTATACTTATCTTATCTAATCTAAAGATAAGGATGGATGGGATAATTACTAAGATTGAAGAATTTGCTTTTTCAAGATATACTTTTTGTAACAGATAGCGATAAATTATTCAATTTACTGATAGAAAAGATTGATAAATACGCAATTGCAATGGGAGAGTGACTGGTGGCTTCTCTGCAACAGTCTTCACAAGGAGAATAAGCATTTTTATAATGGGCAGAGGAAGTTATCACCTTTTATGAAAAATGCGGTATAAGCTACAATATAAAAGCAAAAACATAAACATAAACGAAAGAACGAGGTAAATAACTGTGGCATTACTACAAGATTTAATAAAATAAATTGATGATGAGACGGTTAGACAGCGAATTACGATGGAGGTGGGAAGCTTACCGAGCAGAAAAAGTTCGATCTGGTCTTTGAGGAGCATCTGCTGGAATTCATTTTTGAAGTCTGTGAAAGTGACTCTAACTACTGGAAAATCAAGGTATGAAACAAGAAAACTGTGCTTTGAAATGTAACCACGCAAACAGATATAAAATATTATAAACCATTGAAAAATGACAACAGCTAAGATATAATTGAATATGGACAATGATGCCTTAAAGGAGCGAGGAGACTATGACTGTGAATGTAAAAGAAGAAAACTGGGTAGGTACAAAAGAAGCAGCAGAATTCCTGGGGGTTAAGCCAGCCACAATTCGCGACTGGATTCGTAAGGGCAAAGATATTCCAAGAATGAAGATCGGCAAGGCGTGGAAATTTAAGTATTCAGAACTTGAGGAATGGGCACGTAGTGGTAGAGCTGCCGATAAATAATGCTTATAAAATATAGGCACTACAGGAGGAAAACATAATGAATAAACATCAACTTGCATCAACGATTTGGGAATCAGCTAATCAGATGCGGTCAAAGATAGAGGCTAATGAGTATAAGGATTTCATCCTTGGCTTCATCTTCTACAAATATTTGTCGGAGCGTGAGCTGGATCTGTTTCAAAAGGAAAAGCTCAGTGAAGATGAAATCAAGAAGGTTGACGAAAAGGACGTCAAGTATGCGAAACACGTGCGGGAGACACTTGGGTATTTTATTGCCTATGACAATCTGTTCTCAACATGGTTGGCAAAGGGAAATGATTTTGATGTGAAGGATGTCAGGGATGCACTGTCCGACTTCGATCAAAATATTGATGAGGTTTACAAGAAGGTATTTGAGAAAATCTTCAATACTCTTCAGACTGGTTTGTCGAAGTTGGGAGAGACCTCCGGCTCGCAGACAAAGGCGGTGAAGAAGCTCCTGAAGCTGATCAAGAAGATTCCGATGGATGGCAAGCAGGATTACGATGTTCTTGGCTTCATCTATGAGTATCTGATCAGCAATTTTGCAGCAAATGCTGGAAAGAAAGCGGGAGAGTTCTATACACCGCATGAGGTATCTGTGCTGATGTCCGAGATCGTGGCAGAGCACCTTAAAGATAGGAAGCAGATCAAAATATATGATCCTACATCTGGTTCTGGGTCGCTATTAATAAACATCGGCAGATCGGCTGCAAAATATATTAGCGGTGATGGAAAGATTGATTATTACGCGCAGGAACTGAAAGAGAATACATTCAACCTGACCAGGATGAATTTAGTCATGAGAGGAATCAAGCCTGCCAATATCAATGTGAGAAACGGAGATACGCTGGAGGACGACTGGCCTTTCTTTGAAGAGAACAAGAAAGAGACTACTTATAAGCTTGTGAGGGTGGATGCCGTGGTCAGCAATCCTCCTTATTCACAGAAGTGGGATCCGAAGGACAAAGAGTTCGATCCAAGATATAAGGATTTCGGCGTTGCACCAAAGGCCAAGGCGGATTTTGCATTCTTGCTCCATGATCTCTATCACCTGGAAGATGACGGTATCATGACCATCGTCCTTCCTCATGGTGTACTTTTTCGTGGCGGTGAAGAGGCAAAAATCCGCGAGAACCTGATCGAGAAAAACCGTATTGATGCAATTATCGGATTACCGGAGAACATATTTTTTGGAACCAATATTGCGACAATCATTATGGTCTTGAAAAAAAATAGACCGAGTTCAGACGTTCTTATCATTGATGCGTCCAAGGGTTTTGAAAAATCCGGGAAGAATAACAAGCTTAGGGCTTCTGATATTAAGAAGATAGTAGATACCGTAAAATACAGAACGGAGATTGATAAATATTCCGTATTGGTTTCAAAAGAAACTGTAAAGGAAAATGAGTATAACCTAAATATCACCAGGTATGTTGATTCTACGGATGATCCGGAGAAATGGGATATCCGCGCAACGATGTTTGGTGGTATTCCGGTAAGTGAGGTCGATGCATTTGAGAAATACTGGGAGGCGTTTCCAGGACTTAGAGATGCATTATTTAAAGAGGTGTCTGCGGGATATCTTCAGCCAAGGACAAAGGATATCAAGGGTACAATAGATTCTTTTGAGTCAGTTGAAGCATACAGGGTTACATTTACAAAAGCATTCGTCGGCTTTTATGAGACGCTTAAGGAAGACTTGATCGACGGCATACTGGATGTTTCAGCTGAACAGGAGAAAGAAAAGATTACTGAAGATATTTTTGGCAGGATTGATCGGGTTAAGTTGGCGGATCGATATGTTGCCTATCAGGTGTTTGCGAAATACTGGGATATTATCTCTGCGGATATAGAGATGCTTCAGACAGAAGGGTTCCAGGTCATTACTCAGGTAGATCCGAATATGGTAATCAAGAAAAACAACAAGAATGATGACGATGATGAAGTGACGGAAGTACAGGATGGATGGAAGGGGCATATCTTGCCATTTGAACTTGTACAAGAAATACTCATGCCGGATGAGATTGAAGCAATACGGGTTTTGGAAGAACGCTTGTCAGAGATTGCCGAGGAGTATATGGAGATTATTGATTCCCTCGATGAGGATGAAAAACAGGGCAGTTTCTTAAATGACAGTAATGATGCGTTTGTTTCCAAGGAATTAAAATCAGCCTGTGATGAGATTCTTCAGGAAGTGGAAAGCGATGAGATAAATGCGTTAAACAAATATATGTCGCTGTCAAAGAAGGAAGCACTCACTTTTATGAAATCGTGTAGTGATGCAGACTGGAACCATATAGAGAAAAACAAAGACGGAAGCTGTAAAAAACCTTCTCTGACAAGCAGGATTCAGCAGCTTAAAATGGAATTTGAGTTCCCTGAAGAATCATTAGATGGTAAATTATTGTCGGCACTTAGGCTAATGGACGAGGAAAGCTCTGTTAAGAAGGATATGAAGCAGAAAAAGGAAAACCTTCATATTAAAACAAAAGAGGTCATAGAAGGACTCTCTGAGGAAGAGGCACTGAAAATAGTGGAGCAGAAATGGATCGCGCCGTTAGTGAAAGATTTGGAAGATATTTCATCTGCCATAATAATTGATGTTATTGGGAAGATGGAATATCTGGCGGAGAAATATGCCACTACTATGCATGATCTTCAAAATGAGAATATATCTATAAAAAATAGTCTAGCCAGCCTTATTGGCTCATTAGCTGCAAACGGATCTGACAAGGAAGGACTTCAAGAATTTAAACTGATTTTGGGAGGACAAGTGTGATGAAAGAAAATAGACAAAGCCCCGAAATCAGGATGGAGGGATTTGAGGACGATTGGATTTACAACAATCTTAGAAAACTGGCGATTTTTAATCCTAAAACAGAACCGCCTGAAGAGTTCGAGTATGTGGATCTGGAATCTGTAGTCGGGACTGAAATGATGTATCATCGTAAGGAGAAAAGAGATACTGCTCCATCGCGAGCTCAACGAGTGGCGCAATATGGGGATTTATTCTATCAAACAGTTAGACCATATCAGAAAAATAATTACTTGTTTGAAAAAGAGGAATGCTATGTGTTTTCAACGGGATATGCACAAATTCGTCCTTTTGCAGCAGATGGGTATTTTCTGCTCAGTCTTGTTCAAAACAATAGTTTTGTTAAAAAGGTATTAGATAACTGTACAGGTACAAGCTATCCGGCTATCAATGCAAATGACCTGGCAGATATTAAGATTCATTATCCGGTTAACTACTCGGAACAAGAGCGAATCGGATGTTGGTTCAGAAATATAGATCTATTTATTTCGCTGCATAACAAGGAAATTAAACGATTAGAGTGCTTGCGCAAAGCTATGCTCGAGAAAATGTTTCCACAGAACGGCGCAGATGTTCCTGCCGTCAGATTTGGCCAGTATAAAGAACCGTGGAGACTCTGCCAGTTTTCTGAAATCTTTAAGGAGCGGCATATCATTGATACGATATCCGATGAGTATCCGCAATTGGCGTTTACCATCGAAGAAGGCGTAATCAGACCGGAGGATAAGAAGACTAACAAGCGAGATTTCCTTATTATCGACAAGGCAAATAAAAAGTATTTACAGACGGAATATGATGACATCATCTATAACCCGGCAAATGTGATTTATGGAGCCATTCATCGGAACGCTCTGGGCAAGGGCTGTGTATCTCCGATATACAAGATTTTTTACACAGATCAGGATTCGACCTTTATGGAGTGTATCGTAAGACATCCGCGCTTCATCAAGGAAATATCACGGAGTATGGAGGGCACAGTCAAGAAGCTCAGGACATTGAAGCCGAAAGCATTTCTGGAAAAGAGGGCCTATATTGCGCCGACAATAGAGGAACAACAGCAAATCGGTGAATATTTCCGTCAGATGGATCGACTTATCGAGATTGAGAAGGAAAAGCTGGAGAAGATAAAGCATATAAAGAGTGCGTGCATGGAGAAAATGTTTGTGTAGAAGGAGGTGCCGGACGTGATTTTTGATAAAGAGAGCGATTTTGAAGAAGCCGTCATAGGCGTCTTGATAGAGCGTGGCTGGGAATCGGAAGTAATCCGTCATCCATCGGAGGCGGATCTGCTTAAAAACTGGGCGGATATTCTGTTCAATAATAATAGGCAGCGAAACTGCTTGAATGAATGTCCGTTGACGGATGGCGAGATGCAGCAGATCATGGAGCAGATCATCAATTTGCGTACTCCGTTGAAGCTGAATAGCTTTATCAATGGTCGGAGCGTGTCTGTTATCAGAGACAATCCGGATGATGAGCTGCACTTTGGGAAGGAAGTCAGTCTGAAGATATATGACCGTCAGGAAATTGCCTACGGCGAAAGTAGATACCAGATTGTACAGCAGCCACATTTCAACACAAAGTCTCCGATATTGAATGATAGACGAGGGGATCTAATGCTCTTGATCAACGGTATGCCAGTCATTCATATCGAACTAAAGAGAAGCAATATTCCTGTGAGTGATGCGTATAACCAGATCATAAAGTATTCGCATGAGGGTGTGTTCCGGGGCATTTTTTCTCTGATTCAGGTATTTGTTGCGATGGAGCCGGAAGAGGCTGTATATTTCGCAAATCCGGGAGAGGATGGTGTTTTTAATCCGGCGTTCTTTTTTCATTGGGCAGACTTTGACAACGTGCCAATCAATGAATGGGACAAGGTTACGGCAGGACTTCTGAATATTCCTATGGCACATATGCTGATCGGATTTTATACGATTGCTGATACAGATGATAATCTGCTTAAGGTTATGAGAAGTTATCAGTATTATGCTGCAATCGGTATCGCTGATCGGGTGACGAAGAGAAACTGGAAAGAGGACACGCCGGAGACACAGCGGGGCGGTCATGTATGGCATACAACAGGTAGCGGAAAGACGATGACAAGTTTCAAATCTGCTCAGTTGATTGCCAGTTCCCATGATGCGGATAAAGTTATATTCCTTGTGGACAGGAAAGAACTGGGTATCCAGTCGCTCAAAGAGTACAGGTCATTTGCTACAGAAACCGAGAGCATACAAGCTACGGAAAATACAGATATTCTGATATCAAAGCTAAAAAGCGATGATCATGATAATACGCTTATTGTTACATCCATCCAAAAACTCAGCAATATTTCAGAGGATATGGAGGGGTTAAAGGATGCAGATCTTAAAAAGATCAGATCTAAGAGGCTGGTCATAATCATTGACGAATGCCACCGATCTACTTTCGGTGACATGTTAACGACGATAAAGGATACCTTCAAACATTCTATTATTTTTGGATTCACTGGTACGCCGATTCAGGACGTCAATATCAAAAAAGACAGCACGACCACAACCATATTCGGCAGCGAAATCCATAGATATACACTTGCGGATGGCATCCGAGATAAGAATGTCCTTGGCTTTGATCCTTATATGGTCAAGATATATGACGATGATGAGCTCCGCCAGAAGGTGGCCTTGGAAAAAGCTAAGGCTGATACAGTAGAAGATGTTATGAAGGATGAAAAGAAAAAGAAGGTCTTCTACAAATGGATGGACTCCTCCCAGGTGAAAATGTATGGGAAGAAGGTTGGTGATAAGTGGGTAAAAGGCATAGAGGATTTCATCCCGAATGAGCAGTACCAGACGGATGAGTACGTCATGGGGATTATTTCGGATATTAAGAAGAAATGGCTTATATACAGTCGTGGTGGTAAGTTCCATGCGATATTTGCGACATCCAGTATTCCAGAAGCGGTACGATATTGGCGGCTTATGAAAAAAGAAATACCTGAGCTTATGATAACGGCAATGTTTGATCCTACTATCGATAACGAAAGAGGTACCGGATCTTTGGATAAGGAAGACGGTATCGTGGATATGTTGGAAGATTATCGGGATCGATTGGGCCAGACATTTACAATACCGACGTATGACAAGTTCAGGAAGGATGTGAGCCTGAGACTTGCACATAAGAAACCGTATGAAAGATTGGAGCCGAATCAGCAAATAGATATTTTAATCGTTGTAAATCAGATGCTGACCGGTTTTGATTCAAAGTGGGTAAATACTATTTATCTGGATAAGGTGATGGAGTATGAAAACTTAATCCAGGCATTTTCGAGAACCAATCGACTGTTCAACGAATCAGAGAAGCCTTTTGGTATCATAAAATATTATCGAAGGCCGAATACGATGGAAAAAAACATCGAAGCGGCGGTAGAGGCTTATTCCGGCAATGTCCCTACAGGGTTATTCGTGGACAAGTTGCCAAGGAATTTGCGTAATCTTAATAGGACATTTGAAGAGATTAAGGAAATATTTGATGCTGGTGCCATTAACAACTTTGAGAAGCTACCAGAGGAACAGTCTGAGAAACGAAAGTTTGCCAAGGCGTTCAATCAATTCGACACCTATCTTCAGGCAGCTAAGATACAGGGCTTCAACTGGAAACAGCGAGTGTATTCTGCTGAAGACGGAACGGATATCGAGATGCTATTCGATGAAATGACGTATCTGATCCTGTTAGCAAGATATAAGGAGATGGCAGGAGGGGGTGGTGGAGGTCACGGCGGGGATGTCCCGTATGATGTAAAAATTCATATCACGGAGTATGACACGACAAAAATTGATGCCGAGTATATGAATACTCGTTTTGAAAAGTTCCTCAAGCTGATTCAGGGCAAGTATGATCAAGAAACACTGGACAAGACGTTGACTGATTTGCATAAGTCGTTTTCTATGCTGTCAACAGAGGAACAAAAGTATGCAAATGTTTTCCTTCATGATGTGCAAGCCGGTAATGCAAGAATCATTCCGGGTAAGTCTTTTCGCGAGTATATATCTGACCTGATGAAGGGGGCTGAAAACGCAAGGATCAAGCGGGTGGTGCGCAGACTGGGATGCTATGAGAGGCTCTTGCGCGAAATGCTGGCAAAGAAAGTCACGAAGGAAACCATAGAGGCACATGGTAAATTTGATGAACTGAAGGCGAGCGTGGATAATAGTAAGGCAACAGAATTTTTTATTGTTGTGGAGCACCAGAATTTCCGCCAATCAAGGCTTGCAATGTTAGTGGATGCTTATTTGCGGTATTTTCTTCTTTCGGGCGGGCAGGATCCATATCCTGAGAATGAATTTGACAGGAAGCATAAGACGAAAGTCGAAACGGTATCTATGGACACCGACAGTAATTCGAAACCGGTGGGAGTTGTGCTGACAGATGAAGTGATGGAAGGGAAAACTATCACAACATCCGTCAAAAAAGCAAAGCTCAAAGAATGGTATTCGGAGAGCAAGGCCCTTGCCTGCATGGTGGATACCGATTGTTTCGCATATGTGGATAATAAGCTCTGTGTTTATGATAAGAAATATCTGGAACGAGATGATAAGGGAAAACTGTTTTTTACGGAGTATGCCAAAGCACATGAGGAAGAGTGCTTCCTGCAGTTTGTAATGGATAAAGAGACGGGTGAGCTCCACTACATTACCCTGCCGAGTTCTATGGCAAGCAAGACCTTCAATTATTATGATGAGCTTTCGGCATTGTCGGATGATGAGAAATTGAGCCTTGGTCTTGTGAACGAGATTGCGCGAGAGATGCTTGCTGCGATAAATGGCATGGAATTCGGAGAAGCACTTGCGACGTTGATGGATAAGAAGATTTGTAATGTATCGTTTCGAACGCTTAAGTCGGTAACCGGACTTGATAATACGACTGTCAGTAATATGAAGAAAGGAAAGAATCTCACAAAAGAGAATGTCGTTTCCTGTTGCTTGGGAATTCATATTCCGTTCAGGTTAAGCAATAGATTGTTGCAGTTAGCGGAGAGACCATTGGACTTGACGCTTCCGGGAGCTAAAGGTGAAGAGAATACCATATATGACCAAATACTGCATCTGTATTGGGCAGAGGATTATTCTGATACTTATGCGGAATTGGTGGCGATTCATTATGAACATTTGATACATCAACCACCCATCAAATAATGATAATAGATAAGAACAAAAGTAGACTGGAGAAATCCGGTCTATTTTTGTTTTTAAAATTTTTTTGTAGAACTTTCTTCAACAGTCTAATGCCAATTTATAGGGCTTTGCGGAGTAATTAGACTCCGCAGAGCCTTTTTACATCATTTTTCCGTAGAACTTTCTACAACGGGCAAAAAAAGCAAATGTGGTAACTTTCAAATGTAATCAATAAAACAAATCTCGTTTAGTCCGAATAGCGCTATAAGGACGATGGAATGCATAAGAGTTCCAAACACAGCAATAACAGCTGCGTTTGAAGCGAAGATGCATCCACCGTTGTTTTCGTGCGCCTATTTCGGCAAACCAGAGACGGTGGTTCGTCTTCGACCGTAGCCTCTTTTTGTGTCCCATCGTCCTCCACTCGGACGGAAAGGACACTGCAATGAAGAACAATGAAACAAAGAAGCGCAAGAGTGGGTTTAATCCTAACCGTGGCTGTTATTTTACAGCAGATGGAAAATATTACTGCTACGAACGCTGGGACGATGAGAAGAAGTGCATCGTTCATCATAAACTAGAGGTCGGTAAAGACCTTTCACTTGAACCGACCATCATGCTTGATGTGTACGACCATGAAATGGATTTACAAGATCGATATGAGGATGAACAGCTCAATCCATTGTTTGATACAAAAGTAGTAAATTACAAGACAAAAAATTCTATGGGAAGAGATGACTATATGGAAGAACGAGTGAAAAGGGCGGTAAAAAAGTATGGAAAAACACTATGGCATTATACAGATATAAATGCATTATGTGGGATTATTGGCAAAAAAGAGATTTGGTTTGGCAGTGCAGAACATATGAATGATCGAGAAGAATTAATAGGGTTTATAAACGATCTGGAAAAAGAGGTATATGCATGCATTGATTCAGCTAATAAGGAAAAAGCCAATGATGTTTTTGGGCAAATCAAAGATAGATTGCAAAAAGAATATCCATATATATTTTGCGTATCCAAAGCACGTAATGATGCAGCACAATGGGATAGGTATGCATGTGGTGGACAAGGAGTAGCAATTGTATTTAATACAGCAACGTTATTTAAGCTTATTTTTTACAATCAGATCATTATGAATGAAGAATATTATGGTTATTGTGCCAAGCAACATAAAATGAAAGAACTGTTACGAGATTATATTCAATATGATAAGATGGACGATTTTTCAAATTTAAACGGTTTGATTGATAATTTGTTGTTATGTGCAATGCTTCATAAGCATGAAAGTTTTTCGACGGAGCAAGAAATAAGGATTTCTCCACTTTTTGTTAATGAAAATGATAAGCATCTTCAATGTAAAATACTTAATACTATTAGACGGGTCTATATTTTGAATTTAATAGAATTGTGTGAAAAAGAAGGAATAGACTTTGAAGATTTATTCGACTCTATCGTTATTGGACCTACATCAAAACAAACCGTAAGAGATTTGCAGTTTTATTGTAAAAATAATGGGTTGCTAAAACTTGCAAACAAAGTGAAGAAATCAGATTGTCCATTAAGATAAGGGCAAATAAGATGTG
>ERZ1673752.1451-NODE-1451-length-33019-cov-5.182805_pt1 | contig 33019 bp, 24 predicted proteins | sample MGYA00580195_ERZ1673752 | MGnify/ENA primary metagenome ERZ1673752 (study PRJEB41218, sample SAMN15661744) | gut metagenome | host: Homo sapiens | place: Canada: London | collected 2015-08-20/2019-03-30 | study: EMG produced TPA metagenomics assembly of...
TATTTGTTAAGAATCGTTAGGAATTGAAGAAGGGAGCAGTATGGCGGAAGAAAAGAAAGCTTCTCAAGAAGCCACAGACTTGCAAAAAAAGCTTTGTTATAAGGAAAAGAATATTTGGGACAAATACTCCACAGACGAGGAGCGGCAGGCGATTACAGATTTTAACCGGGATTATATCCATTTCCTGAATGCCGCAAAGACCGAGCGTGAAGTGATTCATGAGTCGGTGAAGATGCTGGAGGCCAAGGGCTTCCAGAATTTAGAGTCGATGGAGAAGGCCAAGGCGGGCGATAAGGTTTATCTGAACCTACGCAATAAGGGCCTGCTGGCGGCTGTGGTCGGCAAGAAGGCCCCGGAAGAGGGCTTTAACCTCGTGGGGTCTCACATTGATTCACCCCGCCTCGACCTCAAACCCAATGCTGTCTGGGAACAAAGTGACATGGTCTTTTTGAAGACCCACTATTATGGCGGCGTCAAAAAGTATCATTATGCTTCCACCCAGCTGGCTATCCACGGAGTTGTAGTGAAGAAGGATGGGACGTCGGTCAATATTGTATTTGGTGAGGATCCTTCGGAGCCCTGCTTGACCATCGCTGATCTTTTAATCCACCTCAGCCAAGAGCAGATGCAAAAGAAGGCCTCGGAGGTCATCACGGGCGAGAATCTCAAGCTTCTCGTTGGCGGCAAGCCCTACCCAGACGAGAATATTAACGAACGCTTTAAACTGCAATTTCTCCAGATTTTAAACGAGAAATATGGAATTGTCGAAAGAGACCTCCTGACGGCAGAGATTGAAGTCGTTCCTGCCCATAAGGCAAGATTTGTGGGCTTTGATTCGGCCTTTGTCGGTGGCTACGGCCAGGACGACCGGGTCTGCGCCTATACCTCCCTCATGGCCCTTTTGGATACCCCGACTGATGTTGAAAAGACCTACGCCATCTTGTTCTTTGATAAGGAAGAGGTGGGGAGCAATGGTAACACCGGAGCCAAGTCGGACGTTTACGCCCTGGCTTTGGATATCCTAGCTGAGAAGATGTTGGGCCGGGATCAGACAGCTGCCGAGAGGAGAGGGCTCATCATGAATACAACCCTCTTATCTTCTGACGTGACCGCAGCCTTTGACCCCAACTATCCTGAAGTTGCCGATCCGATGAACTTCTGCAAGGCTTCTTATGGCCTTGGCATCTGCAAATATTCCGGTGGCGGTGGCAAGGGGTCTACCTCAGATGCTTCTGCTGAGCTCTTTACCAAGGTTACCCGTCTATTAGATGACCATGATGTGGCTTGGCAGCAAGGCGAACTAGGCCGGATTGACCTGGGTGGCGGCGGCACCATTGCCATGTTCTTTGCCAACCGGGGCTATGAAGTCATCGATTGTGGCGTAGCGCTTCTAGCCATGCACTCTTGCTTTGAGATTTCTTCTGCCGTGGACGTCTATGAGACCTACAAGGCTTATAAGGTCTTTATGGAGAAGATGGCCTAGGTAGGCCGGTGTCCTAGATGGAGCAGATATCCTAGGAGAGCAACTTACTGATGTGGGGCCCCTGCCCCTGATATGTTTCACCCCTAGGAGAAAGCTAGTCCAAGGAGCCCCCCAAGGGGGCTCCTCCTTTTTTATATAACTATACCTATGCTTATGCATTTGTGGTTATAACCACTATTGGTCGAAACTTATATTTATAGAAACTTGTGCCTTCTCATGTTTAAACCCGAAAAGAATCGTTTTAATAATCCAGGTCTTAACGAAGCTTATCTTAATGGCGACCGGATCTACCGCTTAAGTGGTTTCACCACGGTAGATAAGGTGGATCGGAAAGCTCGAAATATTGCTGCCCACTTTAGTTTGGTCCGCATCATTGCGGTCCTTGTGGTGGTGATGATTTTTGTGATCCTGGCTGACAAATATAATCCTTTTAAGGATACCAAAGAATTAAAGCGGATCTTTGGCTTCAAAGGCATTTATGATTCTGAGCAATATCTTGAATACCAAGAACAAGTCAAGAGAGAAAAAGAGGCAGAGAAGGAGAGAGAGAAGGCCGAAGAAGAATCTCGCCGTCGTCAGCAAAACGACGAGGAACCAGCACCTAGTGCTCCAGCCACTCCATAAATGAGAAAATGAGAGATGATGAGTAAGAAAAAATCTAAGGAACCCCAAGCAGCACTGTCCGAATCTGCCAAATCTAATGGGTCTCATGAGACCTCTAAATTGTCCGAAGAAAAGCAAAATACAAAAGAAAAGCAAAATACAAGCAAGGAGACTCCCCAAGTACTCCGGGAAATTCCCAAAGTACCCCGGGAGGCCCCTCTGCCACCTGTTACTTCATCCGAGGCTTCTACGGATAAAAAACAACTGTGGGTTACAATCCTGATTGGCGTCTTGGTTTTAGGAAGCGTCTTTTATGCCGTTGTTCAGCGGCGTTTTCTTTCCAGGAAATATCTGACCATGGAAAAGTCCAAGGATCATTTGGCAGAAACCTTGGCCCTGGATTTTGATCCTTCTCATCTGAAGACTCTGGCCCAGGATTCCCACAATCTCCACTATACTTTCAAAATTGAGGTGCAAGACCCCTTGCCCGTCATTGAAAAAAATGAGTATTACAGGAATCGGGTCCAGGAAGGCAAACGTTTTTATGCCGTGGATATGGCCTTAGACCTTGCCCTGCTAGATAAAGATAAGGGGAGTTCAGACTTAGTTTTTACGGTTATCCTACCAGATATCGTTTTGGATGCCTTATTTGATCCAAGTTCCTTTGCCTTTGGATCCAATCGTTTTCGCCCCCTGACCTTAAACGGCACTAATCCAAGCGTCCGAGCTCATTTTAAAGTTCCGGTTATGGCCAAGGATCCGGACGATCTGGCCAAACTTTTATCCAAAGCGCCCTTTTACTTTTATTTATCTTCTGAAGGTCAAGAAAATTATTACTTGTTTCCTCAAGAAATGATCCAGGTTGATGTCACACCAGCAGCACGGGCGGAAAAATCGCACAGCAAGTAAATGGCAAGTGAGGATTTGGCTAATAGGAAGGAACAATATGAAGGAAGGATTGAATAGACTTGAAAAGAATCAGAAGCTATAGATACTCTATAGATACTATAGAAGCTGGGAGAAGCTGGGGGGGCAAAATGGGAATGAGGAATAATTGCACAAAATAACAGTTTTGTGCAATTTAGCATATAGGGAAAAAGCCACCAAGCGATGGCTTTTTTCTTAGGATAATCTGGGGCATCTTATGCCTTTTCTTTCGGGTCGTCTGAGACTTGCTGCGCCTGTTTTTCCTTGACTTGCTGCACCTGCTTTTCCTTAGTTTCCTCGTTGTCCACTAAGCTGACCCGGCGACGATGCATATTTTTCCGGATTTCTTGCACGTCATGTTCTTGGGATAGATACTTTGCTTCGGCAAGTTTGCGACGATTTAAAAGTGGGTGTTTATACTGGGTGACTAGGTTAAAGATCGTTGAAACGAGTAAAATACCCATGGCTAAAGCTCCTGCAATCTCCATGGTTTCAAGTCCCTTGGATAAGAAGCTGGGGATATCGTTTTTAACGAGGGTCAGCATAGTATCGTAGATCCCATAGCCGGGCACCAGGGGCAGCATGCCTACTAGGAGGAAAACCGTAGTTGGCGTCCGGAAAACCCTAGCATAGATCTCCGACATCAAAGCAAAAATTACTGTAGCAATAAAATAGGGGACAATCGCCCCGTCGATATATTGGTCCAGAACCTTATAAGCCAGCCAGGCAATTCCCCCGACACAAGACGAGTGAAAGAGGATTTTTCCTCGCAGGCCCATGACCATCCCGTAGGACATGGATCCCAGCAGGCCACCCAAAAAATGATATGCCCATTGTATAATGATATGTTGCGCCAATACCCATTCGCTCATACTTTTTCTTTGGTTCCTCTCTTAAAAATTCCATATTCTTACGAATATTCCCCAAAATTTTAAAAAATCGCAATCCTAAAATCTAAAGGCACCAATACCCATTATCCCATAGGATTATAAAGCATTATTTAGTAAAACATCGTAATGGCCATACCTGACCCAGCGGCCACGGCCATAGCAGTCAAAATGGTTTCCAGCAATTTCGTCATCCCCGCTAAATAATCCGTTTGAATAATATCCCTGATACTATTGGTAAGGGATATTCCCGGGAACAAGTACATAAAGGACCCTGGAATAATGACCCCCAGTTCGCTCTCGAGCCCTAGGAAAATCGCTGGATAAGCCAGGGTGGATACAATAAAGCCTCCCACAAGATTTACGAAGATGCTATTGGCTCGAACCGTCTTCAGAGGGATCAAGACTAGGCGCAAGCATACATCAATGCAAAAGGCATAGAGGCAAGCTAAAAGGCTTCCTCCCAACATGAAGGTAAAACCCAGGCCTACAAAACCGCAGATCAGGATTTCCTGCCACAGGGGCGGGTCCTCCCGATTGAGGATTTCTTTGAATTGTTGGATGGCATCGGAAGGTGCAGGTTTTGTATTGGTAATATGGCGGGATAAGTTGTTGAGTTCAATGAGCTTTTGCATATTGACCGAGCGGTTTAGCACGTTTTTTTGTCCCTGATAGTAATAGCCATCGGGGGCCAAAAAAGAAATACTAAGAAACCTAGTCAAAACAAAGACTTCAATTTCTTTCATCCCATAGGCCTGAAGGATACGAAAGCCGGTATCTTCAGCCCGGTGCGTTTCGCTTCCCACGGCATTGATGGCATAGGTTGCCATAATGGCCAGGTCTAAATATTCATCATATATGGTTGGTTCTTTGGTTCTATTCATGACGATTCGCTTTCCAAGTTCGCGATTCACATTCGCTGTCCATAATACCGAGCCACAGCCTGGCCTTTATCTCAGAATTGATTGACCCATGCTTTTCGGCTTTCCACAAGATACCCCAAGTTCAGGCATTTGTCAAACTTGTCCGACTAGGTCCCAAGGGGCTCAGACCGTCGCCGATTTTTCTAAGATTTGTTACAATCAGGGGCACGCAAGCACCTTATTTGGAAAGGACAACAAATATTCCCTATGAAATTTTTCCGCCCCCGTAGACGTCGACTTCAACCCTATGAAAAGGATTTTTTAAAAAGCTCCCGCCGACAAAATAAAGCCCGGTCCTCTAAGCGCTGGAAGCTTTTCAACTATACAGTCATCCTTTTGATTGCTGCCCTGGGGGTAGGGATTATTTATGGCATTAGTATTACTATGTCTGTTATCCGCAATGCCGACCGGCTCATGCGCCTACCGGCAGGGGAATTTAACCATATGGCAGGCAATCTGATGCCCCAGCATGAACAGGTCCTCTTTCCCTCCCGCAACCACGATATCAACCTTTCTGGCTGGTACTTCAAGGCACCAGAAGGGCCTGCCAAAGGAAATCTCATCTTGGTGCATAATAACCGAGAGAACCGCCTCCAATTTGGCTTAGAGACCGCCAATTTGGCCCAGGTTCTTTTGAACCGAAAATTTAACCTCTTGATCTTTGACCTCCGCCATTCTGGAAAATCAGACGGCAAACTTTCCACCTATGGCTATGCGGAATATTTGGACCTCTTAGGGGCTATGGATTTTATGTACCAGGTGAGCGGAGATCGGAACTTTATCCTTTTTGGGGTGGGAACGGGGTGTACGACCTCCCTTTTTGCCTTTGAGCGCCTCTTTCAAGATGCAAAAAATGAAGAAAAGTTGAAAGCAGAAACAGCCGCCACAGCGGATAAAACTGGAAAAGATGATAAAAAAGATCAAGCATCTAATCCTGGGATTCAAGTTCAGGATATCAAGGCGATGATCTTAGATACGCCTGCCAGTTCAGCCGACGATTATATCCGAGCCGAAATCAAAAGTGAGGGCTTTTGGAATCGTAACTATTACTATCCTTATATACCTCAGGCCGTCAAGGCCTCCATTGGTGACTTTGCTGAGGGCAATTTGGTACCCATCGTCACCTCGGTCCAAGCTCCTATCCTCATCCTTTATCCCCAATACGACAATGTGATAGGGACGGAGACAGTAGAAAATTTGTTGAAGGAACGTAATCGACTCAATCATGAGACGACCTATATTCACCGCTTTGAAGGTCTCCAGGGCCATCTCAATGCCTGGCAAGAGCGCCGGGAAGAGTATCAGGAAGCCTTGACAGAATTTTTGGACCGCTATTTTTAATATTCAATATAAATTTTTAATATAAAAAAGCCACCCAGCTTTTAGGGGCGGCAAGTAGTTCGGCAATATTCTAACACTAATATTCTTTTATTCTTAGCTATTTTATCTTAATATCTTAGTATTATATTACTTTAGATATTATCTGCACCAGACGCTTGATTATCGTCGGGGGCAATGTAGAGTCTGTTGGCTTCTTCGGCTTCCAACTCATCTCCAGCGATGAAAGAAGACATCATACGATGTCGCCCCTGATTGGGGGGTATGCTTCCCTCTACAGGGTCTTTTTGGGGTGCTTGGCCTTTGTTAATCTTATCATAGTCTGAAATGAGACTTGTCAACCCCGAGGTCTTGGGCTTCGGTCTGGTTGCTAGAGAAAAGTCAGGGACATTAGGATGCAGAGGGGGTATCGTCGGCATAGGAACGTCTTTTTTACGTTGAAAGCCGGTTTCTTTTTGGTGATTTAGCTTTTGCTGCTTATTCATTTGCTGATTTTGCTTCTGCTGATTATTTGCTTCATCTACCTTCTTTTGGAGCTCTGTTGTCTCTTTTATTAGGTCGGACTTTTCCTTCTTAAGTTTATTCAGCTTGCTATATAACTCGCAAACTTTTTGCTCAAAATCCTGGACTTCCTTTTCTAGCAACTCATTATGAGCCTGAGCATCTTTTAATGAGGTCTGAAGATGATAGAGCTCCGTATCAAGCTCCGACATTTGCGACTTGACATTTTGGACCTCTTCTTCGGCCTGTTGTACCTGCTGTTGCCATTGCGACAAATGATTCGTATTATCCGAAACTTGGCCAGCCAGGTCAAAACGCTGCATCTCCGATTGATAAAAAGCATAGGAGGCGTTGAGGATAGCTAGACTAAGAGTATCCTGGAAATTGTTGGGAGCCTGGCTCAGGCGTTTGTTGGATGTTGATACTACCGTAATAAACTGATTGGCTAAGCGTTCAACCTCCTTAGCGCAGGCATCTGTCATTGGGGTCCGTAACCGGTAAGTCATTAAGCCCACCTTCAATTGCACATGATTCTCTTTTCCTTCGTAAGGCATAGCATTCCTCATCCTTTCATTTTGCATCTCAGATTCCAAAAGATTTGGAATAGATCCTCAACGTTTAAAGCTTCTGCCCGTGACTCTGTCAGGGGCCTGATTTCTAGGGAGATCTCACTCATCCTCTCCGGGTCCAAACAATTTCTCACTTTCTTACGTCGCTGGCCAAAAACCTCCTGTAAAAATCTATAAAAAGCTTGTCTTTCAGCAAGATTGAGTCTTAATATCTCAAGCTTTTTTCTATAAGCTGAATCCTCTGGGTCGAGGGGATCCAGAGCCACCAGGGTTGACTGAACTTTAGGGGGTGGGTCAAAGGCCCCTGGCCCTACATTCCTCAGCTTTCTTTTAGCAAATAATCCTGCCGACAAAGCGCTCAATGGCCCATATTCTTTGGAACCAGGTCCTGCTAAGAGCCGGTCCGCCGCCTCCTTTTGCATTAAGAGTCCCATCGGGGCTCGAGGCAAAAAAAGGAAGGCCCTCTCCCATACTTCCTTGGTAATTTGGTAGGGAATATTTGAAAAAAAGCCTAAGCCCTTGCCTTCTGGACATCCCTGCTTCTCACAAAAGCTTTCCCAAGGAAAAGTCAAGGCGTCCGCTTCTAGGAGGGTTAGTTGATCCTTTTTCCAGGACCAGCCTTCATTATGGTTGGCGCAGTCTGTGTGGTTGGTATAGGCGGTATGGTTGACCTGGTCAGTAGGGCTGATCTGGCTGGTCTCGAGCTCTTCCAAAGAAAAGCGTTCTTGGAGGACTTGGCAGGCCTCCGGATCTACTTCAATGAGGGTACAAGCCGGGCCCACTTGAACCAGATATTGAGTCAAGGCTCCCCAGCCAGGGCCCAATTCCACCAGAGCCCGAAGGTCATAGCGGCTGGCAAAAGTCTGAGCTAGCCGATAGGTTTCTTGTAAAACTTCTCGGTCAACCAGGAAGTGTTGCCCCAGGCTCTTCTTGGCTCGCAGCTCCGTCCTCCTGCGGATCTCCCTTACCTTGGTCCTTTCTGAACGAGGGTTGGTATGTACTGACACGGCATCGTCTTGGGAGAATGCCCACAAGCTGCCAGGCGAGGCCCCTTCTGATGGCTGTTCAGCCTTTTCTTGTTCGCCTAGTTGATGCAATAGACGGTACCTGCAGGGTTGGAGACAAAGCCAATCCCATTCATGGCTTCTCCGCCGTCATAGCAGACATCCACTAGGCCAGGGATTTGGCCACCTGTGCGGTCTGCCACAACACAGAAGCCGTAATTTTCTACAAATAATACAGATCCGATCGTAAAATCATTGGACGCACACAGACCCCTTTGGGCGATTACGCCACTTGCTGTCGCATTGACCTTAGGGACAGAATCCCCAGCGGCAATGGAACAAGCTAGGCCATCGTAACAAGTCGTGTAGCGGCTCTCCACCGTAAGATAGGGAATGCTGGTTCCATTTACAGTAATGGAGGCTCCATCCCCGTTATCGGCAAAAGAACTATAGTTCAGATGCCCAGCCGTAGGCGTAAAAAGCCCGGCTTGGATGAGGGCGTTGAGGTTATGTTCCACTGAAGCGGCTGTTCCATCCGGTTCACAGAGGTTCAAGCTGGCCGCTAGGCCTGCTACCTCAGGGGCTGCAGGGGCTGCGACAGGCTCTTCCACCACTGCCGGTTCCTCGACCACAGGTTCTGGCTGAGGGGCTGGTTCCAGTTCGGGGGCAGGGACGTCTGCTACGGGGGGCTCTACTGGGGCTTCCGCCTCAGGATTCGCTGCTCCCACAGCTAAGGGGGCAGCTTCTTCTCCCAAGTCTAAGGCAGGTGCCTCTGGTGTTTCAGCGGAGGCACCTCTTTCCTTTACTTGGTCGGGAGCTTCCTCAACAGCCCAGGGAGAAGGAGTTTTGCACGTCTCTTTCTTTGCTGGGGCGGGGGAAGGTGCTTTTTGGGACTTCTTCTTTTGCTGGTCTTTGGGACTAGCCTGAGCCTTTGCTGTATTGTCCTCTTTAGCTAAGTTGGCCTCTAAAGGCACATCTTTTGCCTGAGGCTCGTCTAAGTTGGCCAGAGAGCGAACTCCTCGGTCCTCTTGCGTGAGCGCAGCACGGCCAGCCGACTGTTGACCATCAGCTTGGACTTCTTCTCCCTGGGTATCCATGTCCGAATCCACAAAAAGGTCTGCGCTCTTAGCAACTTGCTGGGCAAGGGCGGGACCATTATCAGCCAGTTTCCTGAGATGCTCGGCTTCTAATGGCAAGGCCTTCATGACTGTCTTACGGTGATCATCCCTCTCCTTCGAAGGCCCATAGACCGTCAAGACGCCCAAAGTCGCACATAGAACACAGACTCCAGTGGTGTATGTTACGATTCGGTCAAAACGGGAAATAGAAAATCTAGGGTATTCTTGCATAAAAGTGTTCATTCCTTACTGGTAAGCCGGAGGGCTCGTCCTTGTAGTGTAACGGCAAGGTCCAAACGGTTCGGCCCTAAGCCAGGGAATACATAAAAAAACCAGAGTCCAATCAAGTCTGTCGCTTGACCTCCTTCCCTGTCCTGGTGGACACAAAAATAAGCCAAGTCCCTGATTTCATTGAATCTCTGGTATATATTTTAAGTCTTTTGCAGGTTGGTGTCAAGATAATACAGGATGGCAACACGCATATTACGCCCCGACAAGCCGTCAACACCACCAACTTGAGGAATGGAAGACCCCTATTTTTAGTACCCTATCACGTAGAACGCTATCATCTAGGTCGCTATGGTCAGCCTTCCTACCGTCTACTCCCCTATTTCAGCAAATACTCCAAAGCTGAACTAAAGAGGCAGGGACTCGGGTCGACTTTCCGGTTCCGGTAGTTGCCTTTAGCGAGCCGCTCCGAGTGTCCCATTTTCCCTAAAATGCGCCCATTGGGACTCACCAGTCCTTCTATAGCTAGCATCGACCCATTAGGATTAAAGACCGGCTCTTGCGCCCCATAGGCTCCGGCAGCAGGGTCTGGAGCATAGGTAAAGGCGATCTGATGCTTGCGCAGGAGTATTTGTAGGATTTCATCGGAAGCCACGAGACGCCCTTCTCCGTGAGAAATGGGAACCTGGGTCAATTCCCCTGGAGTAAAGGAGGCAAGCCAGGGGGAATCGGGAGCCCAAGCCTGGGTTGTGACGATTCGAGATATGTGTCTCCGGTCGACATTGGCCACAAGATCGGCATCCTTGGGAGTCAAGTCCGTGATCCGCCCATAGGGCAGGAGGCCTAATTTGATCATGGCTTGGAAACCGTTGCAAATGCCGAGCATGAGGGTGTCCTCCCTGTCCAGGAAGGCTGTCAAGGCCTCAGCAATCTGGGGCTCTCTGAAGACCGAGACAATGTACTTGGCCGAGCCAGAGGGCTCATCCCCTAAGGAAAAGCCACCGGGAAGGGCAATGATATTGGACTCTTGAATGGCCTCTATCAGGGCCTTGCGGCTTTCATCCAAGATTTCCGGGGTCAAATTCCTAAAGAGCAGGGTACGAACCTCAGCCTGGTCGCCGCCCTTGGCCCGGAGGAAGGCCCCACCTAGGTCATCCTCGCAGTTACTGCCAGGGAAGAAAGGAACAAGGATCTTGACCTTTTTGGAGGATTTGCTCAGGATCCCAGCCTGGTAACTGGGGACCCGATTGATGACATGGGCCATCTGGGTAGCATCTAAGTCTTCACCCTTGGTCTCTGACTCGTTTTCGGACTCGGTCCCTGACTTGGTTCCGGAAGCTGCTTTTTCTTTCAAGTCTTTCAGGGCCTGATCGTATAGATCCAGGGTCTCTTCCTGGAGACCTTGGCGGCTGGGACTTTGAGCAGGATCAAAGCTAGAAGGATAGACCGTCTGCAGGGGGCTGAGCCAGGCCTCAAGAAGTTCTTGCCGGGGTAGGCTTAGGCTACCAAAATGGAAATCTCCAGTGTTGCTGTGCCCCAAGTAGGTGACCTCAAGGCCAGCCTTTTGGAAGGCCTCCAAGGGCTCATGGAAGGCTTCACAAATGGCCTTGGGGCAAGAAACACCGCTGTTTGCCTCTAGGACCGCCTCCTGATCTTCCTGGTCCCCTTCTTGATTCACTAAAGAGTCGGGCAGGGCATAGGAAAGAATGAGGGCACCATGGCGGGGTTGGAGCCAGAAATCAGTCGGAATGGCCTCTTTATCCTTGGGATCCAGGGCTTGGCAGGGAGCATGGAAGGTAAAGCCTTGATTACTAGAGAAAGCTGCCTGAATGATGGGCAGGGCCAGACCACTTCGGCCTCCGGCCACTGCCGACCTGGGCGGGAAGGCTTCGATGACCTTCCGATAGGCAGCAACCTGGTCGGGGAAGGCCGCTAGCTCTTCTTCAGCAGGCAAGAAGGAAGGGTGTTTTCTTGGATCGAAGAAGCGGACCATAAAATAGGCGGCAGGGCTGGCCTGGGGATCGGCTGCAGGAATGACCTTGGAGGTCTCTGCGAGGTTAATGGCAAAAGACACTAGGGTCGGGGGAACCTTCAACTCCTCGAAATTCCCTGACATACTATCCTTCCCGCCGATGGGTAAGGTCTTCGAGGCCAAAGCGGCCCGGTTAGCCCCTAAAATAGCCGAAAGGACCCGGGCAAAAGCTTCTGGGGAAGTCATCCGCTCAAAATACTCCTGGTAGCTGAGTTTGGCCTGTTTGATATCCACATTGAGGGCAACCAGCTTTATTAGGGACTCTAAGACGGCATAGAAGCCTCCGTGGAAGGGAGAAATTGTCATGAGCCTTGGTAGGTAACCGAAGGTCATGGCTGTAGAAGCATTAGCATAGGGCTTGAGCTGACTGACCATTCCTTGGCTGGGAGCTAGGCCTAAGAGTCCATCCTCTCCACTAAAGACGGAGGCGGCCCCAACCGTAGAGTCGAAGATTCGACTTAGTCCGTCCTGGCTGACCTCCTCCAGGCTCAAAAGCTTCTCTAAAAGGGCTTTGGCAAAGGGATGAGAAGTCTCCGGCAAGGCCTTCTTAGGGAGCTCCTCCACAGGAAGGGCAAAAGAACTCTTTGGACCCTCTTTGAAATAGGCTGCTAAGCTAGGAAGGTCAAGGTCATTGGGCTGGAAAGTGGCCTGTTGCTGGGCACCGTTGCTATTGATGAAGGAGCGCTTGAGGACACAAATGGGTTCATCGTCATAGAATATTTGTAAATAGCCGGAATCCGTTACCTCGGCCACCTGGTAGGCCTCGACGTTTTCTTCTAAGGCTGCTTGGATCAGGACGGGGGCATCCTCTTTAGCGCAGACGATGGCCATTCGCTCCTGAGACTCGGAGATCGCAATCTCCTCAGGCTTCAGACCCTGGTATTTGAGGCGGACCTTCTCAAGGTGGATATCTAGGCTATCTGCCAGCTCGCCAATGGCCACGGAGACACCACCTGCCCCAAAGTCATTGGCCCGCTTGACCAAGGGGGCAAAATCAGGGCGAGAAAAGAGCTTTTGCAACTTTCGTTCCGTGACAGGATTTCCCTTTTGGACCTCAGCTCCGCTCGTTTCAAGGGAAGATTTCGTCTGAACCTTTGAAGAGCCGGTTGCTCCTCCGATCCCATCTCGACCTGTCCTTCCTCCGATTAAAAGGACCACATCTCCCTTTTCTGGGGTCTTCCGGCAGACATTTGAGGCTGGAGTCATGGCTACCACGGCCCCCAGTTCCATCCGTTTGGCTTCAAATCCCGGATGATAGAACTCCCGGACCTGGCCCGTAGGTAGGCCAATCTGGTTTCCATAAGAACTATAACCTTCCGCTGCTCTTTGGCAAATACTCCTCTGCGGCAATTTATGGGCCCTGGTTTCTTCTAAGGGGGTAAGGGGGTTGCTGGCCCCGGTAATTCTCATAGCCTGGTGGACGTAGGATCTGCCAGACAAGGGATCTCGGATGGCTCCACCAATACAGGTGGCCGCCCCTCCAAAGGGCTCGATTTCCGTGGGATGGTTGTGGGTCTCGTTTTTGAAGTAGATGATGAGGTCGTCTCCTTCTACCTTGCGGCGGAAGGTGGCCGCATTGATTTCCTCCGACAAGTCCAGATCATCTGAACAAGGGTCCTTTTTGAGGGCTTTGACTGGGTAGGTGGCCGCCTTCATCAAGGTTAATTCCTTCCCTGCTTTTCCCACTTGGGCGACCTTGTCTAACTCTTCTTTCATGAGCTGATAGGCCAGCTTTTCCCCCTCGGTTTCCTGCCCAGCCTCCACCTTGCCTGCAAAGCTTGGCTCCAAACTAAGAGCCGTGTGAAAGGTTGTATGGCGGCAGTGGTCGGACCAGTAGGTATCTAAGATCCGAATTTCTGCTACCCTGGGCTCTCTCTTTTCCCCTTTAAAATATTCCTGAATTAAAAGAAGGTCTTCGATGGAAGCGCTGAGGCCCATGGTCTTTTGAAAATCTTTCAGGCCGTTCCGAGTCAAGCTTGTGAAGCCTTCGACTTCCGCTGAAGTGCGAACAGTTGGGCCAGGCTCTTGAGGGACACCAAGGTCATCCAGGGAAATCAGATGATTTTCTAGGGGGTTGACCAGGTAGGCTTGCAGTTTTTCCAGATCTTGATCCTGTATTTCGCCCAGCAAGACATAGACCTTGGCTGTGTGGCAAGGGAAAGTTTTACCCAAGACAAGTTCCGCACACTGGCTGGCCGCATCGGCCTTTTGGTCATATTGGCCGGGTAGGGGGGCCATGGTAAAGAAATGGAGGGGTAGGTCGGTTTGACTAGCCTCTTCCCCCTTGGCCTCGTGGACCTTAGCCTCCTGGTAAAAGCGAGGCAGGGCTTTTTTGACCTCTTGCCAGGTCCAAAAAACCTCATCCACCTGGGCCTCAGCCAAGGACTTCCTGGTCAATTCCTGGGCCTCCTCCCGGGTCATGCCCGGAAAGACAAAAACGTCCAGGCTGGTGATATAGGCTAGGTTGCGAACTTTCAGGAGCTTTTGGGCAAGATCCTGGAGTCCGGCCTCCCCGTGTCCATACTTATCACTAGCATGTAAAAAAATCATTTGCGCTGCTTCCATGAATGGGTCCTTTCTCTAAATATAACTAGCCAAGTCGAGGCCTTCCTTGAGGAAGTTACCCAACTGGTCTGCTGCCAAGCCCTCTCCGGCTAAGGTCATGAGGTTCCACAGCCAAGCGGCCAGCTGCCGGGTCTCTTCTTTCTTGTCTGCTAGGTCAGCCCAAAGAATGAGTCTTGCAATGAGCTGATGGTCTTTACGAAGGAGAAGCTTGGGGGGGCGGTCTAGATCTTGTAAAATCTGATTGAGGGAGGATAAGAAGGCATCTCTTTGATCTGGGTGGTTGACCGCTAGCTCTTCTGCTTCTTTTTTAATGGCTGTAAAGCGATTGATTTCTTCATCGCTAGCCATATGTAAGGGGAAATCGGCCAGGTGAGCTGGAATATTTGGGGCTGCGACACCTGACGCCTGATCAGATTCTTTGGCCTTGACAGCCGGATCGGCTTCCTGGGCTACCGTAAGCTCCTCGCCTTCCTTGGCTTCGCTAGCCTGCTCAGCCTCTTCGCCATCTTGCCCCTCTTTTTCGTCTTGTTTAGGCGTCTGCTCTTCCATTGGAGCGCTGGTCTTAATCTTGGCAAATTCCACTTCTAATTGGGGCATCTGACTGATCTCCTGAAATAGCTGAAGCAGGCTTTCAGGTACCTTAGCCGTGGTATCCGTCTCCCAACCTTGGGCCTGGTCTGTATCTACCCGGACAAAGCGATATTTGGCCTGAGTGTGGTATTCAATCGCTGACATGAGACGGAGATCGATGCCTTTGTCCAAGAGGAGGACAGGCTTTTTCTCCTTGGCTATCAGGGCCTGGGCTGGCAAAAAGCCCTCATCATCGGTCACATAGATCTGATCTCCCTCAGAAAGTTCCTCAAAGGCTAAGACCTTCTTATCCATAAACTTTTGACTCAAAGAGCTCAGAGGAAAAAGAACCTGGGGATGGACCTTGTCATAGAATTTTTCATCTTGGAGGAGGCCGATTTTGATGAAGTCCTCCAGCTGGGGCCAGGCCTCCTCATATTTAGTCCGTTGATTTTTGTAATAATCTTTGATGGTATCTCCTACCTTACGTACTAGATATTGGGAGATCTTTTGCACATAGGGATCATTTTGTAAAAAACTTCTAGAAACGTTTAATGGCAAGTCCGGGCAGTCTAAGCAGCCTTGCAGGAGGAAGAGGTATTCCGGGATGATCTCAGAGATATTGTCTTCGACAAAGACCTGGTTATAGTAAATCTTGATTCTACCCTCCATTTTTTCTCCCAGAGACATTTTGGGCGGGAAATAGAGGATACCCTGGACGCGGAAGGGATAATCCATATAAATATGGGTCCAAAAAAGGGGTACTTGGGTGGTAAAGAAGGTATCCTGGTAGAATTTGATATATTCTTCATCCGTGCATTCCGCAGGACGCTTGAGCCAGAGAGGATTGGGCTGGTTGATGGGAATGGGCCCTGGTAGGACCTTGGCTTTTTCGCTAGGCTCTTGAGCCGCATTAGCTTCGCCTGCCTCTTTACTTTCGCTTCCCTCTTCATGCCCCTCAGACTTGGAATGATGTTCACAGGTGCATTCCGGATCCTGGCAGGTATCTTCGCCGTGATGTTCGTGATGGCAAGTACACTCTGGATCGTGGCAGCATTCTTCATCGTGATGATGCTGGCAGGCTGGGTCCTGGCATCCTTGGTCAGCGGCCGATGTAGCCCCATCTCCCATATAGATCGGCCAGGGAAGGAATTGGCAGTAGTGGGTCACTATGGCCTTAAAACGCTCGGCGGTAGGAATGAGGCTTTGCCCCTCAGAATTAAGTTCCACGACAATCCGGGTGCCGACCTCTGTCCGGCTTCCCTCGCTCATCGTGTAGTGGACCCCGTCCTCACTCTCCCAACGCACGGGCTTGGCCCCCCCTTCTGCAGACAGGGTCTCGAAACTAACCTTAGAAGCCGTAATAAAGGCTGAATAGAAGCCCAAGCCAAAGTGGCCTATGATCTTACTATCTTCCTTTTTTCCTTGAAAATACTTATCAACGTAGTCTTGGAGGCCAGAAAAGGCAATCTGGTTGATATACTTTTCCACCTCATCTTCCGTCATTCCGATCCCATTATCCTCAAAGACGAGGCTCTTTCCCTCAAAAAAGAGGTGAATCCTCAGTTCCCGATCCGCCTGGGGGAGCTGGTGGAGATCAATCCCCCTCTTGCGCTTTTGCAAGGCATCCGCCCCGTTAGAAATGAGTTCGCGGACAAAGATATCCTTCTCCGAATAGAGCCACTGACGGATGATAGGGAAAATATTCTCCGATTTGACGCCTAAACTTCCTGTTTTCATGGACAAGTATGACTTCCTTTCCTACAAATACTCCAGCGGACGCCCAAATGGTCCGCCCTTAGCTTTACTATTTTACCCCAGATTGATAAAATATGGTAACTTTTTCTAAGAAAGCGGCTGGCTTGCTTTATCTTGGGCTTTTTACTATACTCCAGTTTTAGTAGGCTGAACTCCAGTAAGTTGCCTAAATGAAACAGTCAGACTGGGTCCCTAAGACAAGGACCTATTTTGTTTGAGGGGGAGCTTCCGTTAACTTCCCTTTTTACTGTATCCCAGTGTCGTCAAGACAAGTAACATAAAGAGGTAGAACGTGGCATTTCACAATTTCTCAGCAAGATTATTTGCTTCATTCTTTAGAGACCCGGACGAATATCGTTCTGGTGGCTATGGCTCGGGTTCTCCTGACTCACACAGAAGACCTCCAGCCCCTCCCCCTATGCGACCTGATGGTCCGGGACGGGGAGACTACCGTCCGGACCGTCCAGATTCGCGGAGGAGACCCCCAGAGGGAATGGGACGTGGGGGACGTGACGGGGACCGTTCTCGTTCCTACTCTGATCCCAGGGATGATCAAAGGCGGCAAGCTCCTGAGCGACGTCGGCCTGTTGGACCTGATCCTTATGATCGGCCGGATGATAGGGGCCGGAGACCTTCCAGCCCGCGGCCACGCCTTCCCTATGGAGAGCAGGGTCCTAATCGAGGTCCAGATCCCTATGGTCGTGGAGGACAAAGGCCGGATGGCCCACGTCCAAGAAGAGGCCGTCCGGATCCCAGAGACCGGGGGCCTTACTATGACGATGATGAATTCCTAGAGGATTTTGAACCAGATCAAGAGAGAAAGAGTCGTCGCCGCAACAAGGCCTTGATGATTGTCCTTGATATTGCGATCGTAGCCCTTCTTGGGGTTGCTGCCTTCTTCTATTTTTGGCCCAAAGTGGTCAACTCCAAGCAAAAGGATGTAGAGCGGCAGATTCTAGAGGAAATGGAGAAAAACCCGAACGCCCCTATCACCATGCGGGTGCGTAGAGGCGACCTTCAGGTCCCTGGTGGGGAGCAATTGGAGTCAGCTTTAGCAGGTGATGAGTTTGTCAATGAACAGCGTGACCCGGATGAAATGGTTAACTTGACTTTTATCGGCCGGATCGTGATTGCTAAAATTGGTTGTAAATGCCCCATTTCAGCTGACGCTTCCAGGGAGTCGCTTCGCTTCGGCGTTGGTTGTTTACCAAGCACTCCCGCTATCAATGAAAATGGTTTGACCGCTATCTTTGGTCACCGTTTCTTGGATAAGGGCAGAGACTTTAACCGCTTAGGAGAAATCAAAGAGGGCGATGTTTTTTACATCGATTATTCGGCTGACCAAACTCGCTACCACTATGATGTTGTAGAAGTCAAGATTATCAACCCGGGTAAAGAACTTGAGGACAATGTTTTCCAGGATGTTCCAGACAACCAAGTTTTGTTGGTTACATGCCACCCCTTGGAGTACGGATCCTCGAAGCAGAGGTTGCTAGTTTACGGCAAGCTTAGCGGCACAGAAAAGATTCCGAACTAGGATTTTATACCATAAATATTTTGCTAAATATTTTACTAGGATTCTAATTCTTAAAGATTTTGCAAATTATATAAACGTACCATGATGGAGGTTTTATCGTGGCAGAAAAGAAAGAAATTACCTTTGATATTGTCAAGAGCATTGGAGTTTTGAGCTCCACCCCTTCGAATTGGCAAAAAGAGCTAAATATGGTCTCTTGGAACAACAATCCTGCCAAACTCGACATCCGGGACTGGAACCAAGATCACGACCGGATGCGCAAGGGCCTCACCTTAACCTGTGAGGAAGCCAAGATGTTGAGAGAAATTCTTTCAGACCTTGACTTGGATGCTCTCTTTGGTCAAGAATAGATAAAAACCCCTGAGAATGCTGGGCTGTCCAGCCTATCTTTAGATGAATGCCTAGATGAAATAGGCAAATAAAAAACCCCATTTTCCTTACGCTATAGAGGAAAATGGGGTTTTTCATATGGCCTTGCTGGTCTCTTTAATAGCCTAGATGGCCTAGATGAGGAAGTCGAAGTCGTCTATGACGGAAACAGGTTTGACCTTCCAGATATCGGTGGCGTACTGATAAATGGTCCGGTCAGAGCTGAAGGTGGCAGACCGGCAGATATTGATCCAGCACATCTTGTTCCAGGCAGTCCGATCTAGGTAGGCCTTTTGAATGTCCTGCCGGCGGTTGAGGAAGGCTTCAAAATCCCCTAAGACATAGTAGGGATCGCCCTTGGCCCAGTTGGTCCCGGTAATGAGGCTTTGGTAGAGGGCTTGGAACATCCCCGACCCTTGGTCTGGTAAGGTTCCGTCCACGAGGGCATCGACCACTCGTTTGAGGCCAGGAATGTGCTCATACTGCCAGTGAGAATTGTAGTAGTCGATGGTGGCAGGGAAATCTTCAGCATGGGGGCCAAAGATAAAGCAATTATCCTCTCCGACTGTAGCACAGATCTCCAAATTTGCCCCATCCAGGGTCCCAAGAGTTATGGCACCATTCATCATAAACTTCATGTTGCTGGTGCCAGAAGCCTCCTTGCCGACGGTAGAAATTTGCTCGGAGATATCGGCGGCAGGGAATATTTGTTCGCCCATGGTCACGTTGTAGTTAGGGAGGAAATGGACTTCCATCTTGCCCTTACAAGCCGGATCGTTATTGACGAGATTGGCAACTTCATTGATGAATTTGATGATGGCTTTGGCGTTGAAATAGCCCGGGGCGGCTTTGCCGGCAATGATGTAGCAAGTCGGGACGACCTCCAGGTTAGGGTTATCCTTAATGGCATAGTACTCGTGGAGGATGGCAAAGGCATTCATCAGCTGCCGCTTATACTCATGAATCCGCTTGACTTGGACATCAAAGATCATATTGGTATCGAGGGTCTGACCACAGGACTTTTTTACAAAGGCAGCCAGCTTTTCTTTCCGGGTCTTTTTAATCGCATCAAAGCGCTCCAAAACTAATAGGTCGTCCTTGTGGACTTCCAAATCCTTCAAAAGATTGAGATTTTTCACCCAATTGTCGTTGCCGGAAAGTTCGGTCAAAAGGTTCGAAAGTTCGGGGTTAGCCAAGCGGAGCCAGCGGCGGGGGGTAACCCCATTGGTCTTGTTGGAAAATTTGTCTGGCCAGAGCTCGTAGAAGCCCCTGAGGGTGTCCTGCTTTAAAATGTCGGTATGGATCTGGGCCACCCCATTGATCGATGAAGACCCATAGCAGGAAAGCCAGGCCATATGGACCTGGTTGCCGTGGAGGGGGGCCAGGGCATCAATTTCCATGAAGGTCAGACCCTTGGCTTGAAGCTCCTCCCGGAAGCGGCGGTCAATCTCTCGGATGATTTCTAAAATCCTCGGGAAGAGGAACTGGAAAATGTTGAGGTCCCACTTTTCCAAGGCCTCTGCTAGGGTCGTATGGTTGGTATAAGCAAAGGTCTCCGTGGTGATTGACCAGGCCTTATCCCAGGGCATGTGATAGTCATCCATCAAAAGGCGCATCAGTTCAGGAATTGCGAGGGCCGGGTGGGTATCGTTCAACTGAACCTTATTGAGCTCTGCAAAGCCAGATAAGTCTTCGCCAAAGTATTTAATGTAGTTTTTTAACATAAACTGCAAAGAAGCCGAGACAAAGAAGTACTGTTGGCGGACCCTAAGGACCTTCCCGTCATAGGAAGTATCGTTGGGGTAGAGGACCCGGTTGATATCCTGAACCCGGTTGCGCAAAATGACAGCCTCATCAAAACGCTGAGAATTAAAGAGGTTAAAGTCAAAATCAGTATTAGGCTCTGGCTTCCAGAGTCGGATAGTATTCACATTATCGGTGGCATAACCAGGAACGGGGAGGTCGTAGGGGACAGCCTGGACATCAAAATCTTGGTAGTGGACTATTTGTGTATCGGTGGCGCAGCGAATGATCAGGGGGTAAGGTAGCTCCATCCAAGGGTCAGGATATTCCTTCTGGAAGCCTTCCTCGATGGCCTGCTTAAAAAGCCCGTAACGGTATAAAATCCCATAGCCTGTGACGGGAAGTTCCTGGGAGGCGCATGAATCCATGAAGCAGGCGGCTAGGCGGCCCAGACCCCCGTTGCCCAGGCCTGGATCGGTCTCTTCGTCCAAAATCGTATGGAGGTCGTGGCCCATCTCTGCTAGGGTTTCAGAAAGAATATCGTCGATATCTAGGTTAATCAGCGAATTTAAGAGGGACCTACCGACGAGGAACTCAGCCGAGAAGTAATGGGCTTGGCGCTGCTGACTATAGAGGTCTCGACTGGCCTCCCATCCCTGCCCCAAATACTCCATAATCGCTGCCGAGACAGCGGTCCAAATTTCTTTGGTAAGGGCATTTTTGTCGTCTTTTGCGTAAACCCCATAGATGATGGATTTGATCCTTTTGGTGAGGCTGGCCTTGAGGTCTTGCTTGTCGAGCCTGGGACCTCCCTTGACCTTTTTGACGGTGCGGGTTTCAAAAGTTTGCGAGCACTGGTTTCCATATTTAGCGTATTGGTCGGCCGTCATCGCCCCATCTACGGGGGAGGATCCGGAACCATGGTCCGTGTTTACACGGTCCGTAGCCTGATTCTGGCTTTCTTGGTTTTGGCCTAGCTGGGCTTGAGCTACATTTTCATGGGGCACATTATCTTGGTTCAATTTATCTCTTCCTACGCTTTCTTCCTAAATTTTCTTTGGCTTGACACGCTACTTGATCCTTAGCTGGCTGGGCCTAAAGCTCCCCTAATTATAAGGTTTCTCCCCGGATATCTCAAGAAGTGGGAAGGCTAAACCTGGACGAGCAAGATGGCTGGGCAAGCTTTGAAGGTCCCTGCAAGATGAGCGGCCAGGTTTGAGGGTCGCTGCAAGAAAACAGAGCCAGGCATGAAGGTTATTGTCGAAATTTGTCGCTAGCTTTTGGACTTTTTCTCTCTTTCCTGTGGCAGCCTAAGGTCTGATAAAAGCCAATTTTAAGGAGGCAGGAGAAATGCATATCAATACAAGTTTTATAGAAGCCTTGGTAGCTTTGGTAACTATAGGTGAGGGTAAGAAGATGTTCCTTAGCATGCCTATGCTTATGGGCCTTGGCATGGGCGATGGTGTGGGCAACGCTATGGGCAGGCCGGGGAGCTTTGGGGCCTCTCTTGCTGGTTTTTTCTTATTTGTAATGATGGGAATGGTGGCCTGGGAAGATATTAAAAGGCAAGAAGTTGCAAGATTTTGGCTTTTACTCCTTTATGCCGCTTCTCTTTTTGTCAAGCGGACCCTGGTGGGATCTGCCTTTTCTTGGTCTCAAGAGCTTAATGCCTTAGGTATTGGCATCTCTGCCTATGGAGTTGTCCTGGGCTGCCTGGTGATCGTGGAAAAGGTCCGCAAAAAGTTTCTTTTGGGCGGGGCTGACCTCTGGCCTATCGTTACATTTTCGTGTCTATTTGATCTCTATGACTTTATATTAATTTACTTTTGGGCATCATTGATCTCAATTCCCTTTCTTCTTTTAGGACCCTGTAAAGCTCGTAAGGATCCTGCAATGAAAGCAACAAATATTCATTCAGATTTAAGAATTCCGTTTCTCCCCTTCCTCTTCGTCACTGCTATGATGAGATATGTAAGGAAGTGGTTAGGGGCCTTTTGAACGGTAAGATTTTTGTAACCCATAGGATGAACCTACAATTTTTACAATTCTTCCCTTATTCAGGCATTGGCCACTTTTGGCACTTTACGATTTAAGGAGTGATCTTATGAACCAAGACTCAGTGACCCCATCTCAAGACAATAAACGAGAATCTTCAAGGCAAAATTCCGATATTTTTCTATCGCCTATAAGCGTCTTTCTTAGCTTGTCTCTTCCCATCAACCTCCTCCTTCGCTTTCTCTTTTCAAGCCGCCGCTTGGCCCAGAAGGGGGCTATGCCTTTAATCTCAATGTCGGTGCCTGGTTGGCCCGCCCTAGATGAGAGCTTTATCTTATTGGCGGCCTTATTGCTCCCCCTCTTCCTAGCCCTCTTTTTTGCAAGTTGGCCAAAGAAACAGGGCAAATTATCTCCTCGGAGCCCCCTACAGACCATACTAGTAGGTCTTTTTGCTATTCCTGCCAGTTTTTGGGCTTTAAATGCCAATGCCCTAGTTCTAGGCTTTTTAGATAAATTGGGGATACTCTCCCTTTTAGCCCGCCTCCATATCATCAAACTTTCCGGGTCCTTCCACTACGGAATGCCTTTAACTGGCTGGGGATCTCCCAGTGCCGAGGTCTCCTGGATCAGCTTTATCATTCTAGGCCCTCTTGCCATTATGATTTATGCCTTTTGTAAGGCTGCCATCTTGCGTCCTGGTCTATGGAGCTGGCGGAAGAAAAAACAGGAAAAAGAAATCGAATTCCTTCTCCAGAGCTCAGAGGAAGCTCTCTCCCCTGATGAACTCTTGTCGGTAGGAAGACATAATACTTGGATAGTCTCCATGGGCGTTGCCCTTCTTGCTTGCTTCTTTACGAAAAGCTCCTATTATTTCCTGGCCTTCTTCCTCCTCCACCTCTTCTCAGAAATCCTCGCGACTCAGATCCTCCGGGACGAAGGAATATTTGCTACTTTGCCCTTTGATATGCTTGGGATTTTGAGCATTCGTTACCTAAAAATGATTGATTTTATGGCGGATTTTTCCTATGAACATGTGTCCTTATATGGACTGAAAGCCAGCTATATCCTGTCTTTTATCCTCATTAGCATCATCCTTAGTATTGCTACTTTCTTCTTGGTCGTCATCTGCCGCAAGCTCCAGCTGACAGCTGTGCAGGACAGCGAGACTAAGGTGTCGGGCCTGGCCTCTGCTTCCTGGTACAAGAAACTCTGGCAGAAAAAAGAGCCTTCAACCCTTGCTTAGGCCCCTCCTGGTAATCAGTGGCTTGGCTTTCATTCTATAAAGTCATGCGCTTAGACGTGTTAGCCCTTACTTAGCCTTGCTAGAAAAAATCCCCCTCGGACTTATATGTCAAAGGGGGATTCCTTTCTGTTGGAAGATACGTTTAGGGGATTAAGGGTTGGCGGGCGTATTCTCTTGTTGCTCTGCCCAGAGGGCTTCATATTTGGCGACGTTGGCCTCGTGCTCTTCGAGAGTCTTAGCAAAGGCGTTGGTTCCATCCCCTTTGGCGCAGAAGAAGTAATACTGATCAGCCCCTTCCCAGGTACTTTCATTGGCTGGCCACAAAATACTCTCGATGGCAATGGTTCCAGGTGAGTTAATGGGTCCGGGGGGCAAACCATGACGGGCATAGGTATTATAAGGGTTGTCACGGAAACGGCGGAGGTCCTCCGTACTGGCCCAGAGCCGGGGTTTCTCCCCTCCCTCTAGACGCAAGTAATTAATCGAAGCACAAGACTCCAAAGGACGCTCTGCCTTGAGACGGTTCAAAAAGACCTTGCCGATCTTATTCATTTCTACCACACTTCCCTCTTGTTGGACGATGGAGGCTAAGGTAATTACTTCATCCATGGTCATTCCCATGCGTTTGGCCCGCTCGTAGTAGTTACTATCCTTGAGCTTTTGCTCGGTGTTATTGAGCATGGTCCGGATGATGGTCTCTTCATCGGTGTTGGCGTCGAACTGATAGGTATCCGGCCAGAGATAGCCCTGTAAGAGCCATTCCCGGTCAGGGTGGATGGCCAGGTCTTGAACAAAGCGGTAGGAAGTGAAAGCACTTGGCTTTCGAATCAAATTATCCAGCTTCTGTTCATCAAATTTAATCCCATTTTCCCGCAAAATATCTTTCATTTGCCGGTAGGATAGGCCTTCTGTGAAAGTGATAGTAACTGGTTTTGGGGGCCGAGAGAGCAAATACATGATCTCATCGTAGCTCATCTCTTTACTGAGATAGTGGGTTCCGGCCTGGTAAGTTCCGTTGAAACCGTTGAATTTCGAAAGGACCTTAAAAAAGAACTTATTCTTGATGATGCCCAGGTTGTATAAAATGTCGATGATTTCTGAGACATCACTGGACCTAGGGATGATGACTTCAATGGCACCGGGCATGGACTGATCAAAGGGGCTCTCCCCCTGATTGTTGTCGTAAGCTAAAGAAATCTGCTTAAAGCGATTATTTTGCTGGACAACATAGTTATAGCCATTGCGATTTCCAAGCAACACCAGGTTGCCACAAGCTAAAATGAGGCAAAATATCAGGACTACCCGAATTACCTTATTTCCCGTCATGCCTTCTTGGCCCTCCTTCTCCTGAGCTCTCCCTCATCTTATCACTTTTTAGACCTTTGCGGGCTGGAATCTCTATGCTGCCCGTAAAGCAAGGCTCTTGATAGCCCTTAAGCTTTAGCGGGCTTATGCCTGGCCTCTTCTTTAAGGCGAAGGGTCGTATCTAAGATTTGCTTACGTAAACGCATGTGGTCAGGGGTAATCTCCAAATACTCATCGTCGTCCATGAATTCCATATAGCCTTCCAAAGAGAAGTCCAAGGGACTATCTAGAATCAAAGCCTCGTCGGATCCGGCTGCCCGCATGTTGGTCATCTGCTTTTTCTTACAGACGTTGACGACAATGTCTTTGTTGTACATGGTACTGCCGACCACCATACCCTCATAGACCTCAGTACCTGGGTGGATGATCAGCTGGCCTCGGTCTTGGACGTGGAAGAGAGCGTAAGGGGTGCTGGTACCCCTTTCACTTGCCACTAAGACCCCACCCGTGCGCATAGGAAGTTCACCCTGCCAGGGCATATAGCCATCGAGGTTGGAGCTGAGGACGCCCAGGCCCTTGGTATCTGTCATAAATTGGCTCCGGTAGCCAAGCAGGGCGCGGGAAGGAATGACAAATTCCATGCGGACCCAACCTTCATCCGTTGGCGTCATGTTGAGCAACTCCGCCTTCTTACTACCTAGTTTTTCAATGCAGATCCCAGCATATTCCTCAGGAACATCCAGCTGGAGGGCCTCTTTTGGCTCGTAAAGCTTGCCGTCAATTTCCTTGGTGATGACTTGGGGCTTGGCAATCTGGAGCTCAAAGCCTTCCCGGCGCATTTGTTCGATGAGAATCGAAATATGGAGCTCTCCCCGGCCCTTCACAATAAAGCTATCCGCTGAGTCTGTCGTCTCAAACTGCATGGCTATGTTGCGCTTCACCTCTTTTTCCAGGCGGTCAAGGATTTGCCTAGAGGTAAGTAAACTACCTTCTCGGCCTGCAAAGGGGCTGTCATTGACCTTAAAGAGCATAGAAATGGTAGGATCATCGATCTTGACAAAGGGCAGCGGGGTAGGATCTGCAGGGTCTGAAATGGTATCGCCGATGCTGGCCTCGCCCATTCCTGAAATACAAACAATATCACCGGTCCCAGCCTCTTCGACCTCAACCTTATTCATGATGTCGTAGACCATGAGCTTACTGATCTTGGCCATCTTATGCCGGTCTTCATCATGATAATTGGTCAAAAGATAGGTCTTCCCGCTGTCAATGGTTCCTGAGGTCACCTTCCCGATAAGAATTCTTCCCACATAAGAGTCAAAATCAATATTAGATACCAGCATCTTGGCAGGAGCCTTGGGGTCCCCCTCCGGGGCGGGAATATTATCTATAATGGCTTGGAAAAGGCAATCCATGGAAAGTTTGTCCGGGTCATCTAGGTCAGCAGACAAGGCCTCTTCCCGGGTGGCAAAGGCCCCGCCCCGCTTTGCGGAAGTGTAGAGGACCGGATAATTGAGCTGGTCATCATCCTTAGCCATATTGAGGAAAAGATCCAGAATCAAATCTTCCACCTCAGCGATTCTTTGTCCCGGTTTATCAATCTTATTGATGAGCACAATGGGCTTCAGATTAAGGGCCATGGCCTTTTTGAGGACGAAGCGCGTTTGGGGCATGGGCCCCTCATGGGCGTCAACAAGCAGAAGCACCCCATCGACCATTTTCAGGGACCGCTCTACCTCTCCGCCAAAGTCAGCGTGACCTGGGGTATCAATGATATTAATCTTGTAGCCCTTGTAGAAAACGGCGGCATTTTTGGCCGTAATGGTAATGCCCCTTTCTTTTTCAAGGGCATTGGAGTCCATGACCTGGCTGGTCACTTTTTCGTTTTGGCGGAAGGCCCCACTGGCTTTTAAAAGAGCGTCAATAAGGGTTGTCTTACCATGGTCAACGTGGGCAATGATGGCAATATTTCTGATTTTTTCTTGGGGATAAGCTTCATTTTTCATGTAATTCTAATGCTACTTTCTTTTTAGGATTCTAGAACTTTTTCATTTAAGCTTTGCTTTAAACCTGGATGTAAATTCTGATTTTTACCTTTAATTATACCTTGCAAGCTAGGCTCTTGGCTCCTTTTCCCGGAATAAGAGCTTAATGGGGGTCCCATCCAGGTCAAAATTATGACGAAGATTATTTTCTAGGTAACGCTCGTAGGAAAAATGTAAGAGTTTTTTCGAGTTAATAAAGTAGAGGAAGGTTGGGGGTTTAACGGCTACCTGGCAGGTATAATAGAGGTTCAGGTGCTTACCCTTATCCTGAGGCGGTGGCTGATAAGACACTGCTTCCCGCAGGACTTCATTCAAGGCCCCCGTGGGCAGTCTTCTTCTCGAAGCCTCGGCCACCTTCAAAATCAGGGGGAAGATCCGATCGACATTTTTCCCCGTGAGGGCTGATAGGGTTGTTACTTGAAGATAAGAAGCCATAAAGGGAAGCTCTAAGAGGACGGCCTTCCTAAAATCTTCCAGCCCCTCATAATCGCTATGTCTAATATCCCACTTGTTCGCAACGACAATGGTAGGAATACCAGCATTGTGGGCAATTCCTGCGATTCGGCTATCTTGGTTACTCAGTTTTCCTTCAGAGGCATCGATCAAAAGGAGGGCTACGTCTGCCTTGGCAGCTGCTTCTTGGCTCCGTAAGATCGAAAAGCGCTCAATCCGGTCTTTGATCTTGGCCTGGCGACGCATGCCCGCTGTATCTAGGAGATCAAAGGTTCCATAGTCATTGGTTAAAGAGTAATCAATTAAGTCTCTGGTAGTTCCTGCAATATTGGAAACAATGCTGCGATTTTCACCAACCAGTCGGTTAAAAAGCGAACTCTTCCCCACATTGGGTTTCCCAAGGAGGGCCAACTTTAAAGGATGCTCATGGGTTGCAAGGGGGGTGGACTGGTCTTCGTCTACCAGGTCTCCCTCTTTCGTTTCCAGATTCGACCCCGGTCCGACCACGATATCAGCATCAGAGGTCCAGGCAAAGTCTTCAAAGTCATCTTCTTCCCCTAGGTCTTCATCAATAATGGTTTCAAGATCCTCATGATCCGGATGCTCCAGATCCTCATGATCCGGACCCTCAAGATCCTCCTCATCGCCATCGCCAAGTTCTTCATCAAGCGTCAAGCCATCTCTGGCTTCCTGCAGCTGGAGGACTTTGAGCTTCTTTTGCGACTTCATAGAATAGCCAGCCTCGGCTAGGTCTTCCAGGACCTTGTCACATAAGTCTATAAAACCGATGCGGTGGCTTGCTGAAACGGGGAAAAGATCAGCAAAGCCCAATTCATAAAAATCATAATAGTGAGGGGGCAGGTCGCCAGGGTTATCACACTTATTGACAGCGACATAAACCGGTTTTTGTAGGTGACGCAAGAGATCGGCAATCTCATAGTCCCCCGGCAAGAGGCCTAGCTTCCCATCGACACAAAAGATGATAGCCGATGCATCCGCCAGGGCTACATGGGCCTGGTCTTGGATTTCTTGGCCAAAGCCACTTAAAGATGCTGCCCGTTCTTGAGCCTCTGGTTCTAAGCCGCCGGTATCAATTAAGGTAAAATACTTACCGAAATACTCCACCTCCCGGATCAACCGGTCCCTCGTCACTCCGGGCTCAGGATCAATAATTGCCAAGCGTTTTCCGTAGAGAGTATTAAAAATACTCGACTTACCGACGTTGGGCCGACCTACTAGAGCGATGACACTCTGACCTTTTTTGCTTTGCTTTTCTTCTTTCATAGACTCCCTTTTGACAATGAAAAAGCAGCAGGTTTTTGATGCCTACTGCCTCCGAATGCGAAAGTTATGCTTCATTCTCTGCTACGAGAATCGCTTTGCCTTTATAGTAGCCGCAGTTTTTGCAAACTCGGTGCGGCATCATCAACTCATGGCAATGAGGACATTCCACCAAATTAGGAGCCTGAAGTTTCCAGTTGGCTCGTAATTTACGGCTCCTCGCCTTAGACCATTTACGTTTCGGAACTGCCATCAAATCACCTCCATCCTTGTTTTAAGACATAACCGGGGACATTATCACAAATATCCCCGAATATGTCAAGGGGTCAGCCCCTCTTTTCTTATTCTTTTTCTAAAGATTTCATAGACTCCGCCAGAGTTGGTTCCCGATCATCAATCATCGTTTGCACCAGGTCTAGGAAGTCTGGCCAATAGATATCTTTCAATGAGTCAAAGTCTTTGGTCCAATTATAGGTCTCTTGCGGAATGACGATATCCTTCCTGCGAGGCATGAGATTGGAGCTGGGGGGCCCGCTGATAGGCCGGGGCCGGAAGAAATAGGCTCGGTCCAGGATCTGGGCCACCATCCCCATGGCTAAGTCTTGACAAATCCGATAGGAAACCACGCCCTCTTTCGTGCCCACTTCCGGGTAAGAAAGATTAGTGACATAGTTGCGTAACGAGGGCCTGCCATGTAAGCCACGTAGGACTTGAGTCCCCTCTTGGGTGCCTTTGGAATCAGATTCTAGACCTAGGCATTCAGCCAAATAGGCAGCTTGCTCTGGATTTAACTGCGAATTCTTATCATCCGGGTCCAGGGGAGAGTCCGGTAAGAGGGTAGCCAGCTCCAGGAGAGTCATCAGATCCTCTTGGTAGCGGCTAATCTCCGTATCCACCTTAAAGGGGGCGGATGCCAGATCTTCTGGGGACTGCAAGACCTCTACAGACCTTGTCCGCTTTAAGATCGCATTCCAGCTATCGGCAAAGCGCTCCCGGTCGGCCAGGGCGGCTTGGATAAAGCCTTCATGCCGGTCAAGGGGCTGGATCTCATAAGTCAGAGAATCATTGGCCAAGGTTTGGTAAAGAATCCGCTTGTCCGGGTTCCTGACATCGAGGTGAATCAGATTCCCTTCCAGATATAAGCCGATGATGATAAAGTTTGTTTTAATCCCATCAAAGAAATTGTGCTTAAAGAACAGGGAGAAGCCAGGCGTCTCCTGCTCATCATCCCTTACGACAAGGCCAATACCCTGACTGACCTCTCGCATCTTGCCCTCCTTGGGGGGAAGGCACATTAAAAGATGCTGAAACTGAGGGACCAGGGGAGGCAAAAAGTCAAACAAGCTGTTCTTAAAGGCAAACATGAGAATCAAGGGATTCATGACAGCCTTGCTCTTTTGATCCACATAAAGGATCTCTTTTTCTTTAACTTGGACCTCAACAGGTAAATAAGACAACATCGGCAAGACTCAATCTATGTCCTCTCCAAAACGTGGGAAATGCCTAGCCTAAGAGGCGGGCGGTATCTTGAGCAATAGCTAGCTCTTCGTTGGTGGGAATCACGACCACAGTAAGCTTGGAGTCATCCGTAGAAATCTTTTGCAGCTTGCCATGAGTCTTTTCATTGATCGACTCATCAATGGCCACGCCCAGGCTCTTGAGATAGGTGCAGACCTTTCCTCGAATTAGGGCGTCATTTTCTCCGATACCTGCGGTGAAGACTAAGGCATCACAGCCCCCAATAGCTACATAGTAAGAACCTACGAACTTAGCAACCTGGTAGGCAAACATATCAAGGGCAAGCTGGGCCCGTTTGTCGCCTTTCTCTGCAGCAGCCTCCAAGTCTCTAAAGTCAGATCCTACGCCAGAAACCCCAGCCATACCGGATTCCTTATTCATCAAATGATCCATCTCTTCAGGAGAAAGTCCCTCTTTTTTCATGATCATGGTGACAATAGCCGGATCAATATCCCCGCACCGGGTGCCCATGGCTAAGCCTGCCAAGGGTGTTAAACCCATGGAGGTATCCATGCACTTTCCACCTAAAACAGCGGCTACAGAAGACCCATTCCCCAGGTGGCAGGTGATGACCTTAGCCGTTTTGGCATCTAGGCCCAGCTCTTCAACGGCCTTTTGCGAGACATACTTGTGAGACGTCCCATGGAAACCATAGCGGCGGATCCCCTCTTCCTCATAGAACTTATAAGGAAGGGCATACATATAGGCGGCAGGGGGCATAGTCTGGTGGAAGGCGGTATCAAAAACAGCCACTCCTTTAACCTCTGGCAGGGCCTTTTCCATGGCTTCAATCCCGATCATATTAGCCGGATTGTGGAGGGGGGCCAAGGGATAGCATGCCCGAATGGCCTTTTTCACCTCTTCCGTGATAATGGCAGAATCGGCAAATTTCTCACCCCCATGGACCACCCGATGACCTACGGCATCAATCTCTTGCAAGGAAGAAATGACGCCCTTTTCCGGATCTTGCAGCATCTTAAGAACCAGGGACACAGCCTTCGCATGGTCGGCAATCTCCCCTTCATAAATGTACTTGTCCTTGCCCGGAACAGTCTGGGTAATCTTGGCTCCCTTATCGCCAATACGCTCGCAGAGACCTTTGGCAAAATAGGGCTGATCGCTCTTAGGATCCATCAACTGGTATTTCAGGGAAGAGGAACCGGCATTGATAACTAAAATTTTCATGTAATTCTCCTTAATTTGCTGGATTATTTGTTGGCGGCGGCTTGGAGGGCGGTCATAGCGACGACGCCGACGATATCTTCACTGCTGCAGCCCCGAGAGAGGTCGTTGACAGGCTTGGCAATCCCTTGGAGGATGGGTCCGTAGGCCTCGGCTTTCGCCAGATACTGGACTAATTTATAGGCAATATTGCCGGTATCGAGGTTGGAGAAGATAAGGACGTTGGCTCCGCCCTGGACGGTGCTATTGGGGGCCTTGCGCTTGCCGGTCTCTGGGACCAAAGCGGCGTCAATCTGCAGTTCCCCGTCAAGTTTGAGCTCCGGTGCCTTTTCCTTTGCAAGTTTCGTGGCCAAGGCAACTTTTTCGGTCAATTCGCTGTGGGCGCTACCCTGGCTTGAATAGGAGCACATAGCTACCACGGGCTCAGCCCCTGTGAAGGTCCGGAAAGACTCAGCAGAGTTGATGGCGATCTCCGAAATGGCCTCGGCATCAGGAAGCTCATTAAGAGCTGTATCTGCAAAGACAAATACTCCATTCTCGCCGTATTTGCAATCTGGCACGATGATTAGGAAGAAAGCTGAGACGAGCTTGGCCCCCTTCTTCGTCCGGATAATCTGAAGAGCCGGCCGGAGGGTATCAGCAGTGCTATGGACAGCCCCGGAAACCAGGCCATCGGCCAAATCATTTTTCAGCATCATCATCCCGTAACTGGTGGGATCCTTCATGACTTCCCGGGCCTTCTCAGGGGTCATTCCCTTGTGCTTTCTCAGCTCTGTGAATTGGGCGATAAAGTCCTCGTAGTGGTCATCTTTTTCAGGAACCACAAATTGAATTCCCGTCAGATCGACGTCAGGGCAGATTTTGGCGGTTTCCTCTTTGGCCCCCAGCAAAATCACCTTGGCAATGCCTTCTTTGGTGATTGTTTCAGCTGCCCGAATGGTCCGCTCATCATCAAACTCTGGTAAAAGAATCGTCTTGTTCAGCTTCTTAGCTTTTTCCAACACACTTTGAATAAATTCTGACATCTTTGAAAAACCTCATTTCTGACCATATTCCCGCTCTCCTTTGGGCCTACTTCTTTATTCATCTATCTTAAGGCGCAAACTTATCTTTTTTGGGTAAACAAGCATCGGGAGAGCCCGGGGACTTTTCACACCCCCAACAGGTCCAGTCTAGCATAAAAGGCTCTTTGGGGCAAAACATCCTGGGACACTAGGGGCCGGGATAAGCACACAGGAGAGCCTCCAACTGGTCACTAGCCAGGGCCCGAGAGCCCCCCTTGGTCCCCTCCGTAGCAAAAGTATAGCGGAGGGGATCTAATTTTTCTTGGCGGAAAAATCGGGTTAAAAAGCGGTCAAAATCCTGGCAAGCAAAGACCTCGTTATTGGCATATGCAGCCTTACGAAAATAACAGGCAGCTACAAAATCCTCCTTCTCTGCCATGGCCGTCCCCATGGTCATATGGTATTTCTCATAGAGGGTCCCGGTCTGGTGGACCAGGGCAGAAAAATAATGGAGGACCTGGCTAGCAGAAATCAAAGCCTCGGGGGAAGACCGATCTTGGAATATTTGCCAGCAAAGCTGGGCTTGGGTCCGGGTTTCCACAGCAAAGGCTGTTCCAGCCACGGTCAGGTACTGGGCTTGGGGAATATTGGTCGGGGGGTAGAGGTAGCCCGCCGCAAAAAAAGAAGGATCTTTTAAAAATGCTTGGCTGACGAGGTCCCGGTACTTGTCATAAATGCCCTGCCAAGCAGGGTCTTGGCGGGATAGGTTATGGAGGGCTAACAGGTCAAGGTCCGTCAGGGGGAGGTAGTTGAGGGGCTGGCTGACAGGGATCATTTG
>ERZ1673752.1453-NODE-1453-length-32987-cov-6.717630_pt1 | contig 32987 bp, 27 predicted proteins | sample MGYA00580195_ERZ1673752 | MGnify/ENA primary metagenome ERZ1673752 (study PRJEB41218, sample SAMN15661744) | gut metagenome | host: Homo sapiens | place: Canada: London | collected 2015-08-20/2019-03-30 | study: EMG produced TPA metagenomics assembly of...
TTTTATTAAAATTTTAAAAAAGAACCTATTTTGGGTCTTTCTCATGGCATTATTTCATAAGCTTATATTTCTTTAAAAATATATTTACTTTTTTTCTAAAAAGAGGGTATGTTAATGAAAATATTATAAAAGATGTTGCCGAAAATTTAAATAAATTATTTGAACCAGTATATGGAAGCAAAATTAATTTATCTATTAAAATATTTATATCATTTGGATTGTTTCTTTTTACTCCATTTTCATAAAGTAATATTCTTTCTATTTCTTTTGTGTCTTTAGTTATAATTAGTTCTTCTTTAGTATTTGGATCACCTTTGTATATTATTTTATACACCTCTTGTTTTTTAAAGCCATCTGGAGTTTCTTTATATGGTTTTTCTTCTCCATATACAATTTTATATTCTGAATGCTCTTTAATTTTGTTTGTATATTTATTTTTATCATAATTCATTTTATATGTTTTATCTTTTTTCTCATCTAATAAATATGCATTTATATCATTGTATTTTTTTTGACTATCCTTTTTATCTATATAATTAATTGCTATTTCAATATTATCTATTACCTCAACATTTATATCTACTATATATTCTTCTTTTTCTTTTATTACTTTTATCTTTCCAGTTTTTTGTCCTATTGTGCTTGTGTCTATATCATTAATTATACTTAATGTTTCATTTCCTTCAAGATTTGTTATTCCTTTTTTAATATCTATTTTATCATTTTTTCTTACAATTAATTTTTTAGTTTGCGGATTATATATATTTATATTGTTTGTATGAATTCTTACAGAACCTTCTCCTACTTCTGGTTGATTTGAATACTCGCTTACTCCCCAGTTTGGAGAAATTTTAAGTTCTAATAAATTATTTGCAGGCTTTTTTATTACTGTATATGTTCCATTTTCATTTTGTTTTAAATATTCACTTTCTAATTTATATTTTTTTCCAGAAGCATCAAATAAACCTAATTCAAATGTTCTATTTTTAGGATAAAAATCTATTTTTTGAGAGCCTACATATCCGCCTCTATTTAGCTTCAGATTTTTTATTGGTCTAAAATCTCTTATTTTATTGTTATGAAGATATATTTCATCTAAAGTTTTTATATTAGATAAAGATGAAATATCTTCTATATTATTAAAACTTGCAGATAATATTTTTAGTTTTGGAAGATTGGAAACCGGACTTATGTCTTCCACTTTATTTTTCATAACAGACAGATCTTCAAGATTAGTTAAATATTTAAGAGCAGTTATATCTTTTACATTACATGTATGCATGTTTAATAATTTTAATTTACTTAAATTTTTAAAAGAAGATATATCGCTTAATTCCGGATTATCATTAATTCCTAATCTTGTTAAATTAACTAAATTTCCAATTGCATTTACTCCTGTTGAAATTCTATTTGATTCTATTAATAAATCTGTTAAATTTGTTAATCTAGATAAATATGATACATCTGAAATTCTATTATCTCTCAAAACTAAATATGTTAAATTAGTTAAATTTCTAATTGGATAAATACTTGTAATTTGGTTATTTAAAAAAGCAAAATTTATAGCGTTTTCACAATATTCTATTCCAGTTAAATCTTTTATATTTTTGTTATGAATACCTAGTTGCATTACAAGTCTAAGCTCATCTCTATATATTTCAGTTTCATAGCTATTTTTTTTGTAGTCATAATAAAGATTAAAATCTGCAGAAAAATTAGCTGCTTTGAAGTTTTTTAATAACTCATTTTTTAAATTAGCATCTGGTATATACACAATATTTGAAGATGATTTGTTTATGCTTGTAGGAACATTTAACTTTTGATTTGTTTTTTTTGCATTTATTTTTAAATTATTATTGTTTATATAAAATATATAAATTACAACAAATGTTAACAAAATTAATGATAGTAATATTTTTAAAAAATTTATTTTTGTTTTCTTCAATTCTTTCTCCATAAAAAAATATATTCCTAAATCATTTTAAAATTTGGAATATATTAATTCAATTTAATTATTTAAATGTAATTTTATCTTTATATTAAAACAAACTTTAGCTGCTAATATTTATTTTGCTACTTCCTCTTTTTTAGACATTCTTTTATTATGGTACTCTCTGTCTAATTCAACCAATGAAACAAAGCTTTCCTCAGGAATATTATGCTCGTTAAAATATTTTGATAAATCTAATTTCATATATGCAGTTGTAGGTTTTGGAAGTGTTTTGTAATCTAATACAGCCAAATACAAAGCATCTTGTGCCATAAAATATGCTTCTTCTAAATTATTGCCTTCTGTTATAGCTTCTGGAAAGTCTAAAAATTCAACAGTATAACCTGTTCCTTTTTTCCATTTTGTAAAAATTGCAGGATAATATATTCTTTTCATTTATTTTTTAGTTGGTATGTTTTTTTACCAACTTTTCTCCTTTCACATTTTATAACTTAATTATACATAGACAATTATTTTTAATCATATGTTGAAAATTATTTTTTGTTTATTATTGGAGCGGGCAGCGGGAATTGAACCCGCATCCTTGGGTCGGAAGCACAATATTTTACCATTAAACTATGCCCGCAGGATTATATTTGTATAATATCTCTTATACATATTTCTGCTATCCTAATTCCAAAACTTGCTGGAACAAAAATCATTGAAGCAACTGTTTTTTTATCTTCTATATCTATCATGTCTTCTTCTGAATAAACTGCTATTATATTTTTAAAGTCTTTTTCTTTTAAGTTTTTAGTGTTTTTTTCACTTTTTAAAAACTTTTTTAATTCAGCTCTTATTTTTTTAGCAAGTCTGCAAGTTTTTGTTTTAAAAATATTTTCATCTTTGATTTTTCTTGTATCAAGTTTAAAACCAGCTCCCATTGAGCTTATACATTTTATATTTCTTTCTTGGCAAATTAAAATATTTTTAATTTTAACTTTTAAATCGTCAACAGCATCTATTATATATTCTAATTTACCTATGTTTTTTTCTATATCTTCTAAAATCTCTTCTAAATTATTTTCAGTTATTTTTTTATTTAAAGCATATATATTTATATCTTTATTTATACTTTTAGCTCTTTTTTCAAATTCTTTTACTTTAGAATTTCCTACATTATCTATACTTGCAATTATTTGTCTATTTAAATTACTATTTGAAATATTGTCCCCATCTACTATGGCTAAATTTTTAACTCCAGATCTTAAAAGAGCTTCAAAAACAAAGCCACCAACTCCGCCTAAACCAAATATTGCTATTTTTGTATTTTGTATTTTATTTTGTTTTTCTTTTCCAATTAATTTTTTAGTTCTATCTTGCCAATCTTCCATTTTATTTTTCCTTTATTTATACACAAATTTTAGCATTTTGTTTACACTTAGTCAATTTGACACCCTTTCCATATATTGATATTCTTTTTATATTAAGGAGCTAAAATGAGAAGAAAAAGTTTAAATGGTTTAATCTATGATTTTACACATAAATATGCTGATTTAAATGCATATAAATACCGTCCAGATTCAGATATTGAAAGATCACTTTTTGATAAATATGTTATGCGTTCTTTCCTTGATTTATATAAAGATATTTTAAAAATGCATATTTATTTTAAAAAAAATAATATAGATGATTTTAAAATAGCTGTTTTTGGAAGAAACTCATATATATGGTCACTTATTACTATGACATCTCTTACTACTTCAAATATTATTGTTCCAGTAGATAAAGAATTAAAATACAATGAAACTGAATCTTCTTTTAAAAGAGCTGAAGTTGACATTATTTTTTATGATGAAAAATTTGAAAAAAACATTTTAGAAATTTCAAAAAAATTAAATATACCTGCTATTTCTTTTTTAGATATTAAAAAATATATTTTTTCTGAAAATCCAGATTTTAATTTTGAAAAAGAAGATCAAAATTTTAAAAAAAATTTAGAAGATCTTGAAAAAAAATACACAGAATACGAAAAAACAAACGCACACGAAATAATTAAAGACAATCCAAAAGATTTTGAAAAAGACATAAACTCTCTTGAAGATGTAAAAGTGCTCCTTTTCACATCTGGCACAACTGCAATGTCTAAACTTGTTTTAATAACTAGAGAAAATCTAATAACAAATGTTTATGATGTTTGTGAGCATGAAGAACTTCCTGAAAAAGGAATAGAAATATCTCTTCTTCCGACACATCATATTTTTGGACTTACATGTATATTAGTTCTTAAAAATATTGGAATTGAAACAACATATCCAGATTCTCTTAAAAAACTAGCAAATAATTTTAAAGAATACAAAGTATCTATATTTGTTGGAGTTCCTCTTATACTTGAAGCAATTTACGATAGAATTAAAAAAGTAGCAATAGATACAAAAAAATGGAAAATTCTTAATATAATGAGGAAAATTTCTAATTTTTTATTATTTTTCAAAATTGATCTAAGAAGAAAAATATTTAAAAGTATTTTAGATGAGCTTGGAGGAAATCTTGAATATATAATTTCTGGAGCTGCTGCTATTAATCCAGAAGTTAAAAACTTTTTTAGAGATATTGGAATAAAAGTTTTCCCTGGATATGGTTTAAGCGAAACATCTCCAGTTGTTGCTGCAGAAAAACCTGGATTTTATAGAAGTGGTTCTGTTGGCGTAAAGGTTGAAAATGTTGAAGTTAAAATAAATACTGATGAACTTATTAAATATTATGAAAATACAATTGATCTAAATTCTCCTAGCAATAAAAAAATGATAGAAGAACTAAAACAAAAAGGTGAAGGTGAAATATTAATAAGAGGTAAATCTGTTTTTAAAGGCTACTTCAAAGATTTAGATAAAACAAAAGAAGCTTTTTACAAAAATACACATTGGTTTAAAACAGGTGATGTTGGATATATTGATGAAGATAATTTTATATTTATTACTGGCAGAATGAAAGATATGATAGTCCTTCCAAATGGTAAAAAAGCTTTTCCAGAAGAAATAGAATATATTATTAATAAATCTCCATATATATTAGATAGTTTTGTTTTTGCTAGTAATAAAAATATTGGTTTTGGATCAAATGGAGATCTTAAAATTTATGCTAAAATTCAATATGATCCAAATGATACTAAGCTAAAAAACAAAACAGATGATGAGATTTATAATATTCTTTGGGAATATATAAAAGAAGTAAATAAAACACTTCCAAGTTATAAATATATAAAAGGTATTTTGATTACAAAAGATCCTTTTGTAAAAACAACTACAAAGAAAATTAAAAGATTTGTTGAAAAAGAAAAAATAGAAAAAGAGTTTAATTAAAATTCTTTTTCTATTTTTTTGTTTTGTTTTTTTACTTTGTTTTTTATTTTTTCTTTTATTTTTACTTTTTACTTTTTTGTCATTTGTCTTTTTTTATTTCTTACTTAAAATATCTCTAATTTCTGTAAGTAAAACTTCTTCATTAGATTTCTCTGGTTTTACTTCTTCCTTTTCTTCCTCTTTATTATTTAATTTATTTATTCCTTTTACAATTAAAAATATTGAAAAAGCAATAATTATAAAATTAACTAAGTTTTGTATAAAAGAACCATAAGGAATTTCTAATTTACCCATTGCTCCTAAATCTTTTGTAAATTTTAAATTTTCAAAATTAACTTTACCTATTATTAAAGAAAGTACTGGCATTAATATATCGTTTACTAAAGATGTAACAATTTTACCAAATGCTCCACCAATTATAACGCCGACTGCCATATCAAGTACATTTCCTTTTACTGCAAAATCTTTAAATTCTTTTAAAAAACCTTTTGTTTCTTTTTTTATTTGTTCTTTATCTTTCATTTTTTTCCCCTTTTTACTCAAATATTATTTTTAAAAGTTTAATATTATTATCTCTTGCTTTTTGTAATATATCTATATATTCTTCTAATTTTATATTTTTGTCTAATTTTAATCTTGTTAAATTACCACCTTTTGTATATTTTTGCATAATACCTTCATATTTTAATTTAAAATCTAAATCTTTTTCATTTGGATAATTTGTTCCTTTTTCATATTTTTCTTTATCTGTTATCCCCTTTATTTTTCCATAAAGCGATCTATCTAGTTTTATAAAATGATTAGAAGCCTCATCATCTGCATAAATATTTAAATTAATATTTTTTTCTATTTTAAATTCATTTATATTTTTTTGTATAAATTTTAATATTTCCTCAGACACATTTAATATATTTTCTTTTAATTTTTGTTTTTCTAAAGTATTTTTATGTCTTCTTTCCACTAAAATTTTTGCCGCTTCATAAAGCCCAGTAACACCTATATTCATATTACCATGTTTTAATACTTTTCTTAATCTATCACCTTTATTTATTTTATCTGAATCTATCCAAACTCCCTCTGAGTACAATGTTGAAAAATATCCTGGATCTAGATCACACTGCATAATAAATCTATCGAAAAGCTGATTTTCTACAATTTTAATTTTTTCTAAAAGCTCTTCAAAAAAATCTTTTTTATATGCACTTTTTATAGCTATCCTAGGTAAATTTATTGTTGTTGTTGAAAGTATTCCTCTACCTTCTGGAGATGCTTTTTTAGGATCTACTTCATTTTCTGAAACTGCCATATCTTCCATTAAATATTTAAAATCTTTTTCATTTTTTAAATCTTCTTCATTTGTAAATGAAAAATATATATTTTCTCTATATTTAGATATTTTCATTGCATATATTAAAAGATCTGAATAATCTAAACTATTTATTCTTTTTAATATATATTCATTTTTTTCTTTATAATCTATTAGCTGATTTAAATCTTCCTCTTCAATATATTTGCTTTTATTTGCTTTTAATATATCTCCAGATTTTATTTTTTCTTTAGCTTTTTTTAAATCCTTTTTAGTTACAGCCAAATATATATTTGGCTCAAATGGAGATATATTATCTCCTATTCCGTTTTTAATTATATCTAAAAGCGTTTTTGAAACAATTAAACCTTCAGTACTCCTACATGTTCCAATATTAACTCCTAAATTTTTCCTTCTATTTTTATCCTCTTCTTTTATTTTAATATTTCTATATACGCTATTATTTAAATTATGTACAAGAGCTTCTAAACCTTTATATAGTATTTTTTCAGATTTTAAAAGAGCTTTTATATATGCTAAATTTATTATTTCCATTACTTTATTAGATGATCTTATGTAATTTTTAAATGTTAAAACATCTATATCTACACTCTCTATTTTAGATACTAAAGAGTTTATTGAATTTAAAGCAACAAATTTTTTAAAATCTGTATACTCTAAAAATATATTAATATATTCTAAAAACTCTTTTTTAAAATTTTTTACAAATATTTTAGAAAAATATTTATCTAAAAAAGGTATTCCTGCGTAACCACTCATTTCTTTTTTTAAAGCTGTTGCAAGATTATATGTAAGTATAGAATATGAAAGTACATTTTTAGGACTCCTATATTTTCCAATACCTGTTTTTAAACCAATTTCCATTATCTTATCTAAATTAAGCATAACAGAAGATATATTTCCAAGTGGTATTGCAGAAATATTATGAATAAAAATTTCTCCACTATCTACAGCTTCTACTGTTTTTCTTTTTAATATATAACTTTTGGCAAATTGTTCACTTATTTTTTTCCCAAAATCTTTATATATTTCATTTGGAGTTTTTTTCATTAAAAAATTAGGATTTTTCTCTAAAATTTCTTTATTAAAGCTAAGACCATATACTGAAGAAAATTTATGTTCTCTTCTTTGGTCATTAAACATTTTTCTTGAGATTGCTCTTTTTTCCCTATATTCGGAAAAAAGATTTTTAATATCTTTATATTTTAATTCATCTAATTTTTTTTCTATAATGTCTTGTATTTCTTCAACTTTTATATTTTCTTTATCTATTATTAAAATTTCTTCTAGCACTTTTTTATATACATTACTTACATCAGATGCTAAATATTTTTCTTCAATTTTGTTTTGAGCTTCAAATGCTTTTTTAACTGCTAAAGCAATTTTTTCTCCATCAAAATTTATTCTTCTTCCATTTCTTTTAACAACTATTTTGCCTTCTTTTTTTATTTTTTCATTTAATAAAATAATATCATCTTTTTTCATAATTAAAATATATCACAAAAGTAAAATATTTTACACTTATTTAACTATCTAAAGAATTTTTCAAAAAAATATGATATATTTTAATTAAAAAGGTTATAAGGAGAGAAAATGAATATAGGTGTAAGACCAAATAATTCGCATAATAATTATAATTATAACTCGTATAGAACAAGTCTTCCTAAATATATTTTTATATCCATAATTATTGTTTTAGCTTTTGTTTTTATATATTTTTTAATAAGTTTTTTAACTAAACCAAAATCTGTTATTTCAGAAAATATGTATATAGAAAATATAAATCTTGCTGGAAAAAGTAAAGATGAAGCAATGAGTCTTCTTAAAGATAATTTTAATTATCTTAATGAAGACAAGGCAAATTTTAAAATAGCTGAAACTAAATTTACATTAACTGCAAAAGAGCTTGAATATTATTTAGATTTAGAAAGTGGTGTTGATGAGGCTTTTACTATTAGTAAAGAAAATAAATTTAAACCATTAAAAGAAAAACAAAATATATCTCTAAAAGCTAATTTTAATAAAGATAAAATGGATACATATATTAAAGAAATATTAAAATTAATTCCAAAGTCTTTAGAAGAAAAAGATTTGATTAAAGTAGAAGATAATAATTTAATAATATATAAAGGTGATGATCCTGTTAAAATAACAGAAGAAGAACTACAAAGCATTATATTAAAAAAATTTAAATCATCAAACTTTAAACAAATAGAAGAGATTCCTTTAACATCTTCATATAAGAATAATATAAATTTTGATGAAATATATAAAAAGATTGAAAAAAGCCCTAAAGATGCTTATGTTGATAGAAATGGTAAAGTTATTCCAGAAGAAAATGGAGTTAAACTTAAATACTCTAAAGAAGATGCTGAAAAAATGTATATGGATGCAAAAGAAAAATGTATAATCCCAATTGAAATAATTTATGCTAAAGTAAAAAGCTCTGATCTAAATAAAGACAAATTCCAAGACAAATTAACACAGGTATCTCTCCCTCTTCCTAAAAATCCTATAGAGAAGCAAAATATATTATATAAAGCTAAACTTTTTAATAATTTAATTATTAAAAATAATAATAATTTTTCATATAATAATATCCAAGATTCTTCAAAAACAGATGCTGATATTTTTGTTTCAAGTATAATATATAGAGCAGCTATAAGTCTTGGACTTGATATATCTGAGGTACATAAAAATAAATATCTTCCGGAATATATTTTAGATGGACTTGATTCATATGTAGATAATTCTAAAAATTTAAGTTTTAGAAACAATCTTCCTGACCCAATAATTTTTAAGGTATCTAATAATAATGATAAATTATTTTTAAGCATTTATGGTAATAAACTTGGTTTAAATACAGTTATAAATTTTACATATAAAGTTTTGGAAACTATTCCTTTTAAAAAAGAAGTAAATAAAAATTTCCATTATAATATTGGTTATGAAGATATAAAACAAAAAGGAATTGATGGCAAGATCATAGAAGTTTATAAAGAAATTATAATAAATGGAAAGTCTTCTGGTAAAACTAAATTTGGAACATTTAAATATGATATGCAAAAAGAAATAAAAGATGTTGGTAATAAACCAAGTTCAGAGAATTAAAAAAAGATTGCAATTACAGCAATCTTTTTTATTTTTGTTTTTATTTTTTCTTTGTTTTATTTTTTAGTTTTATCTTTTTTATTCATATTATTTAAGACTTTTTCTTTTTCTTTAATATCATTTTCAAATCTTTGTTTTTGTTCTTCTACTTTTTGTATGTCTTTATTTATATTTTCTTTTAACTCTTTTCTAGCTTTAAATATTGGTAAAATTAATATTATAAATAATAATACCATTAAAATAAATATTATATAAATAATTTGAACAGATCTAGAAAGATCAATTTGTTTTTCTAATTCATCTAATTCTTTATTTTTTTCTTCATTTTTCATAACTATCCTTTAATAATATGGTAAAAATGGTACTGGGTTTAAATGGTTTCCATTAAGTCTTATCTCAAAGTGAAGGTGAAGTCCAGTTGAAAATCCTGTTGTTCCAACATTACCTATATGATCTCCTTTAGATACACTTTGACCTACTGAAACGCCTATATGGCTTAAGTGTGCGTAATAAGTTACAACACCATTCCCATGATCTATTTGAATTAAATTTCCATAACCATAAGTATTCCATCCAGCAAATATTACTTTTCCTGATGCTGCTGCATATACTGGTGGTTTTGAATTTCCTGCACCAAAGTCTACACCTGTATGGAATGCTCCCCATCTTACACCATATGGTGATGTTATTCCATATTTTTTCTTAAGTGGGTGAATTATTTCTAAGCTTTTTATAGCTGCTATGCTTCCAGATCCTCTTGATGCACTAAGCATTTGTGAATATCTTCTTTCAGCATTTGATCTTTGAACTATTAATCTTGCAATTCTTTCTTCTTCATTCTTTTTAGATTTTTCTAATTCTTCTTTTATTGATTTTACTTCATTTGTAGCTGCAAGTTTTATTTCATCTTCTTCTTTTATTTCTTTTTTTAATTCTTTTTCTTTATCTTTTTCTAATTCTTTTTTATTAAAAGATATTTCTTTATATGATAAATCTTTTTTTAATGTTTCTATTAGGTTTATTGCTTCCTTTTTAGTAGGAACACAACCTATTTTTTTGTCATTTACTATTATTTCATATATTTCATATTTTTTTTCTATATTATCTTGAATATTATCCAGAACTTCTTTTTCCTCAGTTTGAATCTTGTCTCTATTTGCAAGTTTTAATTCAAACTCTGGTTTATCTTCTAACTTTGCTTCTTTTACTGGAGCTTGAGGCTGCTTTACGATAGTCTCAATTTTGCTTTCTAGCTCTTCCTTACTGCCTACAAGGCCAATACTCTCTCCCCTAAATTTTACTGAATACACTGGTTTATATTTCATCAGTGTTATTAAGCTTATTATTAATGCCGGGAATATTATTACAAGTATAAGTCTCATAGCCTTTCTGGAATAATACTTTATTTTCTTTTTCAAAATATTCTCCTATAATCTTTTTTAAGACGCCTCTTAATTATACCAAAGCATCATATATTTTTCAATTTTTAAGATTTTTGGGTAATTTTCATTTTTTTCTATATTATCTTATTATTTTTATTTTTTATATATTTATTTATAAAGTTTTATATAATCAAAATATTTCTTTATTTTAGTTTTTATATATTCTTTATTTAATATATCTATATCTATTTTTTTTAGTCTTAAGTATTTATTTTTTGGATCTAAATCTTTTTCTTTAAATGATTTTAAAAATTCTTTTTTATTTATCTTACCTTCTTTTATATTTTTTGCTATTTCTAAACTTATACATTTGTTAATTAAATATATTGCTAAATTATATGGATTTTTTATAGGTGTTAAATATATCCATTCATATTTTAAATTTTTATCTGTATCTATGTTTTCTGGTAAATATTTTTTATTTATATTTTCATATTCTTTGTTTAAATATTCTAATATTTCTTTTATTTCTTTACTATTTAAACTTTCTTTATCATCTTTTATATTTTTTTCAAAATATTCAAAAATTTTTTCTATAAATAATATAACCATAGAAAAATTAAACATTGCTTTTGTGTTAATATTTATAAATTCTTTTTTTAATTTTTCATCATCTATACATAAAAGTGCTTCATTTATTCCAGCATATATTTCTGAAGATAAATCTATTTTAAAATCAAAATACATTTTATTTGTTAAAATATTTTCTATCATATGAGTTATTTCATGAATCATTGTAAATATATTAGATAAATTACCATTACCGCTCATTAAAATATATTTATCTATTGTTGTGTTTTTATCTAATTTATTTTTTCTTTCAAATAAATCCATTCTTTTTTCTTTTATTGCAATTTCTATGTTTTGAGCATAATCATCATTATATATTTTTAAAGTGTTTTTTATTTTTTTAAAAAATTCATCTATCTTCTCTTCTTTATCTATTTTCTCTCTTTTAATATTTTTTGTTTTAGATATATTAACATTTTTAATATTATGCATTGTTCTTTTTAATTTTTTATTTTCTAAATCTGCTATATCCATATTTTTTTTAATTTCTATATATTTAAAAACTTCATTTGCTATCTCTTTTCGGAATTTTTTATCAAAAAACTCTGGCATATATTTAAACAAATTTTCCTTTTTTAATTCTTTTTCTAGTTTAAAAAATTCATAATATATATTTATAATATGATTTCCTAATTCTTCATTTTTTTCACTATATAATTCATAAATCTTTGAATATATTTCATTTGAAACTCTTTCTTTTTCATTATATGTAAGGTTTGAAAAATTAACTTCATCTATATTTACACCATCTACTTTTATACTTCCTGCTATATTATTTATTTCTTTTCTTATTAAAAGAACTTTGTTTTGGTTTTTCTTTATTATATTACTATGATTTCTTAATATATTATTATATCTATATTTTTCATAAAATTTATTATTTTCTAAAACTCTTTTTTTTATATTTTCAGATATTTTAATATTTTTTATATTTTTAGCAAAAAGATATTTGACAAAATCATTATCTATATTATAATTTATTAATTTTGTAAGTTTTAACTCAGATAAATTAAACTCTCTAATATTCACTTTTAAAATATCTATTAAAATATTATTATTAAATCTAATATTTTCTAAATCATCTAAATTTGTATCTTGAAGTAAATGCATAAATCTAAAACATTTTGCAAATACATTATCTATATAATCATATTCATTAATTAACTCATCTATTTTATTTAAATCATTTAATTTATCTATTTTTTCATTTAATTTTTTAATTTTTATATATATTTCTTTTTGTTCTTTTTCTAATTCTTCATATGTACCAAAGTTTTTTCTAAAGTCTATTATATATTTATTTTTTATTTTTTTGTCTTCTAAGCATTTTATCTTTTTATATTTACCCAAATTTATCTCCTTTATTATTTAAAAACTGGCTATATAGCCAGTTTTTAACATATGATTACACATTTCCTTGTTCTTTTGCTGGAAGTATTAAGTCATTATCATCTTCATCAATCCATTCTCCAGAATTTTCTGGCCACACTTCTTCATCATCATCTTCTTTTTTACAGAAGTAATACTTCTTTTTTGTAATCATATCTTCCCTCCCTTTTTTTATTTAAAAAAAGTAATAATCTTACATTTATATGTTATTATATTTTCATTTATTATGTCAACTTTTTTAAGCTTCTATCTTTTTAAATAATTTTGGACCTAATTTATATAATATAATTTCGGTTACAAGTGTAAAAATAATATATATTATACTTACAAAAATTAAATAATTATTAAAATTTAATATTTTCTTTTTATTTACAAGGAATAATCCTAAAGTTATTGGAATTGCAATCATTATTAATCTTAATATTAATTGGAAGAATACTTTTTTTGAATTTTTTACTAATTCTTTTATTTCTTTCCATCTTAAATTTGGTGATTTTAAGTCTAATAATATGTCTATATTATTAAATAATATTATTATTACTATTGACATTACATATCCTAATATAAAGTATATATTTTTATACATTTGTATATTTAATAATATTTCTGGAATAATTAAATATGTTGTGACTGTAAGTAATGCTAGTATTACTCCTGGTACTTTTTTATATTTTATTTGTTTGCTAAATTCTATTGGTATTGTTTTTAAGAAATTTATTTCATTTTTTTCTTTTGAAAACATGAATATAGATATTTGAAGCATATATACTACAAAAAATGTTACAAATATTGGGATTAAGTATTTCATTTCATTTGGAATTTGGTTAAAGTCTGTATTTTTTCTTGCTTCTTTTAATTCATTTTTTGCAACTTTTACAAATGAATTTAGTTTTACATATTCTTCTTTTTTAATATATTCATCTAATAATTTTGTTGGTAATTCATATTTTACATATTCTTTATATTTGTCATTTTCTTTTTGTGCTTTTTTTTCTTCTTCTGTTATTTTATATATTTTTCCTTGTTCTTGAAGTTTTTTAAATATTTCCATATTTTTATTTCTTCTTAATTTAAAGTCTTCTTCATTTTTTAAATTATCTAAGGAAATTTCGCATAATTTTTGTGCTTTATTAATATCTTTTTCATCTAATTTTTCTAGTTCTTCTTTTAATTTTAAAGCTTCTTTCTTTTCTTCTTCATTCATTTTTTCCATTTTTGAGTTTAATATCTCAATTGAAATGTTTTTTTGTGCTTTTTTATCGTTTAATTCTTTGTTTTCTTTTTTTTCTAAACTTGTTTTTGTCTCAAGTGTATAAGCAATTGCTTCAGATAATATTTCTTTTAGATCATTATTTTTTTCTAATTTTTCATCTTTTATTTCATTTAATTTTTCTATATTTATTAATGAAATTAAACTTATTTTATCTTTTTCTTTAAGAAAAGTATTATATTCACCAGCTGCCATAAATGCCATAATAGCTATCATAAAAACTGGCATTATAACTGGGACTAAAAGAGTGTTTAGAGCAAGTTCTATATTTCTAGAAAATATAGAAAATTCTCTTTTAATATATGCTATATATTTTTTATTTTGTTTAAAGCTAAAGTTTTCTTTATTTTTTTCTCCAGATTTTTTATTTTCTTCTATTTTTTCTACTTTGTTTTCTTGTTTAATTTCTTTATTGTCTTTGGTTTCTTTATTTTTTTTGTTTTCTCTTTTTATAAAGTTAATTTTATCCATTATCTTTATAAAAACGCCTTTTCTTTTTATATTAATCTTACCTATTGTAAGTGTAAAAATAGCAAAAACTAATATACTTATTCCTGTTATTTCCAGTAAATTTATTAAAGCATTGTTTCCTAGAATAATATTTACAAATTTCATTGGAATATACATTAAATAATTTTTTTCAGCACTTGACATAGCATTTATAAGTGTTGATATAACGTTTCCTTCAGATTGAAGTTTATAATAAATTAAATAATATACATATAATGTGAAAAATATATAAAATACTGTCATTGCTTTTTCAGTTTTATTTTTTGTCAGTAAATCTAATATTATTTTAATAAATGACATTACTGCATAAAAAATTATTGATGGTATTATTGGCATAAGCAAAAATGCCAATATTGATCTTATGTAAAAAGTGATACCTAGTTTTTGAGATATACCAAAATATATTACAGGAAGTATTAAAAACATAGCCATTGAATAATATGCTGTTATTATTTGTGTTATGTTTTTTGCAATATATCTTTGAACATTACTTACTGGTAATATGTCTAAATATTTTTCTGTATTATCTTTGTTTTTGTTTGGCATTAGCTGCCTTAGTGAACTTAAAATTATAAATATAAATGCTATTAAAACTATTAGTGTTATAAAATAGTTTTGAAGACCTGTTTGATTTACATTTTCTAAAAACTCTTTTGCATATGTAAAACCTAATATATTGAAAATTACAAATACTGCAATAAATCCAATTATACTAGCTATTTTTGATTTGCTTTTTATATTTGTTATATTATTTGTTCTTAAGTCTTGTTTTACCAAATTAAAAATTTTTTTCAAATAGTTTTTCATATTAGCTACCCCTTAATAACTTTTAAGAAAATATCTTCTAATGATTCTTCACTTTTATATTTTTCTTTAAGTTCTTTTAGAGTTCCAATATATATAATTTCACCATCATTAATTATTGCTATTCTATCACAAAGTTTTTCTACTATTTCTAAAACATGACTTGAAAAAAATATTGTTTTTCCTTTTTTAGCTTCTTCTTTCATAATATCTTTTAAAATATATGATGATTCTGGATCAAGTCCTGTTAAAGGTTCATCTAGTATAAATATTTTTGGATCATGTATAAGTGCTCCAATTATTATTACTTTTTGTCTTGTACCATGAGACAAATCTTCTATTTTTTCTTTTAAATATTTGTTTATTTTAAATTTTTCACATAAATTTTTTATTCTTTCTTTTCTTTTCTCTTCATCTACTTCATAAATATCTGCTATAAAGTTGAAAAATTCAATTACTTTAAAGTTTAAAAACATGTCTGGAGAATCTGGTACAATTCCAAAATCTTTTTTAGCTTCAATATCTTTTGTTATTATAGATTTGTTATTTATAAATATGTCTCCTTTAGTTATATCTAATGCACCTGTTATCATATTTATAGTTGTTGTTTTACCAGATCCGTTTGGACCTATAAATCCAAATATTTCTCCATCTTTTACTGTAAGATTCATGTTTTTTATAACTTCTTTATTACCATATTTTTTGCTTACATTTTTTATTTCTATCATTATTCTTCCTTTTTTTTCTCTGCAAGTGAAATTAATATAGTTGATATAATTGTAAGAACAATTATTATTACTCCATAAATTATATTTGAAGTTAAATTCTTTTTAATTTCTTTTTTAGGGAAATTCATAATTTCTCCAACAGATACGCTTGTTTCTTTGTTTTTATATTTTTCTTCTAATTTATTTTTTATTTGTTCTTTTTGTTCTACAGAAATGTTTTTAGATTTTATTCTAAACTCATTTCCAAACCAATTAAGTTCTTCTACTGAAACTTTTTCATTTCCAAAAACGTCTTTTAATAAATTTTCAATTTCTTTTTTAGAATATTTTTTTACTTCCTCTTCTTTTATTAAATTTACTTGATTTTTTTCTTTACTTTCTTTTTTCTCTTTTGAAATAAAAGTTATATTCAAAGCAGTAAATTCTTCTTTGCTAAAATCTTTTGCAATATATTCTCTTATTAAAAATCCAATCATTACAATAACTGCCATTACAACAATTTGGAAAATTATCCTTCTTATTATTTTATTTTTATCCATATTCATCTCCATTATTCTTTCAATAAATTTTTAGTTAAGAAATAATTAAATATAAGGCTTAAAATTATTCCTAAAAATACTATTTTTCCAAAGCTTGCAAGCTCTTTATATACAGAAAAGCTAAGTATTACTGATGATATTAATAATATTATTAATTCTTTATATTCATCTATATAACTTCTAAAAATATTTATATCTTTATTTCTATTTTCTTTTAATTGTTTATTCATATTTACTAAAAGAATAAATTCAAGAATATATATAGCTATAATACCCATAATAACTGAAATAGTTATATAAATATTTGTATATCTTAAAACAATAAGCATAAGTGCTAGATATGATATTAAAGCAATCATTGAAAGAATTCCTTTAAAACCAAAGAAAATTACAAGTGAAATAGCAAGTATAACAAAAACGCCAGCAATTACATATATTGTATTCATTGTTTTTTCCATATTTGCTACACCTTCTACAAGTTTTTGGCTATCCATGTCATAAATAACTGGCTTAGCTCCTGTTTTAAGTGCACTATAAAGTATAGATATTTCTTTAGCTTTTTTTGCTGAAGTCTCATCATTAGGGTCAATCTTTCCAAATGGTAATTGGATAAGTCCTGTATCAATTTCTTGTGTAAGATCACCTTTTTGGTATATATTACCACCTATTTTTATTGCAAGTTCTGGTGCTCCTTCAACTTTTTGATCCATCATATTTATAGTTTGGTCTTTTTTATCTTTTTTGTTTTTATTCTTCTTATCTTGTTCTTCTTTTAATTTATTTCTAATATCTGCATATCTTTTAGTAACATTTTTGAAAGTTTCTTTTCCTTCATCTGTAAGTTTTATAACTAAAACAATTCCGTATTCTGGAGTATTTACAACTTTTGTTTCTTTCATATTTATATCTTTATTAGTTAGATATTCCCTATCTGTAAGGCTATCTACTACTTGAAATTTACCATCAGTTGTAAGCATATTTACCATTGAATTTTTATCTTCAATTTCACTTTGTGGTATTTCAAAAATTAATTTACCATTTTCTTTATTTTGTCTTATATTATATCCAGATATTTTTTGTTCTGTAAGCATTTTAATGATTTTATTTTTAGTTTCATTAAAACCATTTTCATTTAAAACTTCTGGATTATTATATCTATACGCTCTTTTTTCAATTGTATAGTTTTTGACTTTATCATCACCAGATTCTTTTTTGATCTTTTTTATATCAAATTTTTTCTCTTCTAAATTTATTTTTTCACCATCTGTTTGTGGATTATTATCTGGTACCAGTCTTACTGTGTTTTTGTTTTCATCAACAAAAACATATTCATCTCTTGCACTATTGTTTGGGCTAAGTGTGTATTCATAATATTTATCAAAGTCATTTGCAAATTGATAATCATCAATTACACTTTTATATTCGCCATCTTTTTTTACCGAAAATCCAATAAATGAAAATACGGAAATAAATAGCATTAATGCAATAATTAAAATATTTTTTACATATTTAATAATCTTTTCTTTTTTAGTTTTTTCCATTTTATCCTCTCATTATTCTTCTATATTTTCTTGTTCATTTTGTTCATCTTTTGTGTCATTATTTTGATTTTCTTCTGGATTTTGTTCTTTATTGTCTTCTAACATTTTCTTAGATCTTTCTAATGCTTTTCTCTTTTCCTCTTCTGGATTAATATATTTAGCATCTTCTCTTTGAATTCTTCTAGTTATTTTAGCTTCATCTTCCCTTTTTCCTTTTAAGAATTCATCTTGTGTATTCATGTTTTCTGCTAAATATTTTATTTCTCCACCTTCTCCACCAATTTTATATATTCTTTCTGCAACAGGTGGATATATAAATGGATCCCCAATTGTATTTGCTGAAAAATCATCCCTTATAATTCCGTATTTAGTTGGATTAATCTTATCACTTGGGTCATTTACTTCAACAACAACTCCAGAATATGAATATCCTTCTGGGATATATAAAAGATCTTCAGCTCTATCTATAACATTATGTTTGTTTAATGTTAGACCTAATTTTTTAAGACTTTCAGTATTATCTACTGCTATTGTTGATGTTTTAATCTTTAATTTTTCTGCAAGCTCTTTTTTCTCTTCTGGAATTTCTATCATTCCTCTTTCATTTGCTACAACCAATTTTGGAGATTTGTATCCTATTCCAACAAGATTTAAATCTGTAAATGCAGTTCCATCTTTAACTGCAAGTCTCCACATTTCTCCTCTGGCGCTTGTTTTTTGCATTAATGGTATAAATTTATCCATAATTATTTTAGATTCTTTATCTATCTTTTTCTCTTCTTTTTCATCATCTTTTTTAGCTGCTTCAAGTTTTTTTTCTTCATTTTCTTCAAGTCCAATTTGATCATATTCAAGAGGAATTATTATTTTACCATTATTATTTATAACTCCAAATTTATCATTTTTCTTAGCAAGATACAATCCTTCATCTTTATAATATATGCTAATAGCCTCATAGTCCCCTGCTTTAATTATATCTTTAAGATTTTCTAAACTTTTAAGTCCTAATTTTTTATCTGTTGTTGTAAAATACATATTTTTTTCAGATTGTATAAATCTAATTTCTTCATATTGTGGACCAATTATATTTTCATAAATATTTCCATCTTTAGATATTTTATATACACCAGAAAGTCCACTAGAACTTGATGCTACAAAATAATCATCTACTATAGCTTTTCTGTTTTGGTAAAGTGAACTTAAAGATAAATTATTTGCACTTAAATATGAAGCTATGTTTTTTTCAAGTTCAGGAACTGTAGTTATTCTTTTATTTGGGCCTTCTGCATCTATTTTTGCATTTATAATATATTTTAAATCATCTATAAATGCATAAACCTTTCCGTTTTCTTTTAATACAGGTTCATTTAATTTAAACTCTTCTTTAGAAATTATTGCATCATCAATAGGAGTTTTTTCTCTAGGAACAGGTTTTTCTTTTCCTTCTTTTTTCTCCTCTTCTGTCATTTCAATATTTCCTGTTTTTGCATCTACCATTCTATCTTGATAATCTAATTTTATTGTTTTTGTCATATTTTTTGTATTACTTACAAATTGGGCTGCTTCATATGGAGTTTCAATATAAAAGCTGTCTTTATTTTCAGTAGTTTTCCCATACACTCCGTTATTTATTTTATAACTATTAAGAGCAGAAAAAAGTGTTGTTAAATCAACATATGTTTTTCCTTTTTTGTTAACAAATACATTGCTTCCATTTCTTATTTCTTTTTTATCAATAATTAATTTTACTCTTTTTGCATTTATTGAGTACATTACAAAAAAAATTATAGCTAAAAGACTTAGAAAAATAAGATTTCCTATAAGAGCCTTTTTTACTATATTTTGAGTTTTCTTTAGTTTTTTTCCATTCATAAATTCACCTATCTTTTATATATTTGAGTTTATTTTAACATTTAAAAAATCCACTTTCAATGAAAAAAATAAATATATGTTTTAATTTATACAAAAAACAGCATAGAGTGGAATTGATTTTATATTATTGCCACTTTTTGCAGGTATAATTTTAGAAAGATTGCCACTTTTTGCAGGTATAAATTCTAAAAGATTGCCACTTTTTGCAAAAAATATAAAAAAAGTAGCAAAAATGCTACTTTAAATTTATTCTTTTTCTTTTAATTTTTCTTCAATATCTAAACCATATTTTTCATAAAATTCTTTTCTAAAGCTTAAAAATCTGTCTTCTTCAATTGCTTTTCTAATATCTTCCATCATTGAGTTTAAAAAATATATATTATGGTAAGATAAAAGCTGCATTCCAAGCATCTCATTAGTTTTAGCAAGATGTCTTAAATATCCTTTTGTAAAGTTTTTGCAAGTATAGCAATCACAATTTGGATCAAGAGGGCTTTTGTCTAATTCAAATTCTTTTTTTCTAATATTAATTTGACCAAGAGATGTAATAGCACCATGATGTCTTGCAAGTCTTGTAGGGTGAACACAGTCGAACATATCTATACCACAAAGTACAGATTCAATCATATAATCTGGTGTACCTACACCCATATTGTATCTTGGTTTATTTTCTGGAAGATGATCACATGTAAACTTAAGCATTTCACACATTAAACAAAGAGGTTCTCCTACACTCAAACCACCAACCGAATATCCTGGAAAGTCCATTTTCACAAGTTCTTCCGCGCACATTTTTCTTAAATCTTTAAACATTCCACCTTGAACAATTCCAAAAAGAGCTTGATCTGTTCTTTCATGTGCATCTTTACCTCTTTTAGCCCATCTAATTGTTCTTAATGTAGAGTTTTTAGTATATTCATAACTTGATGGATATGGTATGCATTCATCAAAAGACATAATAATATCTGCTCCGAGATTTTCTTGAATTTTTATAGATTTTTCTGGAGATAAAAACTCTTCTTTTCCATCAAGATGTGATTTAAATTTAACACCTTCTTCAGTTATATTTCTTATATTTGCTAAACTAAAAACTTGAAATCCTCCACTATCTGTAAGAATTGGTTTATTCCAATTCATAAATCCATGAAGACCTCCAAACTCTTTTACAATCTCACTACCTGGTCTTAAATTAAGATGATAAGTATTTCCAAGTATTATTTGGCTTTTTATTTCTATTAAATCTCTTGGAGAGAGTCCTTTAACAGTTCCTCTTGTTCCAACTGGCATAAATGTTGGTGTTTCTATTATTCCGTGTGGTGTGTGTATTCTTCCTCTTCTTGCACCACTTTGTTTACAAATATGTATTAATTCAAATTTAAATTTTTCCATTATTCCTCTTTTCTAATATATATACATTGCATCACCAAAGCTAAAAAATCTATAATCATTTTTCTTAGCTTCTTCATATGCATTTAAAATATATTCTCTTTTACTAAAAGCAGACACAAGCATTACTAAAGTAGATTTTGGCAGATGAAAATTAGTTATTAATCCATCAACTATCTTAAAATTATATCCTTGATATATAAATATATCTGTATCTCCTTCAAATGCTTTTACAAAACCATTTTCATCTGCAACACTTTCTAAAACTCTCGTAGATGTAGTTCCAACAGATATAACTTTTCCGCCGTTTTTCTTTGCACTATTTATTTTATCTGCTGCTTCTTTTGTAATTATAAAATGTTCTTTATGCATATTGTGTTTTGATGCATCCCTTACTTTTACTGGTCTAAATGTTCCAATTCCTACGTGAAGTGTTACATATGCAATATTTACACCTTTTTCTTTAAGTTTTTCTAAAAGTTCTTTTGTAAAGTGAAGTCCTGCTGTTGGAGCCGCAGCAGATCCTGAGTATTTTGCATATATTGTTTGGTATAAATTTTGATCATCTAAACTTTTAGTAATATATGGTGGAAGTGGCATAAGGCCTACTTTATCCAATATTTCATTTAAAATCCCATTGTAATTTAATTTAATTTTTCTTAATCCATCTGGAAGTATATCTAGTATATCTATAATTATATCTTCATCACCAATAATAACTTTGGCACCTTCTTTTAATTTATTTCCAGGTCTTACCATTGCTTCCCATATATCTTTTTCTATCTCTTTTAATAAAACTATTTCAACTTTAGCACCACTTGTCTTTTTTCCAAAAAGTCTTGCAGGTATTACTTTTGTGTCATTTAATACAAGTACATCTCCTTTGTTTATTTCATCTAAAATATCTTTAAAAACTTTATGTTGTATTTCTCCAGTTTTTTTATTTAGCATTAATAGTTTTGCTTCATCTCTTTTTTCTTTTGGTGATTGAGCTATATATTTTTTTGGAAGGTCATAGTCGTAATCTAATATATCTATCATTTTTTCTTCTTTCTTTTTTTATTTTTGTTTTTTTCTAAATTTTACATTTAAAAAACATATTTAAAATTTACTAAATAAGTATAACATAAAATTAAATATTTATGTATTAATTTAAATTTTTATGTTATGCTAAAAATAAATAAGGAGAAAAAAATATGAAAGTATTAGGAATTGTAGGTGAATATAATCCTATGCATAATGGACATGTACTTCACTTAAACAAAACAAAAGAAATAGCTCACCCAGACTATACAATAGCTGTAATGAGTGGAAACTTCACACAAAGAGGTAAACCTGCACTTATGGATAAATGGTCAAGAGCAAATCTTGCAATTTCACAAGGTATAGATATGGTTTTAGAATTACCTATAGTATATAGCATATCTAGTGCAGAAGATTTTGCAAAAGGTGCTATGAACATTTTTAAAGAAACTGGAGTTGTAAATTTTTTATCTTTTGGAAGTGAATGTGGAGATATTAATAAACTAGAAGCTCTAGCAGATCTTTTTTTAAATGAGCCTAGCGAGTTTAAAGAAATTCTTAATATGGAACTTAGTAAAGGCCTTTCATATCCTAAAGCTCTTTCTAATGCAACAATGCAATATTTTGCAAAAGGAAATGAATTTGCAAAAATATTAGATAGTCCTAATAATACTTTGGGAATAGAATATATAAAAGCGCTGAAAGAAATAGGTCTTAAAGCAACAGTACTTACAATAGGCAGAAACTCAGATTATTTAGATGAAAGCGGAGAAATTACAAATGGAATTGCAAGTGCTACAAGTATTAGAAAATTAATTTATGAGAACCAAAAATTTCACACAGCAGTTCCTTTCGAAACTTTTGAAAAAGTAATGGAAAAGAAAAAAGAAAATAAACTTGTATACAGCTTAAAAGAATACGAAAAAATAATAATGTATATTGCAAGATCAAAAACAAAAGAAGAACTACAAAATATTTTAGGAGTTACTGAAGGATTAGAAAACAAAATAAAAAAAGCTGCAGCAATTTCCGAAAACTTAGAAGAACTAATAGAAAACATAAAATCTAAAAGATATACAGAAGCTAAAATAACAAGAATACTTCTTGCAATGATGCTAAATATAACTAAAGAAGACCAAAAAATATCTAAAAAAACAAAACCATATTTAAGAGTACTTGCATTAAGTGAAAACGGAAAAACATTAATATCTAAAATAGCAAATACAAATAGACATGCAGATATAATTATTTCTCCAGCAAATTATATTAAAAACAGTAAAGATAAAAATAAAAAATTAATGCTTCAAAAAGATATTTTTGCTACAGATATTTATTGTTTAGCCTTTGATAATTCTCCTATTGGTCTTGATTTTACTACAAATATTATGGAGTTTTAATAAGATACAAATAAATAAAAAAATAGAAGGAAAAAACAAAGAAAAGATAAACAAAAAAACTAAAAAAACACAAAACATAATAAAAAATGAATATTAGGTTAATTCCCAATATTCATTTTTTTATTTCATCATACTATAGTTTTTAAATATTAAAACTAATTTTTTCCTAAATCTAAATACAATTCCTACTAAAATAGAAATTCCTAAAACTAAAACAATATTTTTTAAATTAGCACTGCTTCCAGTAAATGGAAGTGCTAAAACTGCTTTTAAGTTTACATCATATCCAGATATTGTAGTTATATATCCCATGTTTAAACTTTTCTTTTCTAGAGAATATGAAATTAAATTTCCATCTTCATCTGTTTTTGGAACAGTCATTTTTTTAGTAAATCCGCTTGCATTTTCTAAAATAATTTCTTCTTTAGTTATTTTCTCACCTATTTTTTTAACTAAGTTTACAGTTATATTATCTAATGTTATTGGTCCATCACTTTTAGCAGATATATTTATTTCCATTTCTTCTGGTACATATGTTACTGTTATTTTTCCAGATTTGGCTTCTACTTTATGTCTTCCACTTGTTTTTTCAAAAACAACTGTATATTCATTTAGTTCATTTGTAGTATTGTTAAACATATCTACATCAGCAAAAGTTATATTTGATACTCCTTTTTTAAGTTCAACAGTTTGACTTTTTACAACAGTATCTCCATTCATTAGTTTTAATTTTCCTGAAACAGAAAAGTCAGTATCACTAGCATTTTCTCCTCCAGAATATTCTACAGGTACAGTATAATCTCCTGCTTTTGGATAAATTATAGCTTCAATAGAGCTTACTTTTGATAGATCTATATATCCGTTTTTATCTGCTCCTATTATTTTGTATGTGCTATTTGCAGGTAGTCCTGTTATTTCTACTTTGTATTTGTTGTGAACCAAAGTATATTCTGCATTAATTAGTTTTCCAGTTCTTATTTGACCTGAGTATATATTTACGCTTGTGTTTTTTGTTGCAGTTTGTTTTCCAGGTACTGCCAGCGTCTCCGCTGCTGGATCTGACCTGCCTTGCGATGCAGGCAAGTCAGATTTTAAGTTATACTCTATATTTTCAGCTTTCTCAGTCAAATTTGTAGCTTTCAGCTCCAAATTTTTCTGAGCAGCTTCTAATTTTAAAATATCCCATGCGTTATCTTCTCCAGGTGCCTTGAAATATGAGATATTGGATTCAAGAAAGGTTGCAAGACGCACCCCCGCAGTGCTGCCATACTCATACCAGTCGCCATCAGAATTCGCATAGACTAAACTGCCCCCATAGGAATTCAAGTAGTCGGAATTCACGCTCGCGCGAGAGAAGCTGACACCCGAAGAGTGGGAGTAGAGCGTAGTAGTAGCTAATCCGTGCCATATCCAATTAGTTGCTGGATAATTCCATAATAACTTTTTATGAATTGTTTCTGGTATATTATTTTTATTCCAGTAATATACTCTATTTTTTGCTTTTACATCTTGTTTAGTTGCTTTTGCTATTGTTTTATCTTCCCAGTTTTGAGATAAACCATCTACTTCTCTTTGCGGAAAAGATATATTTAAGCTTGCCACATTTCCATAACCTACGCCGTAATTTGCTTGTATGCTATTAGGATTTCCATTTTTGTCCTTACCTGTTTTTATCTGATTATCATCTATTCCTAATTTTTCTTCTACATCATCCAGTGTTATTGCTCTTGTTCCTGATTTGTTTATTTTTTCTATGTCTCCTGGTTCTTCACCTATTTTCCAGTGTGCTGTATCGCCTGTGTTTTCTAAACCAGATCCTACTTTATATGTGAAGTTTGGATTTCTGCTTGTTGTGTTTGTAAAGCTAGTATTTATATTTGCACCATAGCCATGTCCAAATGTGCTTGCTACTTTATGCATATTATATTCTTCCCAGATATATCCTATTGCAGCTTTTCTATTAAATCCTGGTAATGTTTCAGATATTAATGTTACTTCACCAGTTGTTTTATTTATATCCCATACTCTCCATACTGTTTTTTTATCTTTTGAAGTATATGTTTGGTCATTTCCATATCCTGTTCCAGGATATTTTGCACTACCGTTTGGAAGGTTCACCGATAAGTTTTTATCTTCTACTGGTATGTATTCATTTATATCTTCAGGATTTGTTTTTTCTTTTTTTGTTATCTTGTGGTTATAGTAAACTACGTCCCCTATATTAAGTTCATTTGCTCCTGCTGGTCTTGTAGGTATTTCTTTATTATCTTTTTTAAATATTAATGTATAGCTTGTTTTATCTTTTATATCTATTTCTTTATTTGTTTTTCCTTCTATTTCAAATGTATATCCACTCGGTAAGTTTTCTACTTCTAATGTATATTTTGTATTTGGTGTTAATTCTACAAATTTTGCAGCATCTCCTGGCCCTTGTCTTTCTATTCCGCTTTTTACTTCTATATTTTTTACATATTTATTGTTTTCTTTTGTAAGAGGTGTTTTATTTACATTTTGTACCAGATTTATTTTAGGTTCAAAACCTATATTTTGATAGTTTACTATTTCAACTTTTTTATTTTCTACTTTAGGTTTTATAATGTCCCATTCATTTTGTTTATTTAGATCTGGGTCTTTATAGTATTGGAGATTAGATTTTAGAAAGGTTGCGACGCGCAAAGACGGAGAGCGCTCATACTCATCCCACGAAGTGTAAGCGGAACCCACGAAAGGAAAGATAGCCGAGCCCAAGCTAGACGAGCGCACAAGGCCTCTGCCGAAGTGGACACCGCTCCCAGAGCTATAGACACCCAGCGCGTTTGTTGCTATACCTGTATAATTATTTATATTATTAAATAACATCTCTTTATATTTTGACATATTTGGTTTTTGTGTACTTGATTCTGGTATATTAGATTTATCCCACCAGTAATATTTATCTGTCATTGTATAGCTATTATTTTTTGCTTTAGCTTTTGTTTTATCTTCCCATATTTGATTAATACTTCCTATATCTCTTTGTACTACTGATTGCATACTTATATTTGTTGTTATTTTTCCATAACCAGGAGAGCTATTTTTACTTATTTTTGTATTTGTTTTAATTTCGTTATCATCTAAACCTAGTTTTGTTTCTATATCTGGCATTGTAAGTGATCTAGACCCTGTTGAATATATTTTATCTTTATCTCTCGTTACGTTATCTGCTGGTGCTTCTAATATCTTCCAGTTTCCTTTATCCCCATCTGTCATATCTGGGGCATTATCTATTCCTGATCCTACTTTATATGGAAAGTTTTGTGTTGCATTTGTATCTGCTCCTTCACCATATCCAAATATGCTTGAGATTTTGTGTGCATTATGTTCCCACCAGATATGGCCTATTCCATGTCCTGTATAAAATTCTGCAACCGGACTATTAGATACAAGCATTATCCTTCCATCGGGAAGTTTATCCCATACTCTCCATGTTGTGTTAAAATCTTTTACATCAAATGTTTGAGGTTCTGCTTTTTCTCCTTTACCTCCATAACCAGGTGTCGCTGCTGTTCCTTTTTCTATTGTTACTTTTTGATATTTTTCATTATTTTTATCTGCCGCAATTTTATGATTATAATAAACTATATCCCCTACATTTAAATCATTTGCTGTATATGTTTGATCTGCTTTTTGTTTGTTTGTTTTAGTTAACATATTTTTAAGGCTTTCTTTGTTTTTAAAAGTAAAAGATATTGATAATGTTAATATCAATAGTGTTATTAATATACTAATTACAGATATTTTTTTCCTTTTAATTTTCTTCTTCATACTTTCTCCTGTTTTTAGATATTATATTTTGTAGTTCTTTTTCTAGTTCTTCTATTATTTTTTTAGCATATGGTAGTTCTATAATATTGTCTAAGGTAGTTTTTATTTTTTGTACTCTTTCTTGTTTTTCATTGTTTTTACTTGCTTTGTTTGATACTCTTTGATATCTATTGTTTATTTTAAAGTTTTTTTCTTTTTCTGCTTTTTTATTCGTTTTTATATTTTCATAAATTTTATAATTTATTTCTTCTATGTCTAATTTATCTATTACTTTATTTAAACTTTTTAGTGGGAACCCGCAGGTTTGATATCCTTTTTTGTTTATTATTTTATATTTATTTAAAAATGCTATTATTTCTGCATCTGTATCATATGCAGAATAAAATTGACCAGTCTTAAATATTAACACTGTATCTATTAAGCTTGTATTGTCTTCTTTTAATTTATACATTAAATCTACTTGTCTTGCATTTTGATTTTCCATATTTTTAGAATAACACTTTAACTTTAATATTTCCTTATTTGTTACAAAATATTATTTTTATTATCTATTTTGTAACTTTTGTAAAAAAAGTGAGGACTTTCGTCCTCTTGCTATACAAAACCAATGGTAAAGTCTCAGATTTCATATTTTACTACTTTCAAAACTTTCCGATCTTGTATTTTTTATACTACATTGTAGTAAAGGATTAGTTTGCCTTTCTTTCATTCGTATTTTGCACATTAACAAAATACCCTAGAGTTAGAAAGTCTGCAAGACGCACCCCCGCAGTGCTGTTATTCTCATTCCAGTCGCCATCAGAATTCGCATTGACTAAATTGTTCCCATTGGAATTCAAGTTGTCGGAATTCACGTTCGCGCGATTGAAGTTGACATTCGAAGAGTTGGAGTTGAGCGTTTACGCTAACCCTATTTTTATTTTATTTATTGTTTTTAAAAATTTCAATTGTTTTTTTATTAATGTGTTTTTCCATTTTTTTTATATCTTCTATATTTAATTTTTCTATTTCTTCTAATAATTTGTCTTTTTTGTTTTCAGTATTTTTATATTTTTTAGCTTTTTTATATATTTCATTATATTTATTATTTTCATATTCTTTTTTATCTTCTATCATAAAGTTTAAAAAACTTACTACATGGAGATAATTTATATTTAATTTTTCTAAATTTGATTTTATGAAATTTATTTCTTTTTTATTTATTCTTATTAAATTTTGTTTATATTTATTTGTATCTATTCTTTCTATTTTTAAGTTTTTAAAATTATTATATTTTTTTCTTTTATTTCTAAGTAAATAATATACTATATATGCGGATTTTCCATATATGTATAATTTATCTACTTTTTCTAAAATGTTTACACTTTCCTTATGAATTAAGTTTAAAAATATTGGTATCATCTTTTTGTTTTTCTTTTTTTCGTTTTCCATTATTTTATCTTTGTTTTCTTTTATCTCTATTTTTTTGTGTATTTGTTTTCTGGCTTCTTTTCTTTTTATTTTTTCTTTCTGTTTTCTTAAATTTGTTGTTATTTGTCTTTTTTTCCTATTTTCTATTTGTTCTTTTTTATTCATTTTTTAATCCTTTTACATATTTTTTTAAAGAATTTTGCATTTTTTCTAAAATTTCTATTTTTTTATCTATTTTTAAATAATTTTTCTTAGAAATTTCTAAATTATTGTTTAAAATTTCTATTAATATTTTTATTGTATCTAAATAACCTTGCATTTTAGTTATCTCGTTAATTCTTAAATTATTATCTTCAATCCTATTTTGTATACATGTACTTTCTATATATTTTGGAAAAATTTCTTTTATATGTTTTTTTATTTCTAAGTTTTCATTATTAACATTTTTTATTATTTCTAAAACTATTTCATTAAACTCTATTATTTCTACAATTATTTTAAATTCTATTTTTTCTTTTAATTTCTTTTTATTTTTTATTTCCATTTTTATCCCCTTTTTTATCTTTTGTTTTTTCTGTTAAATTGCTTCTAAATATTTGATTTCCTATTTTAAAATAATAATTTGACAAAGTACTAAGAAGAGAACCAAGACTTATTTCTCCTTTATTATATTTTTTAAGTTTTTTATTTATTTTTGATATTGCATTTTTAGACCTTACATGTTTTCCTTTTTTAGTAATTCCTATGAATTTAAAATTATTGGAAGATGAATATATTCTTGTTGATTTATTAAGTTCTAATTTTTCTTTTTTTAAAAACTTTTTTATTTTTTCTAAAATCTCTTTAGCTTCTTTTTTTGTTTTTACAAAAATTAAAAAATCATCCTGATATCTTACATATTTTTTAACTTTTAGGCTTTCTTTAATATAATGATCAAAATCATTTAAATAAAAAATGGCAAGTGTTTGTGATGTCATAGAACCAAGAGATAATCCTTTTTTGTCTGAATCTATTATATTAAAAAGTATGTTTAAAGCTTCACTATCAAATATTTTTTTCTTTAATTTTTGTTTTAAAATATCATGGTCTATACTTTCAAAAAACTTATGTATATCACCTTTTAAAATATAATATTTTTTCCACTCAAAATTTGAATCCGCTATATATTTAAAAAATATATTTTTACCTGCTTTTGTACCTAAAAACGGTCTACTCGCTATATTTTGATCAATTAAACTATCTATTATTATTTTGTATAATATTTCTAAAGATACTAAATTATTTATCATTTTATCTAAAAGACTTTGAGCATATATTTCTCTTATTTTTCCAGATTCATTTATATAAAACTTTCTTTTTTTACCAGGTTTATACTCTTTATTTTAATTATCTTTTTTATTTTTCCAATATAATAAGATTTATTAATTTTTAGATATTTTTTATTATTAAAACTATTAATATTTTTTAAAACATTAAAATAAGCCTTTTCAATATTTTCCAATTTTTCTAAATTTTTATATAACTTTTTTCTATTCTTTTTACTTTTCTTCAATTTCACACCATTTTTTTATCTTTACTTTAAAATAATAAAAACAAATCACTAAAGCAATTTACTTTAGTGATTTGTTTATATAAATTTTGATTTATTTTGATTTATTTCACTTCTTTATTTTCTTCTTTATCTTCTTCATTCTTTTTTCTATTTTTAAGTTTTTTAAGCTCATCATCATTTAATGGTGTTTCAGTTTTTAGATTAATCAAATAACCTAAATCTTGAATTTTATTTTCAAGTTTAAACTCTTTGTCTTTTTTAAATATCATTATTACCTTCTTTTTTAGTTTTTTCTTTTTCTTTATTTTTTTCTTTGTTTATTTTTTATTTAGTTTGTTTTTGGTTTTTTTCTTTAACTTAATACCACTAGGTTTTAAATACAGTGGCATAACATTTTCTCCGGAACTTGCATTTTGTATGTTTTTTTCCATTAAAAAGCCAAGGTATCTTCCTCTTTGTTTTTCATCTTCTATATATATTATTTCGTTTTCTTCTTTTTTTATCTTTTTGTTTAAAGCTTTTTTAAAAAGTTCTTTTCCTGTTCCAACTATATATATCTTTTGTTTTTCTTTGTTATTTTTGTTTTCCTCTAATAATTTAATAACAAAATCATCAATATTGCCAGCAAAATTTTCTCTTTTATTATTTTTATTAATAGATGCATAAACTTCATCATTTCTTGCATCAATTACAGTTATTATTGTTTTGCTTTTTTCTTTTTGTTCTTTTTTTTCTTTTTCTTTATTTTCCTCTTCTTGGTTTCTAACATTCTCTTCCAAAAGCTCCATACTAGTTGCAGTAATAACTTTTTTATTTAAAGCAAGAGCAAAACCTTTTATTGTAGATACACCTATTCTAATTCCTGTAAAAGATCCTGGACCTATAATACATCCAAAAAAATCTATATCTTTTAGTTTTGTATTTGTTTCTTTTAGTATATCGTCTATTCCTTTTAAAAGTTTTTTTGCATGTGTTATATCGTCTTCTATTTCTAAATATTTTAAAACTTTTCCATCTTCTATTAAATTAATATTGCAAATTTTACTACATGTGTCTAAACTAAGAATTTTCATTTAATTCCTCCTCTAGTGCTTTTTTTGCTGTGTTCCATGCAAGAAGTACGCACTTTATTCTTTGTGGTATATATCTAAATTCTCTTAAAGCATATGCATCTTCTAGTTTTTCATATCTTTCGTCTATTCCAAATTCATCTAGTTTTATGTTTTTTTCATCTTCAAGTATCATGTTTATGAATAGTTTAGCTGTATCTAATGCATCTTCTAGTTTTTGCCCTTTTAATATATCGCACATTATATCTGCAGATGCTTCAGATACTGCACATCCTTTACCATCATATGATATGTCCTTTATTTTTTTGTCTTCTATTATGTATTCAATTTGTAAAATATCTCCACAACTTGGATTTATTCCATCTTCTTTTTTGCCGCTTATATTTCTTTTATTTTTTTTATTTTTTGTTCTTTCATTTAATATATTTTTATATATACTTTTTAAATCCATATTAACTTTCTTCTTTTCCTATTTTGTTAAAATATTTTAAAGCATTATTATAAATGTTTTTATTATATATATTTATATTTAATTTTTTAAAATATTTTTCTATACTATCTTCATTATTTTTTAATATTTTTTCTATATATTCTTGTTTTTGTTTATTTTTATTATATTCTATATACATATTTATTGCCAAAACCGATGAAATAAAATGTTCAAAGCTTATATATGCTTGTATAAAATAATTTATATATGTTTCTATACAATCTTTATCTACTTTTGTTTTTCCTTTTTCCATTTTATATGTATCTAATATAATGTTTATTGGTTTTATAAATAATTCCAATATTCTTTTTATGTATTGTTTTTTATTTTTTTGCTTTTCATTATTATTTTCTTCAAAAAGCAAAATCTCAGAAAAAATTGCAAAAGTTTCTTGAATTATTTTAAATGGTATTATTTTATTTGTATCTAAATATTCCTTTAAAAATACTGCATGTGAAAA
>ERZ1673752.1457-NODE-1457-length-32936-cov-12.996077_pt1 | contig 32936 bp, 27 predicted proteins | sample MGYA00580195_ERZ1673752 | MGnify/ENA primary metagenome ERZ1673752 (study PRJEB41218, sample SAMN15661744) | gut metagenome | host: Homo sapiens | place: Canada: London | collected 2015-08-20/2019-03-30 | study: EMG produced TPA metagenomics assembly of...
ATGACGGTGAGGTTCCACCTGTTCCCATTCCGAACACAGAAGTTAAGCTCACTTGTGCCGAAGATAGTTGGCTGGAAACGGCCTGTGAAAATAGGTAGATGCCGGCTTCTCAAATCAAAGCTCTATCCCGAAAGGGGTAGGGCTTTTTTGTTTGTTTTGTAAAGGGGAGCGGAGAGGTATAGGCAAGGCTGCGCGGGCGGATATGGAAGCCGCCCCTACGGAGAGGTAAGGGAACAAGGGCATTTCCAAAAGGAAAATGTTGACAAATCAATAACATTGCGGTATACTATCAACTATTGTTGATAAGTCATAGAGGGGACAGAAAGGAAATACACCTTGAAAACAAAAGCAAAAATGAGCCCGAAAAAGAAAATCGCCATTGCAGTCGGTGCGGTGGTCGTGGTGCTGACGGCAGCGCTGCTGTTTGTCAGCAACTACCTTGTAAACTATGCCATTGGCCGCAGCGGAGACGGCGGCGATCGTGAAGTCGCGCTGGAGGTCGAAGCCTCGCCGGACAGCGTCGAGGCAATCATCGAGACGAACCGCGCACAGTACAGCGTGGACATCGACGCCTTCGCAGCTGCCCATCCGGGAGAAAACGTGACACTCACCGCCGCTGATGGCCTGACCCTGCATGGCGTCCGCTATGCCAACGCCGAGACCGCCGATACACACCGCTGGGCGATTGTTCTGCACGGCTACCGCGGCGACCACACCGGCGTGCTGAATCTGGCGATGCCCTACTACGAGGCCGGCTATCAGGTGATCGCGCCCGACCTGCGCGCCTGCGGCGACAGTGACGGAGATTACGTCGGCATGGGCTGGCTTGACCGCGAGGATATTCTGCGTTGGATCGATTTCATCCTCGCGGATGACCCGCAGGCGAAAATTGTTATGCACGGCATCTCGATGGGGGCGGCTACCACGATGATGACAGCGGGTGAGGACACGCCCGAAAACGTGAAAGTCTTCATCGAGGACTGCGGCTACACGAGCGTCTGGGATGTCTTTTCCAGCGAGCTGCAGCTGCGGTTCGGCCTGCCGGAATTCCCCATCCTTTACACGGCCAGCGGCGTCGCCAAGCTGCGGGCTGGCTACACATTTGGCGAGGCCAGCGCCCTGCGGCAGGTGGAAAACTGCGAAAAACCGATGCTTTTCATTCATGGCACGGCGGACGACTTCATCCCCTACGAGATGATGGATACACTGTACAATGCCAAGCCCGGCGACAACAAGGCCGAGCTGACCGCTGAGGGCGCGGGTCACGGTGAAGCCATGTATGCGCTGGGGGACAGCTACTGGGATACGGTGTTTGACTTCATCGAGCCTTATATGAACTGAACGCAGAGCGGCGCGGGGTAACCTGCGCCGCTTTTGTGCTGCCCGCCCGCCGCGCGGCGTATGATGCAGCAGGGGGGAGGGGAGAGTATGGAACAAATTTTGCCGCGCAAGGGCTGGGCGGCGGTCTACTGCCGCCTGAGCCGCGAGGACGAGGACAAAACCGCGCGCGAGTCCGAGAGCATCCGCAACCAGCGCGAGCTGCTGCTGAACTGGGCGCAGGCGCACGGCTACCGGGTCTACCGCGTCTACATCGATGAGGATTACTCCGGCATTGACCGGGGTCGCCCCGGCTTCAACGCCATGTTGGCCGATGCGCAGGCGGGCAAATTCGAGGTCATTCTGGCGAAAACACAGTCGCGCTTCACCCGTGATATGGAGCTGGTCGAGCGCTACCTGCACGGGCTGTTCCCGGAGTGGGGCGTGCGGTTCATCGCGGTGCTGGATCACGTCGATACGCAAGACCCGGCCGGGAAAAAGGCGCGTCAGATCAACGGCCTGATCAACGAGTGGTATCTGGAGGATCTGTCCGCGAATGTGCGGGCGGTGCTCGACCACAAGCGGCACAGCGGGTGCTACATTGCCAGCTTTGCGCTGTACGGATACCGCAAGCACCCCGCCGATCACAACCGGCTCGTCCTTGACCCGCCTGCGGCGGCGGTCGTGCGGAAAATTTTTGCGCTGTATCTGGCAGGGCACGGCACGGCGAAAATTGCTGCGCTTTTAAATAAGGAAAGCATTCCGCCGCCCGCTGCCTACCGCACCCGGCAGCTTGGCTGCCCCGTGCCGTCCCGCGCGCTGTGGAGCAAGGCGACTGTGCGGCGCATCCTTGCCACCCGTACCTACGCGGGCGACATGGAGCAGGGACGGGTGCGTAAGCTGAATTACAAATCCACGAAGACGGTGCGCCTGCCGCCGCAGGATTGGATCGTCGTGCCGGGAACACAGGAGGCCATCGTCGACCGCGCAGATTTCGACGCTGTGCAGCGGATGCTCGCCGCGCGCGGCCGCGCCTGTGCGTGTGGACAGACACACCTGCTGGCAGGGCTTGTCTACTGCGGCGTCTGCGGCGGGAAGATGGAACTGACCGGTATGGCGGCGCGGCGGTATTTCCGCTGCCGCACGGCGCAGCGAAGCCGCGCGGCCTGCCCCGGTCAGCGCTACCTGCCAATGGCCGACGCCGAGGCGCTGATGCAGAAGCTGTTGTGTGGCGATACTGCGCCGTTGACCCGCGCGGAGGTCTGCGCGGCGGTGAATAAGCTTGTCGTCGATCCGCCGCAGAACGGTATGCGACCGATCCGGGTGTACGCGCGCCCCGGCGTGGTGGGGCAGGGAACGCCCGCCCATGTGGGGTAGACCTCACTGGATGCGACATTCGCAATGTAGGACTGAAAACTCACCGTCACATTGCCGGTGTTCGCTGTGGGCTTGCCCAGATGCACGGTGATCTTTTTGGGGATAACGACCCGGCTCAGTACATCGCCGGGCAGAATCTCCTCCGGCGCAGGGCCGCTGCCGCCGTTCCCGGAAAACAGCGTGTGGGGCGGTATCGCAATGACCTCCGTTTCGCTGCTGCGTGCAGCGGCGGGGACCGTACCGCGCGGTAAGAGAGCCAGCCGTGCGACCGTCTGCTGTTCGTCAAAGACCTGTACACCGTCCAGCACAAGGGACTGCCAACCGTCCAGTGCGGCCTCTATGCGGTAGAGTGCGTAGGGGCGCACCGCCGTGTTGGCAGCGTCCAGACTGTAGGCTGCATCGGGTGCAGGCAGGTCTGCGGCCTCTGCGCGGCCGTCTGCATCGGCGGTCAGGTGGGCAAGAGCGGTACCGCTTTCATCCAGCACGGTCAGGGCTGCCCCTGCCAGGGGCGCGGCCTGCCCCGCGGCAGAGGTATAGATCAGTATACTGCCTTTGGACATATGCAAAACACCTCCTGACCCACGCTATGCAAATGCGCACAACTGTGCTACAATGGGGGCAGGAGGGGCGATTATGATCTATCTTTCCGGGTTCCGGTTCCCAGACCGGGCACAAGAAGCAAACTACATGGCGTTCAGCCCGCGCGCGAGGCAGACCTGTTATGACTCGTACTATCCGTTTGGATTGTTCGAGGGCCGCACGCTGCCCGAGCTGGATCTTCTTGAAATCACGATCCTGTACGGCGGCAATGGCAGCGGCAAGACGACTTTATTAAATGTAATGGCCGATGCCCTGCGGCTTTACCGCCGCGCAGAGTATAATCGAACGCCGTTTTTTGACGATTATGCACGCCTGTGCAAGCCGCGGACTGCGCGCCCCATACCCACGGGCAGCATGATCTTGACCAGTGACGATGTGTTTGACTATATGCTGGATCTGCGGGCGATGAATGACGGCATCGACAGCCGACGCGAGCAGTTGTTCAGCGATTATAACGAACTGCGGCGGGAAAAATTCCAGATGCACGGCATGAAGGACTACGACCGGCTCAAGCAGGTAAGCGCCGCGCGGCGATACAGCCAGTCCCAGATGGCGCGCCGCACATTGCCTGCCAATGTGCGCACCCGCTCCAACGGGGAGAGCGCATTGGCTGTGTTCAGCGAGCGCATCCGTGAGGATGCACTGTATTTGCTGGATGAGCCTGAAAACAGCCTTTCGCCCGAACGGCAGCTGGAGCTGGCGCAATTTTTGCATGATTCTGCGCGGTTTTACAACTGCCAATTTATCATAGCGACACACTCGCCGTTTTTGCTGGCCATGCCGGGGGCGCGGGTGTATGATCTGGATGCCGAGCCCGTCACAACACGGAAGTGGACGGAATTGGAGAATGTAAGGGCAACATGGGAGTTTTTCCAACGGCATAAAGAGGAATTTGAGTAAAACAAACGCCCGCAGGCGGTGGCAGTCAGCCACAGTCTGCGGGCGATGTTTATTTTTGTTTAGGTAGCTGAAAAATCAAGCCTTGTTGGCGGAGCCGAACAGCTCGATCTTCTCACGGACGGTAGCCTTGATGGCCTCGGCGCCGGGAGCGAGCAGCTTGCGGGGGTCAAAGCCCTTGCCCTCGAGATCCTTGCCGGCCTCGATGTACTTGCGGGTAGCATCGGCGAAGCTCAGCTGGCACTCGGTGTTGACATTGATCTTGGAGACGCCCAGAGAGATGGCCTTCTTGATCATCTCGTCAGGGATGCCCGTGCCGCCGTGCAGAACCAGAGGAATGTTGTCGGTGGCGTTGTGGATCTTGTCCAGAGCCTCGAAGTCCAGACCCTTCCAGTTGGCGGGGTACTTGCCGTGGATGTTGCCGATACCGGCAGCCAGGAAGTCGATGCCCAGAGAAGCGATCTTCGCGCACTCGGCGGGATCAGCGACCTCACCCATGCCGATGACGCCGTCCTCCTCGCCGCCGATGGAGCCAACCTCAGCCTCGATGGACAGGCCGTGGTCATGTGCCAGCGCGACCAGCTCGGTGGTCTTGGCAACATTCTCGTCGATGCTGTAGTGGCTGCCATCGAACATGATGGAGGTGAAACCGGCGGCGACGCAGGCCTTAGCGCCCTCGTAGGTGCCGTGATCCAGATGCAGCGCAACGGGAACGGTGATGCCCAGGCTCTCGTCCATCGCCTTGACCATGGCGGCCACGGTCTTGAAGCCGGTCATGTATTTGCCGGCACCCTCAGAGACACCGAGGATGACGGGAGACTTCATCTCCTGTGCGGTGAGCAGGATGCTCTTGGTCCACTCCAGATTGTTGATGTTGAACTGGCCGACTGCGTAGTGGCCATCGCGCGCTTTCAGCAGCATATTGGTAGCATTTACCAGCATAGTTCATACCTCCACATATAACAGTTACAATAGGTGGTACACCGACACCCGGCGCACCATTAAGTCTATTATAACCCGACTTTGACAAAAAATCAACAGGTTTTTTCTTTGCGGCAGATGTACTTTTGTCACAAGAGCGAGAAGGCCCGGATTTGCGGCGCGATTTGGTGAAAATGTGGGGAAACCGAACGGATTCTCTGGGAAAATCGGCGTTATTCCGGGTTGACAAAAGGGTTTATCCGGGCTGTTATGTGGAAAATTTGTCCACCATGATTGTTGAAAACTTGGTTGAAACGGTGGAAAAGCCCATTATAAAGCATCTTTTTAACACTTTCCACAGAGTTTTCAACAGGTGGAAAAGTGCGCCGTGGTCTACGCTCTGTATAAACTACGATGCTGCGACAAGGCAGAAAATGAGTTTGCATTTTTGACGCATTTTGACCGGCAAAGTTGTAAAAAAGCGGCTGCGCGGACCCGGACGGCGCAAAAAAAGGTGACAAAGCACACCGAAATGTGGTATACTGTTTACTGATTATAAAGCATAGTCGATTATTGTCGGCTTTTTACGATACAATGGAGGACACTATGGAAAAATTTGCCCGCGAACGCGAACAGACGCCCGACCGTGCCGAGCGTACCGATACCCTGGTATGGGGCAAGAATGCCGTGACCGAGCTGCTGAAAAGCGGCGGCGCGGTGGATACGGTCTACCTGACCGATGCAATGCCTCAGGCGGTGGCGGGCTACTATACGGCCCTGTCCAAGGAGAGCGGCGCGGTGGTCAAGCGTGTGCCCGCCAACAAGCTGCAGAAGATGTGCGGCACGCCGGATCATCAGGGCGTGGCCGCCCGCGCGGCCGAGGTGGCGTATGCGAGTCTGGACGATCTGTTCAAGGCGGCGCAGGCCAAGGGCGAGCCGCCGTTCCTCGTCCTTTGCGATGGAGTCGAGGATCCCCACAATCTGGGGGCTATCGTGCGCTCTGCGTATCTGTGCGGGGCCCACGGTGTTGTCATCCCCAAGCGCGGCGGTGTCGGTGTGACCGGTACGGTCATGAAGGCCAGCGCCGGGGCGGCCGCACGGCTGCCTATTGCCCGGGTGCCCAATCTGGCGCAGGCGATCCGCACGATCAAGGAGCATAATATCTTTGTCTACTGTGCAGACCTCGGCGGTGCCCCGCTGGCCAAAACTGACCTGTCCGGCCCGGTCGCGCTGGTGCTGGGCAGTGAGGGCGGCGGCCCCGGCGCACTGACCCGCAAGCTCTGCGATGCGGCGGTCACGCTGGAGATGGCGCCCGGTCAGGCAACCGGCGTTGACAGCTACAATGTCAGCGTGGCAGCAGGCATCCTATGCTATGATGTGATGCGCAGACGGATTGCGAAGAAGTAAACATAATACAGGGGGAGGCAGGGCTGCCTCCCGCTAAAAACGAAGTTCATCCTTTTACAAAGAGGAATCACCATGCCAAGCAAACGTACCAATGATTCGGTTGACCGTATTCTGGAAGACCTGAATATACAGCAGGCGCAGGCCGGCCTGCGGGACAGTGTCACCGACCGTCAGGTCGATGAGATCCTGCGCAGTGTAGGCATCACCACCGCGCCCGCACAGCCTGTGCCCGACCGCAGCCCGGCCTCTGGTGCGGATGGCGGGCTGGACGCCCTGCTGCAGCAGCCCGCTGCGGCCGTGCAGCCTGCACCCCGCCCGGCGCGCCCGACACAACCAGCCCCCTACACGCCCGCGCGTCAGTCTGCGCAGCCCGTGCAGAGCACCCGGCCGCCGCAGCAGACAATGCCGACCCCGGCAGCTGCGGAAAACGCGACCGGCAGTCTGGGCTATGACGGCGATACGACCCGCACCGGCATCATCAAGGATTTTCTGCTTAAAATGGCGCCGGACGGCAGCGCTGCAGACACCGATGCCCTGAATCAGGGCAAAAACCAGTTTCAGAAGTTCTTCAAGAACTCAGTCGCGGTCGTGCCTGATGAAAAGGGCCGGATGCCGAAGCCCGAAAAGAAAAAGCGCGGCTTTCTCGGCCTCAAACATGCCGAGGATACGGGGGCGTTTGTGCCCATCAATGTCTCGCTCAGCGGCAAAAATGCGGAGTATGAGGATGACCCTGCCATGCAGCAGGAGTATTATCCCGATCAGGAGCCGGAGCAGCCGCCCCAGCGCAGCGCAGAGCCGCGCAGGAAACAGGGCTTTCTGGGTGGATTTTTCGCCCCGGAGGAGGAGACCGAGGAGCTGATGATCCCCGAGGAGCGGGTGGAGGAGCCTGCCCGCACCGCCCCGGCCCCCCAGCCGGTTTGCCCGGCTGAGCCGGAGACCGAGCACGAGGACCCGACGCAGGAGGTCTGGCGCAGCAAATACACCCGCCCGGCCCGCCGTAGCGCGGAGGAGCAGGGCGGCCAGACAATGGACTTTATCCGCAGCACGGTCGATCAGGTCCAGAAGCACCCGTCCGATACGCTGACCAGCGGCATGACCGGCACGATCTACCGCAAAAAGCGCAATACGGTCGAATTCACCCCCGGCAAAAAGCCCCAGACCGCTCCGCCGCCGCAGCCTGTGCCGCAGCGCAGCGGAGAGCCTGTAGGTGAGCCAATCGAGGTGCCCCGCAGCCAGCCGGTCCCAAGCGGCTTTACGATGCAGATCGGCGGTCTGGACACTGTCCCGACGGACAGCACGCAGGAGTTCATGAGCGCCTACAACGCCGTGCGCCCCCGGCGCAGACAGGCTGCAGCCCAGCCCCGCCCCATGCCCCAGCCCGCCGCGCAGGACCCTGCGCCACAGCCGGACGCTGCCGGGGAGGACCCTTACGAAAACACCGTTGTTGTCGGGGATGCCACGCAGGAGGAGAATCGCCAGACCGGAGAACTGCTGCTGCCCCACCGCCAGCGCGATGATGTGGATCAGCTGGTCGATACTCTGACCGGCCGCATCAGCCTGACGCCGCAGCCGCCTGCTGCCCCGGACCATACCGGCTTTACCCAGAGCCTGAGCGCCCCGGCACCGGCGCACAGCGGCTTTACCCAGAATCTCAGCAGCGTTGCTGCGGCACCTGCCCGCACGGGCTTTACCCAGCAGCTGGGCGGTGCGCCTGCCCCGGCACAGCCTGCCCACAGCGGCTACACGCAGAACCTCGGTGCCGCCCCGGCGGAGCCGAACACCTCTGCCTTTGTCAGTGACATTGCCAATGCCATCAACAGCGGTGAGCCGGCAGGGGACACCCTGCGCTATGAAGATGCCGCCGCCCGGCTGACGGCCTCGCTGGCCGAGGACGCTGCGGCTGCCCGCACCCACACCCATATCCCGACCGCCGCCGAGGTCAGGCAGGCTGCCGCCCGCTTTGCCGGCCGTGCCGAGGATGAGAGCGAGGACAATGCGGTCTCTCCGTTTGAAACGGCGGAGATCCCCGTGCCCCACAGCCGTGAGTATGAGCGCGCCGAGGATGCCCCTGCGGTGCGCGCCGAGCTGGCCAAAAAGCTGACACAGGCCACGGTGGCCTGCCTTGTGTCGGGCGTGGCCGCTGCGGTCATGATCGTGCTGGCGGTGCTGCCGGTGCGCCCGGCCGCGCTGGGCGATGCCATGGTCTACCCGGCGGTCATGCTTGTGCTGCTGCTGGCAGCCTGCGCCGCCAACTGGGAGGCGTTTCTCAGCGGCATCCGGGGGCTGGTCAAGACCCCCTCCCCGGACAGTCTGTCCATTCTGCCCGCGATCGGCGCGGCACTGCAGTGCATCCTGATGCTGGCCAACGGCGGCTACACGGCCAATCTCCCCATGCTGGCAGGCCCTGCGGCGCTGGTGCTGTGCCTGAACGCCGCCGGCCGCCGTTTGAACGCTGCGACCGTCAGTGACAACTTCCAGCTGGTCAGCGCCAAGGTCGAGCATGCCGTTGCCTACCGCCTCAAGGACGCCGGGGCGCTCAGGGCTGTGTCTCAGGGTCTGGCCGAGCCGCACCCCAGCGTGTTGGTCAGCCGCCCGACCCAGATCTTCCGCAGCTTTTTGGCCAACAGTGCCGCACGCGGCACCAGCGACAAAAACCAGCAGCAGTTTGCGTGGCTGCTGGGCGGCTGCTGTCTGGCTGCCTTCCTCTTTACCGTCATCCGCAGCAAGGACCCGGTTTTGGCCGCCACGGTCATGGCGGGGGTCGGCTGTCTGGCCGCACCGCTGGCCGGTACGCTGCTGTCGGCTCTGCCTGCCCGCATGATGCAGCGCAGTGCCGCGCAGGTGGGCGCGGTCATCCCCGGCTGGCGCGACATTCGCCAGCTTGGGCGCATCAATGTCATTCAGGTCACAGCGCGTGACCTCTTCCCGGTCGGGTGCGTTTCGCTGGCCGGCATCAAGCCCGTCAAGCCAGAGCATATCGACACCGCCATCGTCTACGCGGCCTCCATTCTGTCGGAGGCAGGCCCCACGCTGCGCGATGTCTTTATGAACATGCTGGGTGAGAACCGCAGCCTGCTGGCCAAGGTCGATGACCGCCAGACGATCTACGGCAAGGGCTATGTCGGCTGGATCAACAAGCGCCGTGTTCTGGTGGGCAACCGCGCCCTGATGCAGGAGTACGGCATCAAGATCCCCAGCTTGGAATATGAGCAGCACCATACCGTGAACCAGCGCCGGGTCATCTATCTGGCGGTGTCCGGCAAGCTGTTCGCTATGTTTCAGGTGGCCTACCAGCGCGACCCCGACACGGCGGCCGTGCTGGAAACGCTGCACCATGCGGGGCTTTCCCTCGTTGTGGACTGCGATGATTTCAACTGCGATGTCCGCTTGCTGGAGACAGCCTACAGTCTGCCCGCCGGTTCGGTCAAGGTGCTGACGAGCGGTGAGCATCAGGCCGTTGCCCCGGCGGTGGCGTGGCTGCCCGAAAGCGAGGGCAACATGCTCCATCTGGGCAGCTTTGCCAGCTTTGTGGGCGGTCTGCAGGCCGCAGCCGGTGCTGCCGAGGGCGAGCATAAGGCTGCTATCGTGCTGACGGTCTCTGTGCTGTTCAGCTGTGCGGTCGGTGTGCTGCTGACCCTGACGGGCGGCCTTGTCACCCTGCCGCTGGCCGGCATCGTGCTGTATCAGGCGGCGTGGTGCGTGCTGGCGCTGGTGTTCCCGCTTATGCAGCACTACTACTGATAAAAAAAGGCAGGGCCGCCCGCTGAAAAGGGACGGTGCTGCCACAGGAAGGGGGAAAAACCCGTGTACCGCACACGCGAAAAACAGATGTCGATCTACGATTATCTGCCGCCCTACCATGGCGAGCTGTGCGGCGCCAACCGCTGGGTGCGGCTGGCTGCCGAGATCGACTGGGACGCCTTTGAAAAGGCCTACAGTGAACAGTTTGCCCCCGGCGGTGCGGTGGCACTGCCCGCCCGCGTGGCGCTGGGCTGCCGTGTGATCCAGCTGCATTACGGCGTCATCGACCGCGAGGTGGTGTCGCTGGTGCAGGAAAGCCCCTATCTGCAGTATTTTTTGGGATTTGAGAAGTTCAGCGACAGCGTTCCGTTCTCAGCCCGCACGGTGGCGCGGTTCCGCGCCCGTATCCCGGATAAGGCTGTGCGCCCGGCGGTCCGCCTGCTGCGCAGCTACCGATGAATTTTAGCTTATAATATAGAGAGGTATTCATGGAATTGTTTTTAGACGCCCTGCTGGACGCCTTGATTGACGGCGTGAAGATGCTGCCGTTTTTATATCTGGCCTACCTGCTGATCGAATGGCTGGAGCGCCACCATGGGGAAAGTATTGAGGAGGCGCTTGCCGGCGGCGGCCGCTGGGGGTTCATCCCCGGTGCGCTGCTGGGCTGTGTGCCGCAGTGCGGCTTCAGCGCCGTAGCCTCCAACCTGTATGCAAGCCGGGTCATTACACCCGGCACGGTGCTGGCGGTCTTTATCGCCACCAGCGATGAGGCGATCCCGCTGCTGGCGGCCGAGCCGTCCCAGTGGGTCACGCTGGTCCTGCTGCTGGCCTGCAAGGTGGCGTTTGCCATCGTGGGCGGCTGGCTGCTCGACATTCCGCTGCGCCATATCCTGCCGCATTCCCTCTACGGCGGCTATGAAGGCCACGCCGATGAGGTGGACTGCCATGAGGAGCATGAGGAGACGAGCAGCATCTTTTTGGCCGCGCTGCGCCACACGCTGGAAATTTTCGTCTTTATCCTGCTGTTCAGCTTTATCATTGGCCTTGTGTTTGAAGCCTTCGGCGAGGAACCCATCGCGGCGGCGCTGTCCGGCATGGGTGTGTTCCAGCCGATGCTGACGGCGCTGGTCGGCCTTGTGCCCAACTGCGCGGTCAGCGTACTGCTGGCCCAGCTCTATGTGCAGGGGGCCATCACCTTCGGCAGCCTGTTTGCGGGCCTTACGGCCGGTGCGGGTGTCGGTCTGGCCGTGCTGTGGCGGGTAAACCCCAGCTGGAAGCAGAACCTTTTTATGACGGGCCTGCTCTGGGCGGTCGGTGCGGCGGCAGGCATGCTGCTGCAGATACTGCCGCTGTAAAAAACCTTGGCTTTCCCCGTGGGGGAAGCTGCCGCCCGCAGGCGGCTGATGAGGGCAGAGCTTCTGTCAAACCTGTTTCCGGACGATTGCGGAAGGTCGGCCCTCATCCGCTTCACTTCGTTCAGCACCTTCCCCCGCAGGGGAAGGCTTTTACTTAGAAGGAGGAATCCCCATGCAATACAGTATTGAAAATGAGATCCTGCGCCTGACGGTGGATACCCACGGTGCCGAGCCTGTCAGCGTTCTTCACAAGCCGACCGGGGCCGAGCTGCTCTGGCAGGGTGATCCCGCAGTCTGGGGCCGCCACGCACCGATCCTCTTTCCCTACACCGGCAAGCTGACCGGCGGCAAGATGATCGCCAAGGGGGTAGAGTACGCCGGCGGCCAGCACGGCTTTGCCCGCGATGTGGAGCATGCCATGACCCGCCACGCCGACAACCTGCTGGAATTTGAGCTGCACGCCAACGCCGAAACGCTGCCCAAGTGGCCCTATGCGTTTGTGCTGCGCTCGACCTTTACGCTGGAAGGGGAGACCGTCCACCACACGCTGACGGTCGAGAACCCCGTTGAGGAGGAGCTGCGCTTCGGCATCGGCTACCACCCGGCCTTTGCGCTTCCCTTCGATGACCGCCATGTCACCGAGGATTACGAGATCCGCTTTGACGGCATCGAGTCCCCGCTCTGTGTCAGTGCCCAGCCCACCGGCCTGCTGAACGGCCAGAGCTACTACCTCGCCCGCAATGTCGAGGCCATCCCCTTGACCGATGACCTGTTTGACAGCGACAGCCATGCCATGGTCAACCTGCGCAGCCAGCATGTTTCTGTCATTGAGAAGGATACCGGCCGCAGCGTCATCTGTGATGTGTCGGACTTCCCCTACACGCTGATCTGGTCTGCCGCCAAAAAGCCGCTGCACTTTATCTGCATTGAGCCGTGGCACAGCCTGCCCGGTGAGGAAAACGGCCCCATCGACTGGGAGCAGCGCCCCTGCGCTGCCTCCCTCAAGCGCGGAGAGAGCTGGTCCACCACCCTGTCCACGACCTTTGTGCGCTAAATGAAGGCGCTGAAAAAATACCGCTGGCCGCTGACCGGCGCCCTGCTCGGGGCGCTGGTCTTTCTGGCTGTGTACGGTGTTCGTGTGCTGGACCCGACCAGCGTTGACTGGATCCTGAATAACCCCAGCCCCGACCCGGCCCAGCACTATCTGGGGTGGGAGCTGTTCCGCCGCAGCCCGGTGCATCTGCCGTACATCGGCGCCAACTATAATGCGGTCTATCCGTTCCGCACCAGTGTGCTGTTCACGGATTCATTGCCGCTGGCAGCGCTGCTCTTCAAGCTGTTGGGCGGGGTTCTGCCCGCGCGGTTCCAGTATTTCGGCTGGTGGGGGCTGGCCTGCTACATGCTGCAGGGCGGCTTGGCGCAGGCGGTCATAGCCCGCATTGCCGGTGTGCAGCCCACGGTTGACCGCAGCAGTAGCAAGGCAGCCATCGGTGTTATCATGAGTCCACAGCAGACGGCCAAACTGTGGGGCAGCGTGGCTGGTGCGGGGGTGCTTGTGCTGTTCCCGGCGCTGACAATGCGCATGTTTGCCCACACGGCACTCGCCGCCAACTGGCTGGTGCTGCTGGCCCTCTACCTCTGGCTGCGCAGTGACGAGCTTATGCCCACGACCCGCCGCGCCTGCCTTGTCTGGGCGGGCATGGGGCTGCTCTGTGCGGGCATCCATCTGTACTACCTGCCGATGGTCGGTCTTGTGCTTGTGGGATACGCGGTGCGCCGCGCCCTGCAAAAACGCGGCCCGGCGGCGGTGCTGGCACCGATTGCAGCGTTCTGTGCTGCGGCGCTGGCAGAGTTGGTGCTGCTGGGGGCATTCGCTGTCAACTTTGCGGGCTACTCCAACGGCTACCTCAGCGGGGCGGACTACCTCGGCCTGTTTGTGCCATGGCTGGCACAAAGCTGGGAGCAGAATGTTTATGCAGGCATCGGAACATCGCTGGCCGTGGTGCTGGCGGTGTTTGGCATAGTCTGCAACGCCCGCAAGGCGGAAAAATTCTTTGCCGCCCACCGCGACTGGCTCATTGCCGGCGCTGTGGTGCTGGTGCTGGATTTGATTGCCGCGGGCGGAAACGCCATCACGATGAACGGAAAAACGCTGTTCACCGTGCCCATCCCGCAGTTTTTGATGAACTTCTGGGCAATGTTTTCCTCCTGCGCGCGGCTGGCGTGGTTGGCAGGTATGCTGCTGGCTGCCGTTGGCTGCGGGTTGGTGCTGCGCTTTTGGGATAACGGTGTCGCGCCCGCCCTGATATTGGCTGTCTGCGCCGTGGCGCAGGGCTGGGGCCAGCGGTCGGAACTGTTCAACCGCTGGACGGACTACCACTACTACGGCTTCCGCTACGAGAATAAGACCCTGCTGACCGACCCCGTGTGGGAGCAGATCGCCGCCAGCGGCAGGTACAGCCATCTGGCCTTTGCCACATTTGACTTTGAGCATGACGAGTTCTGGGATCTGGTCGACTTTGCCGCCGACCACGGCTGGACCTCCAATAGCTTCTACATGGCGCATATGGACGGCAACCTTGCGGCGGTCACGCTGCCGGGCGAGCTGAACGAGCTTTCCGCTGACACGCTCTATGCCTTCATCGACGAGGACGAGCTGGCGCGGAACAGTTACGACCTGCACTATTACCGGCTGGATGGCATCCTGATCGGCAGCGTCGAGCCCATCGACGGCATCGAGGAGGAGCCTGCGCCCGAAGTGCCCGCCCACACGATGGATTTGACGAAGTCGGATGTTGACCCGCTCTTTCTGGCGGCGGACGGCATTGTTCTGGGCATGAACGGTGAGATGATGACCGAGGAGTGGACGCTGTTCCCCGGGCGCTACCGTGTGACGCTGACCGGCAGCGGCTTTGACCACAGCTACATCTACGCGCGGTACGGCCTCATCAACGAAGAAACCTACAAGCTGGACATCGACTTCACCGGCATCGACCCCAACGAAATGACCTTTGAGTTCACGGCCACCGAGATGCTCCACTACTGGCGCGTTGCCGTCCATACTCTGGACGATGCCAATGTCACTGTCAACAGTGTGACGGTAGAAAAAATCGTATAAAAAACTGCCTGCAAATGCGATTCCATTTGCAGGCAGTTTTTTATACGGTATTTACTTAAAACGCAACCTTTTTGGCAACATAGTCGCGCAACTCGGAAATCGGCATGCGGACCTGCTCCATCGTGTCGCGGTCGCGGATGGTCACGCAGCCGTCGGCTTCGACCTTGTCGTCGCCGACAGTCTGGAAGTCCACGGTAATGCACAGCGGGGTGCCGATCTCGTCCTGACGGCGGTAACGCTTGCCGATGGAGCCGGCATCGTCATAGTCGACCATAAAGTCCTTGGCCAGCTCGTTGCGGATCTCCATCGCCTTATCGCCCAGCTTCTTGGACAGGGGCAGCACGGCGCACTTGAACGGTGCCAGATAGGGGTGCAGGTGCAGCACGGTGCGCACGTCCTCCTTGCCCTTGCCGTCAACAAGGTGCTGCTCATCGTAGGCCTCGCACAGGAAGGCCAGCGCCACGCGGTCACAGCCCAGAGACGGCTCGATAACATAGGGGATGTAATGCTCGTTCGTCTCGGGGTCAAAGTACTCAAGGCTCTTGCCGGAGGCCTCCTGATGGCGGCTCAGGTCATAGTTGGTGCGGTCGGCAATGCCCCACAGCTCGCCCCAGTCGGTGAACGGGAAGGCGTACTCGATGTCGGTGGTGGCGCGGCTGTAGAAGGCAAGCTCGGCAGGCTCGTGGTCGCGCAGGCGCAGGTTTTCCTCCTGAATGCCGAGGCTCAGCAGCCAGTTCTTGCAGTAGTCCTTCCAGTAGGCAAACCACTCCAGATCGGTGTCGGGCTTGCAGAAGAACTCGCACTCCATCTGCTCAAACTCGCGGGTGCGGAAGGTGAAGTTGCCCGGTGTGATCTCGTTGCGGAACGCCTTGCCGACCTGGCAGACGCCGAAGGGCAGCTTGCGGCGGGTCGTGCGCTGGATGTTCGCAAAGTTGACAAAGATGCCCTGTGCGGTCTCGGGGCGCAGATAGCAGGTGGAGGAGGAATCCTCGGTAACGCCGATGGCGGTCTTGAACATCAGGTTGAACTTACGGATGGGGGTAAAGTCATGCTTGCCGCAGACGGGGCAGACGACTTCATCATGGCTGGCGATAAAAGCGTCCATCTCATCAAAGGTCATGGCATCGACATCCACGCCCTTGCCCTGCTCGCACTCGGAAATCAGCTTGTCGGCGCGGTGGCGGCTCTTGCAGGCGCGGCAGTCCAGCAGCGGGTCCGAGAAGCTGGACACATGGCCGGTAGTCACCCAGGTCTGCGGGTTCATCAGGATGGCGGCGTCCAGACCGACATTGTAGGGGCTTTCCTGCACGAACTTCTTCATCCATGCCTTTTTGACATTGTTCTTGAACTCAACACCCAGCGGACCGTAGTCCCAGCTGTTTGCCAGGCCGCCGTAGATCTCGCTGCCCGGGTAGATAAACCCGCGGTTTTTGCACAGGTTTACGATCATGTCAAGGGTCTTTTCACTGTTCTTCATTTGTGTTACTCCTTCCGCATGGCTGGCTGCCACACAAAGCGATTTTCCCACCGCGCCCGGATAAATTTGGCACGATACGTTTATTATAGCATAGGATGGGGGAGGGGACAAGGGCACAACGCGAAAAAAGGCTTCCCCTAGGGGGAAAGCTGTCGCCATAGGCGACTGATGAGGGGCGGACTTCCCGCGATAGCCCATGACCGGGTGGCAGAGACAGCGCCGCCCCTCATCCGGCCTCGGTCGGAGCCTCGGCCACCTTCCCCCTAGGGGGAAGGCTTTACAGCAACAAGTCCGCAATCTCCCACGCCAGCATCCCCAGTTCCTCGCGTTTCAGCGTGGTATCACCGCTCAAACGGGCAAGCTCCTCCTGCACACGGGGAATTTTGCGCGCCGGAATGCCGATGCGGGCCAATTCCTTTTTGCTGAACGGCGGCTTTTTCGCCGCCCGCCCCAGCCGCGACACGGCCAAAGGGTCTAGGCTCCAAATCAGCTTTGCCATACGGTCGGCACCTCCACATCGTTTTTCTTATTGTATCAAAAAAGCAGACACAATGCCACAAAAATCGTTGGATTCGTCAAAGAAATATGCTATGATAAAGGCAGCAAAAGAGGAAAAGAGGCTGCAGCAATGGGCGAAATGCGAAAACTGACTACGGTGGCAGTTGATAATTCGATGACCAGAGAGATGGCGGTACAGTATGCTGTCTGGACATGGTATCAGAGTGACCCCGGAGAAAAAGCGCGGGATCTGTGCCGGGCAGGTGCGGAGATCGTGCTGCCCCGCTTTATCGAGAATGAGGAATCCGCGCTGGGGGACGCGCATCGGGCGTGGAAAAGATCTCTGTTTGCGTCCGACAAACCGGACTCAAGCACGGAAGTCGCGGACAAACCAATAGGCGGCTTTTCCCTGCAATCCGACTATATTGAAAACTACGCGCCGCTGGAAATGCTGGCCATGAGTCTGGACAGTGTGCCCGCTCCGTCGAAAGCCGATTACTGGGACTATAAAAAGGTGCTGCGGGAAGCAATCCTGGCGGACACGGTCAACAGTGCGCGATGGGAAGACAAAAATGCTACTAAGATCCTTTCGTCGGAAGAACACATCGACCAATTTACGGTGGGCGAATTGATGAGCCTGCCGTCCTGCTGCGTCACGGCCCAAAACAGCACGCTGTTGGCAAAGCATGTCGGCAAAAAGCTGCTCGAGGAGAGGGACATCGACAAATTGTTCCCCGAAGCGGCCAAGCTCTGGAAAAGCGCCCACTCTGACGCCGAGAATATCAGGGCGAGCGTCAGGCGGGGCAAGACACTGCTGGAATTGCTTTTGCTGGCACTGATCCTCCTTGCGGGAGGTTTCGCAGCCAACTACTTTGACGCGGCGCAGACGGCGTTTGTCATTCTGGTCACGGGGGTGGTGCTTCTCGCATTGTGTCTGGGCGGAGGGATCGCCGCCTTTGCAACGGCGGCTGTGCTGCTTGTTCTCAACACTGTGTACCCGTATGCGCAGTATGCGCCGAATGCACTCTATGTGTTGGGCGCGCTGGTGGCACTGCTCGGCATTGCTACATTTTTGTCTATACCTACAAAAGAAAAAGCGGCCAAGCTGGCTGCGAAAATCGAACCAACGCTGCTGCAGCTGCGCCGAGAGTACGGTATGTACAGTGCCTTTGTCATGCGGTATCTGCACAAAATCGATGAGGCGGACACCAAGACCGTGGACGCCTACGAAGAAGTGCTGCAAAACCTGTTCAAGCGCATGTCTGAGCTGGAAATAGACCTTTATCGCTGCCCCGGCAATACCATCGACAACCTCAAGCCCAAAGAGGATGGGGAGCAGGAAGAAGAGGAAGAAGATGCTGTGTCGGAAGTTTCGCCCCAAGCGACCTGAAATACAGGGCACATTTATCGTACTATAAAAAATCTTTTCACACATCGAGGGTGCGGCTGCGGCTGCACCCTCGATGTATTGTTATAAACTGCAGGTCCAAATTTGTGCCATTTGCCCAAAAATTACCTGTACAGGCGGGGATTTCAAAAAAAGTGTTTCTTTTATTGCAAAAAAATAGTATAATACTTTCATAGTATTAGTAAAAAAATGCCGTATGCCGTATCCTCTAAGGCAGCGGATAAATTTTGAGGTGACCACTGTTATGGCTTTTAGTATGTATGACCCCAAGCTGCTGGAGGGGGTCCGCACGATCCATTTTATCGGCTGCGGCGGCTCCGGCACCTATCCGCTGATCCAGATCCTGCACAGCCGCGGCTTCGCCATCACCGGTTCCGATGTCGAGGAAACCAAAAACACCGAGGCGGAGCGTGCGCTCGGCGTCCGTGTAGCCATCGGACATGATGCGGCCAATCTGGGCAATCCGGATCTGGTCGTCTACAGCGCCGCCATCCATAATGACAATCCTGAACTGCAGGCGGCCCACGCCCGCGGCATCAAGGCGGTGGAGCGCAGCGTCATGCTGGGCTATATCAGCCGCACCCATAGCCAGAGCATCGGCGTGGCTGGTACCCACGGTAAAACGACCACGACCGGCATGATCACAACCATGCTGGAGCTGGCCGGCAAGGATCCCGCCGCCGTCATCGGCGGCAAGCTGCCCCTCATCGGCGGCTACGGCAAGGCCGGCAGCGGCCAGAGCGTGGTCATTGAGGCCTGCGAGTACCATGAGACCTTCCTGCAGCTGACCAGCACGGTGGGCGTCATCCTGAACATCGACAATGACCATCTGGAATATTACGGCACGATGGGTCAGCTCAAGCTTGCGTTCCAGAAGTTTGCGCTGCTGTCCCGCACCGTTGTGTTCAACATGGACGATAAAAACACGATGGATGTCGTCAACTCCATCGACCGCCCGGTGCTGAGTTTCGGCATCAAAGAGGAGGAGGCCCGCTTCCACGCCGTCAACATCGGTGAGTATAAGCCCGGCTTTTTTGAGTTTGATGTGCTTGAGCTGGGCGAGTTCTTTGCCCACATCAGGCTTGGTGTGCCCGGCTACCACAACATTTACAATGCGCTGGCCATGTGCTGCTGCGTGCGTCCGCTGGGCCTCAAGCCCGAGGATGCCGTCCGCGCAGCGGAAGAATTCCACGGCACCGGCCGCCGGTTTGAGATCAAGGGTGAGTGCAACGGCGCGGTCATTGTGGATGACTACGCCCACCATCCCACCGAGCTGGCTGCCACGCTGGCCACGGCTAAGGAGATGGGCTATGACCGTGTGATCGCGGTGCATCAGCCGTTTACCTACAGCCGCACCAAGATGCTGATGGACGAATTTGCCAAGGTGCTGCGCGCCGCCGATCAGGTCGTGCTGCTGCCCATCATGGGCGGCCGCGAGAAGGATGACGGCAGCGTCAAGAGCGAGGACCTTGCCGCCAAGCTGCCCGGCAGCGTTGTGGTCAGCGGGCTGGAGGGTGCCGCCGACTGGGTAAAGAAAAACGCCAAGAAGGGTGACCTCATCGTCTGCATGAGCTGCGGCGATCTGTACAAGGCTGCCGACATGATGGTAGAAAAATAAGATCTGATGACAGGCTGTCCGACAGGGCAGCCTGTTTTTTGGTAGAGTGGCTTCCCCCCTCGGGGGAAGCTGTCAGCGACCCCGCTCGCTGACTGATGAGGGCAAGGTCCGCTGCGGCAGTCAGTGAACGGGCAACCCCCGGAGGGCCGCCCCTCATCCGACCTCGGGCGGGGCCTCGGCCACCTTCCCCCTCGGGGGAAGGCACGCAGCCTTGCCATTGCCACCCGTTTTATGCTACAATACAAACAAACATTATATAAAGGAGACCACCCCTTATGAATCAACACTACCTCCAGCTCTATGCTGATTTTATCGTCAAGGTGGGCGTCAATGTGCGCCCGCGCCAGAATTTCATTGTTCGCTGCCCGGTCACGATGCCGGACTTTGCCCACGCCTGTGTCCGCGCAGGCTACGAGGCCGGTGCCAAGACCGTTGTGGTCCGCTGGGAGGATGACAAGCTGACCCGCCTGCAGATGGAGATGGCCGCTGAGAGCGACCTTTGCGCCATGAAGCCCTACGAGCTGCGCAGCTACCTCGACTATGCCGAGGACCCGGACGGCTGCTGCACGCTGGCCATCCATGCCGCAGACCCCGAGGCACTGGCCGGGCTGGATGCCGGCAAGCTGAACCGCGTCAACCTCGCCCGCCGCACCTTTATGAAGCCCTGGCAGGCCTACACGATGAACGACCGCGTGCAGTGGTGTGTGGCCGCCGTGCCCGCCCCGGGCTGGGCTGCCAAGGTGTTCCCGGACCTGCCGCTTGAGGAGGCTGTTGAGAAGCTGTGGGCGCTGATTTTTGATGTCTGCCGCGTATCGACCGGTGACCCCGTAACCGCATGGAAGGAGCATGTTGCCCGCACCAAGGCTCGCCGCGACCGGATGAATGAGCTGAACCTCGACCGTATTCGCATGACGAGCGCCAACGGCACCGACCTGACCGTGGGTCTGGCCGAGGACGCCATCTGGGAGGGCGCGTCCAGCAAGACGGAGGGCGGCATCGAGTTCATCGCCAATGTCCCCACCGAGGAGGTGTTCTGCGCACCCCACCGCGACCGCGTTGACGGCCGCGTCTACGGCACCAAGCCCTACGCTTACAACGGCCAGTTGATCGAGGGCTGGCATGTCACCTTCCAAAACGGCAAGGTCGTGGAGCATGGCGCTGAGAAGAACGCCGAGCTGCTGGCCGAGCTGCTTACCACCGATGAAAACGCCAACCGCATCGGCGAGATTGCACTGGTGCCCGCGTCCAGCCCCATCAACCGCAGCGGTGTTCTGTTCTATAACACCCTGTTCGATGAAAACGCCGCCTGCCATATTGCCTTCGGCGATGGCTACCCGACCAACATCAAGGGTGGCTCCGCCATGAGCCGGGACGAGCTGCTGGCAAAGGGCCTGAACAGCTCCGCCATCCATGAGGATGTCATGGTCGGTGCGCCCGACACCCATGTCGTTGGCGTGACCAAGAGTGGCGAGGAGATCACGATTTTTGAAAACGGCGAATGGGCGTTCTAAGCCGCACCCCGGCGCCGATCGACTGTGACCGCCCGGCATCTGCCGATTTTTTGCGGGTGCTGGCGGCGTGGGCCGTGGGGGCGTTCCACATATGGCAGCAAAGCTGGTACAGCCGCCCCGCTGCGGAGCATTGGCTGCGGGCGGGCAGCGTTGGGGTGGACTTCCTCGTTATGCTGTCGGCGTTCTGCCTGTTCCTGCCGTGGGCCAATGCGGCAGCGCAGGGCAGACCGCTGCCGCAGACCCGCCCGGCGGAGTTTTACCGCCGCCGCGCCGCGCGGCTGCTGCCGGCCTACTACGCCAGCCTGCTGTTCAGTCTGGCGCTGGCAGTGTATCGCAACGGGTGGAGCAGGGCGCTGGCAGTTGATCTTTTCACGCATCTGACGCTGACCCAGCAGCTTTTCCCGGCGTGCTACATTGGTACACAGCTCAATGCGGTCAGCTGGACGCTGACGGTGTTTGCACTGTTTTATCTGGTGTTCCCGCTGCTTGCACCGCTCTGCGCACGCCATCCGCTGCCGGTGCTGGGGGCGCTCTGCGGCGTGCAGCTCATCTATTCGCTCTGGACACTGCCCCAGTACGGTGGCTATGCGTACCCAAGGCTTTTCAACCAGTTCCCGGCGTTCTGCGGGGTGCTGGCGGTCGGCATGGCGGCGGCGCTCGTCTTTGCAAGGCTGGCGCGCGGCGGCTGGACACAGCATTTTCTGCTGCGCGCGGGCTGCACGGTGCTGGGCGCGGCGGCGCTTGTCCGGCTCAATGCCCTGATGCACGCGCAGGCTGCGGCAGCAGAGTACCAGCGCTTTCAGCTTGTGAACCGTATGCCGCTGGTCATTGCGGCGGCAGCGGTCGTGGTCGGCTTCGGTTTGGGGCTGACGCTGCCCGCCCCGGCACGGAGGCTGCTGCGCGGGCTGGCGGCGCTGACCTACAGCTTTTACCTCTGGCATCAGATGCTGACGGTATTTTTGAAGTATGACCTGCATCTGCCCGACTGGCAGGGTGTGACCCCGCCCAACCAGCTGGGGGATAAGGTCTGGATGCACCACGCCGATATGCTGTACTGGGCCGCCGCCCTGACCGTTGGCGCAGCGGCGTATTTCCTGCTCGAAAAGCCCGCTGCGAGCGCACTGCACCAAACTGCGCAAAAAATGCGCGCTGAAAAAGCCCGCTGAAAGGTAATTCTGCCCGGCGGGGGCTTGCTTTTTGCGCGGGGATGTGGTATAGTCATATTGTTCGATGATGATTTTACTGAAAGTGGGCCGCAAGGTCCGCTTTCTTTTTATGATAGGAGCATTTATATGGCAAAACCCGGTAAACCGCAGCAGGGCAGTGCGGTCAAGGTCGTGGAGGCGCTGGTCCGCCCCGTGGTCGAGGCTATGGGCCTGCGCCTGTGGGATGTCCGCTTTGAGAAGGAAGGCCCGGACTGGTTCCTGCGCGTGCTGATCGACCGCGATGAGCCGATGGATACCGACACCTGCGCGGAGGTCTCCCACGCCATCGACCCGCTGCTGGACGAGGCCGACCCCATTGACCAGAGCTACTACCTTGAGGTCGGCAGCCCGGGCATGGGCCGCCGCCTGACCCGCCCCGAGCATTATGAGCAGCTCAAGGGGCAGAAGTGCGCTGTCCGCCTGATCCGCCCGGATGCGCAGGGCCGCCGCGATTATGCGGGCCTGCTGCAGGGACTGGACGCCGATGGCAATGTGACCCTGACGGACGGGGAAGAAAGCTTTACCTTCCCGCTCAAGAGCGCGGGCTATGTCAAGCTCTGCGATGACGAGGATCTGTTCGGCTGAGTAGGCTTCCCCTGAGGGGGAAGCTGTCCGCGAAGCGGACTGATGAGGGCAAACCTGCCGTGATTGCCCATGACCGGGCAACAACGGCACAGCCGCCCCTCATCCGGCGCTGCGCGCCACCTTCAGTCTACGCGCTAAGAGCCGCCTACGGCGGTTGCGCTCCGACACGCGCCTGCGGGCGCAGCCCCGCAGGGGAAGGCAAGAATAATACTGTATTGTGTGTACTTGAAATATAATTGGGAGGAAACCAGAAACATGGCTACTGCGAACAACGAATTCTTTGAGGCTCTTTCCGCACTGGAAAAGGAGCGCGGCCTGCCCGAGGACTACCTGATCGACAAGATCAAGGCAGCCATCGTCATCGCCGTCAAGAAGGACTATGAGGTCGAGGATGACAATGTTGTCGTTGACATTGACCCCGAGGTAGGCGCCTTCCGCGCAAGCCTGCTGCGCGACATCGTGGAGGAGGTCGAGAACCCCCACACGCAGGTCAGTCTGGAGGATGCCCAGAAGGTCCGCAAGAGCTACAAGGTCGGCCAGCGCATGGTCACCCCCCTCAAGACCAAGGAGTTCGGCCGCATTGCCGCCCAAACGGCAAAGCATGTCATCCGTCAGGGCCTGCGCGAGGGTGAGCGCAACCTGCAGTGCAGCGAGATGCAGTCCCGCGCACATGAGCTGATCGCCGCCACTGTTGTCTCCATCGACCCCGAGCGCGGCAACATTGTGCTGGATTTGGGCAAGGGCGGCTCCGCCGTGCTGCCCCGCAATGAGCAGGTCCCCGGCGAGACCTTCACCGAGGGCCAGACCGTGCAGGTCTATGTCGTGGATGTTCTGGCAACGGACCGCGGCCCCCGCGTCACCATCAGCCGCACCCATCCCGGCCTTGTCAAGCGTATGTTTGAACTGGAGGTTCCCGAGATCTATGACGGTACCGTTGAGGTCAAGGCCATCGCCCGCGAGGCCGGTGCCCGCACCAAGCTGGCTGTCTGGAGCAAGAACCCCGATGTCGATCCCGTCGGCGCCTGCATCGGTGCCCGCGGCGTCCGCGTAGAGAAGATCGTGCAGGAGCTGAACGGCGAGAAGATCGATGTCATCCGCTGGAGCGAGGACATTGCCGAGTTCATCTCCGCCGCTCTGAGCCCGGCCAAGGTCGTCAAGGTCGAGCTGCTGCCCGGCGAGACCAAGAGCTGCCGTGTTACGGTTCCCGACCAGCAGCTGAGCCTTGCCATCGGCAACAAGGGTCAGAATGTGCGTCTGTGCGCCCACCTGACCGGCTACAATATTGATATCCGCCCCGAGTCCGGCTACTACGGCGAGGATGAGGAATAAATACAAAGAGATAAGAGATAAAAGATAATAGATAATAAAAAGTGTGGAGGTTTTGCCCGCAGGGCAAAAACAAAATTTTGAGCGGTGCGCAGCGCCGCGGAGCACCATATTTCTTATCTTTTATCTATTATCTAGAAATGAGGTCGGCTAGTTGCAGCAGCAAAAGCAGAAAAAAATCCCCGTGCGCCGTTGTGTGGGCTGTAATGCCCAGCGCCCCAAGCGTGAACTGGTGCGCGTGGTGCGCAGCCCGGAGGGCGAGATCAGCATTGATCTGCGCGGCAAAGCACCGGGGCGCGGTGCGTATCTGTGCCCCTCGGCCGCATGCCTTGCCAAAGCACGCAAGGCTAAGCGGCTGGAACGCACATTTGAGGTCCCCATCCCGGACGGCATTTATGAGCGCCTGACGGAGGAGATCGCCTGTGCGGAGCAAAGCGCAAAGGAGGCGGCGAGCGATGAATAACGATCAGCACCCGCTGCTGGGTGCGCTGGGGCTGTGCCGCAAGGCCGGCAAGCTGCTGCACGGGTATGACCGCGTACAGGAAAATGCACTGCGCGGCAAGGTGGCCCTTGTGCTGCTGACCTCAGACGCCAGCGACCGCACCGTCAGCCACATGAAGGACGCCTGCGAGGACATTGTTGCCTGCGAGCAGATGCCCCTGACCAGCGCAGATCTGGCCATGCTTACCCCCAAGCCCGCCGCCGTGTTCGGCGTGACTGACGAACACCTTGCACAGCTGTGCGCAAAATACCTTTGATAGAGGAGGACCACACTATATGGACTTTAAATATAAGATCGCTGATGTTGCCAAGGAGTTCGGCGTGCCCGCCAAAAAGGTCATCGAGACCGTGACCGGCGTGACCGGCGAAGCCTATAAGACCGGCGGCACTTTTGAGGAAAAAGAGCTGAATGTCCTGCTGGAGACCCTGACCCGCGAGAATGCCGAGGCAAGTCTGGACGCCTACCTTGCCAGCGGCAAGGAGGAGGCTAAGCCCGCCCCGAAGCCCGAGCAGAAGAAGCCCGAACAGAAGAAGCCTGAGCCCAAGAAGGCCGGCAAGCCCGCCGCCAAGGCGGAGCAGCCCAAGGCAGCTGCCAAGCCCGAAGCCAAGCAGGAGCCGAAGAAGGAAATCCGCAAGCCCGAAAAGCAGGCCGAGAAGCGCAATGAAAAGCGCGTCACCCTGCAGGAGCTGGCCGCCGATACCGGCATCAAGGAGCCCGTCAAGACGGAGCAGGTGCAGGTCAACCGTGCGCAGGTCTCTGTGGATACCCGCACCGTGGATGTGAACGTTGATAAGTTCAACGCCCGCTATGACGATCTGGCCGACAGCCGCAACATGCCCAGCAAGCGCAAGAACCAGCCCACCGGCAAGAAGGAAAAGTTCAACAACCGCAACAACCGCCGCGGCCAGCAGTTCGGCCGCCGCCGCGAGACCGAGGCCGAGCGTCTGCAGCGCATCCAGCTGGAGAAGGCCCGCAATGCCCAGCTCAAGATCTCCATCCCCGATGAGATCACCGTCGGTGAGCTGGCTACCCGCCTGAAGCAGAGCGCTGCCAAGGTCGTGGCCAAATTCATGCAGATGGGCGAGATGCACGCCATCTCTGATGTCGTTGACTTCGACACCGCCGCCCTGATTGCCGAGGAGTTCCACGCCAAGGTCGAGCATGAGGTCCATGTCTCCATCGAGGAGCGCCTGTTTGTGCAGGAGGAGGACAACGCCGCCGATCTGGTCGAGCGTCCCCCCGTTGTCGTTGTCATGGGCCATGTTGACCACGGTAAGACCTCCATTCTGGACGCCATCCGCAAGACCAATGTCACCAAGGGCGAGGCCGGCGGCATCACCCAGGCCATCGGTGCGTATCAGGTCAAGAGCAATGACAGCGTCATCACCTTCTTGGATACCCCGGGCCACGAGGCCTTCACCTCGATGCGTGCCCGCGGCGCGAACATGACCGATATTGCGGTTCTGGTCGTCGCGGCCGATGACGGCATCATGCCCCAGACCATCGAGTCCATCAACCATGCCAAGGCTGCCAATGTCAAGCTGATCGTTGCCATCAATAAGATGGATAAGCCCACCGCCAACCCCGAGCGCGTCAAGGAGCAGCTGACCAAGTACGAGATCGTGCCCGAGGACTGGGGCGGCGATGTCGCCTGCATCCCTGTGTCCGCCGTCACCGGCATGGGCATCAGCGACCTGCTCGAGCGTATCGCTCTCGAGGCCGAGGTCATGGAGCTGAAGGCCAACCCGAGCCGCCGCGGCAAGGGCGCGGTCGTCGAGGCCCGTCTGGACAAGGGTCAGGGCCCTATCGCAACCCTGCTGGTCCAGAACGGTACCCTGCATAAGGGCGACTGCCTGATCGCCGGTACCGCTGTGGGCCGTGTCCGCACGATGCGCAACGACAAGGGTCAGGAGATCACAGAGGCCGGCCCGTCCACGCCTGTTGAGATCACCGGCCTGACCGAGGTCCCCGAAGCCGGTGAGCTGTTCGAGGCTGTCGAGGACGAGCGTTTGGCCCGCGAGCTGGCCGATAAGCGTACCACCGAGGCCAAGGAGAAGCAGTTTGCTGCCTACACCAAGGTCACGCTGGATAACCTGTTCGACCAGATGGCCGCCAACGATATGAAGGAGCTGCCCATCATCGTCAAGGCTGATGTGCAGGGCTCCGCCGAGGCTGTCAAGCAGAGCCTTGAGAAGATCTCCAACGACGAGGTCCGCGTCCGCGTCATCCATGCAGGTGTCGGCGCCATCTCCAAGTCCGATGTCTCTCTGGCTGATGCGTCCAACGCCATCATCATCGGCTTCAATGTCCGCCCCGATGCCGTTGCCAAGGCCGAGGCCGAGCAGACCGGCGTTGAGATGCGTATGTACCGCGTCATTTACGATGCCATCAACGATGTCTCCGACGCTATGAAGGGCATGCTGGCCCCGAAGGTCCGTGAGGTCGCCCTGGGCGAGGCACAGGTCCGTCAGGTCTACAAGATCTCCAGCGTCGGCACCGTTGCCGGCTGCCGTGTCACCGATGGCAAGATCACCCGCGATGCCCAGCTGCGTCTGGTGCGTGACGGCATCGTCATCTGCGAGGATGCCATCGCCAGCCTGAAGCGCTTCAAGGACGATGCCAAGGAGGTTGCCGCGGGCTTTGAGTGCGGCATCACTCTGGCCAAGTTCCAAGACATCAAGGAAGGCGATGTCTTTGAGTGCTTCAAGATGGAAGAGTACCGCGATTGATTGCAGAGGTAAAGTAAATGCCAACCAAAAACCACGGCCGTATGGCCCAGGATATGAAGCGTGAGCTGATCGCCATCATCGGCGAGATGAAGGATCCCCGCGTGACGGGCGGTCTTTTGACCGTGACCCGTCTGGATGTGACCCCTGACCTTGATCAGGCCAAGGTCTACATCAGCGTGATGGGCCGTGAGGGCGGCCCGGAGCCGGTCGTCAAGGCGCTGAACAAGGCCTCCGGCCATGTCCGCACCGAGGTGAGCCGCCGGATGCACATCCGCAAGGCACCGCGCTTTGTGTTCGTTAAAGATGAAGGCGCAGCCTACGCCGCGCACATCAACCAACTGCTGGGTGAGCTGGACATTGAGTCCGACTCTGACGCAGAGTAAACCCTGTACCCGGTTAGAAAAGAGGAACCTATGACTCAGAATGTGGATCGCGGGACCGTGGTTTCGCGTCTGCTTGCTGCAGATGACATCCTGATCCTTTGCCACAAAAACCCTGACGGCGACACCATCGGCTCGGGCACGGCGCTCTGCCTTGCCCTGCAGCAGTTGGGCAAAAATGCAGCGGTGCTGTGCAGCGACCCGATCCCTGCCATGTACAGCTACATGCCCATCACGGTGTTTGACGGCAGCTTTCGCCCCGCCTTTGTGGTGGCGGTGGATGTGGCCGGCATCCAGCTCTTCGGGGAGCGCAACAACATTCAGGAATATGCAGAGCATGTCGATCTGTGCATCGACCACCATGGCTCCAACAGCGGCTACGCCTACGAGACACTGGTGGACGATGACGCAGCGGCTGCGGCCGAACTGCTGACAACGCTCATCCCCGAGATGGGCGCTAAGATCACGCCGGAGATCGCCTCCTGCCTGTACACGGGCGTGGCGACCGATACGGGGTGCTTCCGGTTCAGCAACACAACGGCGGCGACCCACCGTGCGGCGGCCGACCTGATCGAGGCCGGTGCCGATGTGGAGATGCTCAACGAACGACTGTTCGAGAGCCGCTCCCACGCCCGCGTTATCGCGGAGCGCATGGCGCTGGAAAGTCTGGAGTTCTACTACGATGACCGCTGCGCCCTGATCTGCCTGACATGGGACCAGATTCAGGCGGCCGGCGTGGCCGGTGCCGAGCTGGAGGATCTGACCAGTCTGCCCCGCTCCATCGAGGGTGTCGAGGTCGGCCTGACCCTGCGCCAGCAGAAGGACGGCAGCTTCAAGATCAGCGTGCGCACCGGCCATAACACCAACGCCTGCAACATCGCGCGCCGTCTGGGCGGCGGCGGGCATCCCCGCGCTGCAGGCTGCGAGATCAGCGGCAACCCGGACAATGCCAAGCACGCGATCCTCGAGGAAGTTAAAAAGGAACTGGACCGCGCCGACGCGGAGAAAGAACCGCAATAAAGCCTTCCCCCATTGGGGGAAGGTGGCCGCGCGAAGCAAGGTCGGATGAGGGGCGAACCTGCCCGCAACAACCCGTAAACGGTCTGCAACGGCAGACTTGCCCCTCCCCAGTCACCTTTGGTGACGGCTCCCCATCCCTGAGGGGAAAGCCTTTTAAACCCTAACAACAGAAAAGGAACCCTGCTATGCAAACGCCAAACGGCATTCTGCCCGTGGATAAGCCCGCCGGCTGGACCAGCTTTGATGTGCTGGCCAAGCTGCGCGGCGCACTGGGCACACGCAAGCTGGGACACTCGGGCACACTGGACCCTATGGCCACCGGTGTGCTCGCGGTGTTTATCGGCAAGGCGACTGCGGCCGCCGACCGCCAGCTTGACCACGATAAAACCTACGAAGCAACGCTGCGTCTTGGGCTGCGCACCGATACCGGCGATGTGACCGGCGAAACGCTGGAAACAGCCCCTGTCACGGTCGGCGCGCCGGAGCTGTGCGCCGTGCTGCCGCAGTTCCGCGGGGGCCGCATGCAGCTGCCGCCGATGTACAGCGCGGTCAAGATCAACGGCCAGCCGCTGTACAAGGCTGCCCGCAAGGGCCAGACTGTGGAGCGCACGCCCCGCCCCATCACGATTTACGACATTGAATATCTCGGCAGCCCCGCACAGGATGAGTACACGATCCGGGTAGCCTGCTCCAAGGGCACCTACATCCGTGTACTGGCCGAGGAGATCGGCGCCGCCCTCGGCGTACCCGCCACGCTGTCCGCCCTGCGCCGCACGCAGGCCGGTGTGTTCAGTCTGGCCCAGTGCCACACGCTGCCGGAAATTTTAGCCGCCGCCGAGAGCGGGGAACTCGAAACCAACGGCTGGGTACTGCCGATCGAGACCGTCTTTGCGCCGCTGCCTGCGCTGCATGTCAACGAGGGCGTGAAGGCACACCTGCTCAACGGCTGCCCTACCAGCCACTATAAGGCTGCTGACGGCCGCTACCGCGTCTATGAGGAAAGCGGGTCTTTTCTGGGGCTGGCCGGGGTCGAAGACGGTGTGCTGAAGGTCGAAAAACTATTTTGCGAAAGGGGCTGACAGCCAATGCAGATCTACCAGAGCCTGACGCCTATCCACGCCCCGCAGGGCAGTGCCGTGGCACTGGGCTATTTTGACGGCGTCCACTGCGGCCACCGCGCCGTGCTGGGCGCGGCTGCGGCCTGCGCCGCAGAAAAAGGCCTGACTGCCGCAGCCTTTACCTTTGAGCTGCCCGACAGCAGCACCCTGAAGGGCGGGCGCATCCTCTCGCTGGCGCAAAAGCACGCCCGCGTTGCGTCCTTGGGCATCGAGCAATATCAGGAAGCACCGTTCGATGCCTTCCGCAGCCTGTCGCCGGAGGATTTTGTGCAGAAGGTGCTTGTTGACTGCTTTGCGGCGAGAGAGCTTTTCTGCGGCGATAACTTTACCTTCGGCGCGCGGGCGGCTGGCAATGTCGAGCGGCTGCGGGAACTCTGCAAGCCGTTGGACATCGGCGTCCATATTGTACCGATGGCGCAGTACAACGGCCAGACAGTATCCTCGACCCGCATCCGCGCCGCGTTGGAGGAGGGCCGTCTGGCGGACGCCAACGCGATGCTCGGCGAGCCCTATGCCATCGACTGGCCTGTTGTTCACGGCAAGGGCATCGGCGGCGGAAAGCTCGGCACGCCGACGCTGAACCAGAATTACCCCGCTGCGGCGCTGCAGCCCTGCGCTGGCGTCTATCTGACCCGCATCTTTCTGGACGGGCAGTGGCGGCCTGCGGCAACCGGCATCGGCAAGCGCCCCACGGTGGACAGCAGCGCGGACGCCGCTGTGACCTGCGAGACATTCGTGCCGGATTATGCGGGGGACATCTACGGCCGGCAGCCGGTGCTGGAATTTCACAAGTATTACTGCCCCGTCCGCAAGTTCAACTCCCTTGAGGAGCTGGCGGCCCTCATTCACCGCGCCGCCGATGAGAGCAAAGCCTACTTTGCCGGGGAAAATGCAACAAAATAATTGCAAAATAAGCGGCACAGCCCTTGTATTTCTGCCGGAGCTGTGCTATACTAATCAATGTTACCGCGGCCCGGTATGGGGCGTATGCCTCAACGGTTCCAACTACCCCTTACTGCGCTGACGGCCGATATATTTTTCAGAAAGAGGTATTTACCAATGAGCCAGAAATCCGCTATCGACAAGCAGCCCATCATCGCTAAGGCAGCCATCCATGAGGGTGACACCGGTTCTCCGGAGGTTCAGGTTGCTCTGCTGACCGCTCGTATCAACCACCTGACCGAGCATCTGAAGACCAACAAGCATGACAACCACAGCCGCCGCGGCCTGTTCAAGATGGTCGGCCGCCGCCGCAATCTGCTGGCCTATCTGCAGAAGAAGGACATCAACCGTTACCGTGCCCTGATCGCTGAGCTGGGTCTGCGTAAGTAATTTTCGCAAAAACGGGCAGGGTGCATTTGCACTCTGCCTGCTTTTTTTATAAGTGCGCAGCCGCCCATTTCGCGGACGGTTGTAGGGGCGGATTCCATATCCGCCTGTGCCTGTTTCCGGCAATGCACACCTGAAACCCCACTGCACCTGTATTTTACAGCCACCCCGCCGCCATTTTGTGCAGTAAATCGAGCACCCAAGCAACAGGCTTGGCTGCTGGCTTTATTGTACAGAATCGGGGCAGGGGCGCGCTGAAAGTAAATCATATCAGAAGGAGAATCCCTATGGCTTACGAATTCGCATCCAGACTGGAAACCTTCCCCAAGTACCGCAAGTTTGAGACGACCTTTGCAGGCCGCCCCTTTGTGGTCGAGACCGGCAAAATGTGCGGTCTGTCCAACGGCAGCGCGATGATCCGCTACGGCGAGACCTGCGTGCTGTGCAATGTCACGATGAGCGACAAGCCGCGTGACGGCGTTGATTTCTTCCCCCTGAGCGTTGAGTTTGAGGAGAAGCTCTACGCCGCAGGCCGCATTCCCGGCAGCTTTATGCGCCGCGAGGGCCGCCCCGGCGAGCATGCCATCCTCTCCTCCCGCGTGGTCGATCGTCCGATCCGCCCGCTGTTCCCGAAGGACATGCGCAACGATGTCTGCGTCACGATGACTGTCATGAGCCTTGACCCCGACTGCTCTGCCGAAATCTCCGGCATGAACGGTGCCTCTCTGGCCATCGCCATGTCCGACATTCCGTGGGGCGGCCCCATCGCGGGCGTCTTCGTCGGTCTGGTCGACGGCGAGATCGTGCTGAACCCCACCAAGGAGCAGCGCGAGCACAGCGACCTCTCCCTGACCCTTGCTGCCAGCGAGGAAAAGATCGTCATGATCGAGGCCGGTGCCAACGAGGTCGATGAGGAGACCATGATGCGCGCCATCCGTGCCGGTCATGAGGAGATCAAGAAGATGCTCGCCTTCATCAACGGCATTGTGGCCGAGATCGGCAAGCCGAAGAAGAGCTTTACCCCTGTGGAGCTGGATCATGCCCTGCTGGCCGATGTCTATGCCAAGCATCTGGATGAAGTCAAAAACGCCATGAACACCGATGACAAGAATGTCCGCGATGCCGCTATGCTGCCCATCATGGACGCCATCGCTGCCGAGCATCCCGAGCTGACCGCCGCCGACCTTGACCTGATCAGCTACAAGCTGCAGAAGAAGGTCGTGCGCACATGGCTGCTCGAGGACGGCAAGCGCGTTGACGGCCGCGGCATCAATGAGATCCGCCCGCTGGCCGCTGAAGTCGGCCTGCTGCCCCGCGTCCACGGCTCCGGTATGTTCACCCGCGGCCAGACGCAGGTGCTGACCATCTGCACCCTCGGCTCCACCAAGGACGCCCAGCTGATGGATGACCTGTCCGACACCCCGTACAAGCGCTATATCCACCACTACAACTTCCCGCCGTATTCTGTCGGCGAGGCCCGCGCACCCCGCAGCCCCG